>Ga0209066_10000661_pt1 | contig 49543 bp, 54 predicted proteins | sample All_14_2_FD_187198 | JGI IMG/M metagenome (GOLD analysis project Ga0209066, IMG submission 187198) | Freshwater microbial communities in response to fracking from Pennsylvania, USA - Allegheny Zone_MetaG_DW_15 (SPAdes) (version 2) ... | reverse complement strand
GAGTATTGTTTCCACGATATTTACAACCTTAATCTTCAGAAACTTAAATGCAGCGGTGCTATCAATTTTAATTGCTATCTCAATTAGAAGTATTTTTGCAGAAGTATACCTTTCAAAAATTTTGAAAGTTAACGTTATCAGAGATATAATATATGAAACAACTTTGACGGTATTATTTGTGGTAGTTGGTTGGTATGTTAATTCAATTTCAGGTTTTGTTCTATACGCACTGGCTGTAAGTGTATATGTATTTTTGAAAAGAAAAGGTTTAAAACATTCTTTCGGTAAAATGAAAACGTATATGAGAATATAAGTGATAGGGCATCTACACAGATTAACCAGATAGGCATGAAAGACTAAACCCCAACAAAGCTACGCTGATGCGATTCTCAGATAGTGAACCAGTGAAGGATTCATCTGACAATTCGATTTGAGTATTCTTGTGTGGCAGAGTAGAGTGAGAATGATTTGTTAAGCTATATGTGCCAACTTCCCAACTCACTAACTATTCTGTGAGTCCCCCAACTCCCCAAGAAACTTTTCCGCCACATAAGTAAATTTTGGGAATCTTATATGAGTATAGGTCACGATCCACAGATAATATAATCTGCAGGTCGTGACCTTTTTATTTTACTCATAGTAACTACATAACTTTTCTTCTTTTACAACAATTCCTCTTTCAATATCAACTAACATAATATAAAAATTTGCTCTTAATGATCGCGGCGGTCTTCTAAAAAACATATCATATGCATCTTCATTATTAACTACTAATGTAAACTTATCTCTAGGATTCAATTCTGTTGAGGCAATTATTCCATAAATATGATGTGGGGGAAATCCAATTCCTCTATAGGACTCTGGAAAAGCTTTAAACTCAATTAGCCATCTAGAATATTCTTCATGTTCAATGTCTATTACCATATCAGGAAATCTCATTCTAGGATCAGGCTTTTGCATATTCCATTGGAAATCAGATTCATATAAGTATGAAAGCATTAATTGAAAAATTCGCTTCTCAAGATTCATTAATTCCATTCGTTTCTCAGTAGGGGATTGTGAATCAATACTTGCATTTCTAGGTGGAACAAAAGATCTTCTATTATTCATAGTAATATTCTCATCTTCATCATCGTCTAGACCATCAAGCCCCACAGAACCATTTTGTCTGTTTAGGGAAATATGCCCTGCTGCGGCCATCAAATCTTTATAAGAAACATCATTATATGCTTTTGAAGAGAGTTTAGATATGGTGTCCGGTGCAGGAGCCGAATCAATTAAACTTCTTAAAAATCTTGATATGTGGGCTGCACTTACACCAGTTTCTTCTGCGAAGCGATTAATGGATCGTTCACCTTTCGCTCTCTCTAACAGTTGTGCAAACAGGTCTTTATTAAAGGTATTTTCTATTTTCATTGTATTCACCTCCTTAATAGGATTAACTATTGTCAATCTTTCTAATCAAATTATATCATCGCTATTGACTATAGTCAATAAAAACATTGAAATAATTTTAATTTGATATTGTATTTGATTATTGTTTGTGATATAATCCTATTATCAAAAGAATGCTATTACCAGAGGTGGCTCATCAGAGTTGTGCCTATCCCTGTGTCTTTTTAGGCTCAGGAGCTGCTGCATTAGTGAGAATGCCTGACATTTCAACAAACAAGGAGTGATTCTATTACTTGATAAACCAAAAACTGAAGAGTATAGGGAAGTGCCTATTTTTTTACTCTAACCATTGAGTGCAAACAACACCATAACAAAAACAATGTAAACAGCAAAGTGTTTTGCAATCAACCATAATAATTAACTGAGGAGGAATCGAATGCTAGTGAAAGTAAAATGCGGTTTGGATAAGAAGAGGATGTTTGATTTGGACCCTGAGTGCAGTTCGGAATCATTAATTGAAATTAAGTGCCCTCACTGTGGGGCTCTCAATAGGGTTCAAATAAAGAATGGAAAGTACACAGTGAAGTGTAGCAGTAAGCCACCTTCCAAACATTAAAGTCTATACCGAGCCAAGGCACCATGTGAGTGACCAAATTGCCGGATAGCTGCTTAGAGATAAGTAGTTATCCGGCAATTTTTTTGTCTATTTTTAGAATTTCATAAAGAACAAACCATTATAGTACCGAGCACCGGAACCAATTATGAGTTACCAAGGCCGGACGAGCGCTAATTTGATTTAGCTCTTGTCCGGCCTTTTTTTGTTTCTTAGCCCAAATCTGGCTCAAACAGAGCCCAAAAATTCCAAGGAGGAACGAGTGTATGAAAAAAGAGATTAAAGTTGGAAAGATTGCTGTCCCAGTAACTGACGAGGTGTACAAGGAGTACTACAAAATGAAGCGCCGAGAGAGATACCTGGAAGAGGACATCAAAGTTGGAAGTAGCATCGTTGATCCAGAAACCGGTGCGGTCATTGGTTACAAACCCAGTAAGGAAGATTCCATTCAGAGACTGATGGACAAGGGTCAGGACTTTTCGGATGAAAAGAGTCTTGAAGATATCGTAGTCGATAAAGCCATGCTTCTTATCTTAAGAGAGGCCATGAAAGAGCTGGATCGTCAGGAACTGGAACTGATCCAGTACCTTTACGCTGAACAGATGACGGTACGTGAAGCAGCAAAGAAAATGGGCAGCTCTCATGTGACCGTGATGAACAAGAGAGACAAGCTTTTGGACAAGCTCAGAAAGTTTTTCTAAAAAACTGCTTACCAAAGTGGCCTCCCCATTGGCTAACAAGTGAGGAGGTCACTCCTTAAATATTAAACCGAGGTGATGAGAAGATGAACGAGTTAATGAGTGTAAATTACACCCAAGATGAACCCACAGTATCAGGAAGAGAGCTTCATGAGTTTCTGGAAGTGAAGACCAAGTACAAGGACTGGTTTCCAAGAATGACCGAGTACGGATTCATTGAGAATCAGGACTACACATTGGTGGCTCAAAAAAGAGCAACCAATAATCCAAAGAATCCTATGACGGATATGATGGACCATCAAATAACCATTCCCATGGCCAAAGAGCTTTGCATGATCCAAAGGTCAGAGAAAGGTAAGCAGGCAAGGCAGTATTTCTTAGCCATTGAAAAGGCGTGGAATACCCCAGAGATGATTATGTCAAGAGCGCTAAAAATGGCGGAATACAAAATCAATCATCTGGAAGTGGAAAACAGCAGACTCTTAGTTGCCAATACAGTGATGCAGCCAAAAGCAGAGTACTTCGATGAGCTGGTGGACAGAAACCTGCTGACAAGCTTTAGGGATACCGCCAAGGAGCTGAAGGTCCAGGAAAAGATATTCATTCAGTTTCTACTGGACAGGAAGTACATCTACCGCGACCGCAAAGGAAAGCTGAAACCCTATGCGGAGAAGAATGACCAGCTCTTTGAACTGAAGGAAGCAAGAAATGAAAAGACGGGCTGGGTGGGGACACAAACCCTGATTACACCAAAAGGAAGAGAGACTTTCAGACTACTTATGAAAGGTCTGTAAAAAGTCTTAGTTACCAAACCTGCTTTCCCATTGGCTAGGTAGTGAAGGGCTCTTGGGAAAGCGAGGTGAGCTTATGACAAAGAGAGGAGGCAAAGACATGATGAACACTGCCAATAAAGAACTTCAAGAAGAAATGGTGGGTGTATTGACCGCCATCAGTATTGTATCCAAGCGATTAGCCAATCGGCTTATCGAACTAGAAGAAGACGAGACGCAAGACACTGCTGAAAAAAGAGAGGAGAAAACGAATGAATGAGAATTTAAAACCAGCTTATACCTTTACATCTGAATCAGTCACCGAGGGACACCCGGACAAACTATGTGACCAATTATCCGACGCCATTTTGGATGCCCTATTAAAGGAGGATCCCAATTCAAGAAGTGCCATTGAAACAACTGTCGCTGATGGATTCATCCATGTCTTTGGTGAAGCAAGGACAAAGGCACGTATCGACCATAAGAGAATTATCCGTGACACCATCGATGCCATAGGCTATCGAGCGGATGAACTCTCTGTAGATGGGGAGTTTTACAGAATGCTCATTTCGATAAATGAACAGTCACCAGATATTGCCCTAGGAGTAGATGGTGAAAAGCAGGGAGCTGGGGACCAAGGCATGATGATAGGCTACGCAACAGATGAGACAGAAGAAATGCTTCCACTGTCACTGGTCCTGGCCCATGCCCTTTGCAAGAGACTTACTCAAGCTAGGAAAGCAGGAGAAATACCATATCTAAAACCAGATGGGAAATCTCAGGTTTCAGTGGGATACAGCAAGGACCATAAACCTGTATGCATTAAAGCTATTGTAGTTTCAACTCAGCACCAGGACGGCGTCGACATAAAAAGACTGAGAGAAGACGTCTTGAATCACATCATCTTAAAGACTATACCCTCAGAGCTTTTGAACCAGGAAACAAAATTCTTTATCAATCCAACAGGAAGATTTGTTTTAGGCGGTCCAGCTGCAGATTCAGGCCTCACTGGAAGAAAGATCATCGTAGACACCTATGGCAGTAAAGGACGCCATGGTGGAGGGGCTTTCTCCGGGAAGGATGCTACTAAAGTCGATAGATCCGGAGCCTATTTAGCCAGATACCTGGCAAAGAACATCGTGGCAGCAGGTCTTGCTAAGGAATGTGAAGTGCAAGTGTCTTATGCCATTGGAGTAGCAGATCCCGTGGCCTTTAAGATTGATACCTTTGGCACTGGAAAGCTGCTGGATGAGGTTCTGACAGCTATGGTGGAAACCTTAGTGGATATGAAACCGGGTACCATCATCAATTCCTTCGGACTTGAGAGACCAATCTTTAAGCAGTTTGCTGCTTACGGTCACTTTGGTAGAAACAAGATGACCTTAGATGGAGCAGAAATAGATACACCTTGGGAAGTGCTGGATTTGGCCTTAACACTGAAGACCCTGGCAGAAGGCTACCTAATGAGGAAAGGAGGAGAAGACCGTGAGTAGAATCAAGCTGGCCCTAGAAGTAGTTGAAAACATGAGAAATCTGGCTTCAAGCATTGAGTATCTGGTCCAGGCCATGGAAAGAAATGAGCTTGCCATTGAGCCAAACGAAAAGGTTCAACCTGTAAAAGCGGAAGGTAAATCTGAATCACTTGAAGTGCCTGTAACAGAAGCAGCACCAAAGGAGACCATACCAACCCTTGAAGAGGTGCGAGCTCTTATGGCAGCAAAGAACCGGGAGGGACATAGGGAAGCGGTCAAGACCATTCTAAATAAGTATGGTGCTCAGAAACTCACTGCACTGGATCCTTCTTATTACAAACAGGTTATGCAGGAAGTGGGTGATCTGAAGTGAGTGGTTCCTATAATGCACACTCTGTCCTATCGGCTTCCGGTGCCCATCGGTGGATGGAATGTAGTCCTTCAGCCCTTTTAGAGCAGCAGTTTCCCAATGAGACTAGTGTCTTTGCAGAGGAAGGTACAGCTGCACATGACCTGGCAGAACACAAGCTAAAGAAAGCCCTGAAGATGCGCTCTAAGAAGCCTACCAGTAAATTTCATTCTGATGAGATGGATGAAATGACTGACCTCTATGTGGAGTATTGCCTTGGCATCATTGAAAAGGCAAAGGAAGACTGTCAGGACCTGCAGATTCTTATCGAGCAGAAGTTGGATTTTACTGACTATGTTCCTGAAGGGTTTGGAACGGGTGATCTGGTTGTTGTTGGTAGCGGTACCCTTCATGTGATTGATCTGAAATATGGTCGTGGTGTGGTGGTGTCCGCAGACAAAAATCCACAAATGATGCTTTATGCACTGGGCGCACTATCCCTATTCGAAATGCTCTATGACATCGAGAAAGTATCCATGACCATCATTCAGCCCAGAGTAGATAATTTCTCAACATATGAAGTCACTGTAGATGAACTTCTTGCTTGGGCGGAGCAGGAATTAAAGCCTAAGGCACTTCTTGCCAGTAATGGTGATGGAGAGTTTTGCGCAGGGGATCACTGCAGGTTCTGTAGAGCAAGAAACCAGTGCCGGGCAAGAGCCGTGAAAAACCTGGAGCTCTTAAAGTATGAGTTTCAGGATCCAGCCCTCCTTCTTGATGAGGAGATTGCTGAAATCATCGGTCTTGCAGATGAACTGTCTAAATGGGCCAGTGATATCTACACCTACGCTACAGCTCTTGCCATCAATGAAGGAAAGCAGTGGGCAGGATTCAAGCTGGTGGAAGGTAGGACAAGAAGAAAATATGCAGATGAAGATGTGGCCGCTGAAAAGGCAAAGGAAGCTGGATATACAGATATCTTCAAACAGACTCTTATCAGCATTACAGAGATGGAAAAGCTCATGGGCAAAAAGAAGTTCACAGACATTCTTGGTGCCTATGTGGAAAAGCCAAAAGGCAAGTTAGCCCTTGTTCCTGAGACGGACAAGCGTGAAGCCATAGAACCCATCGAAGCCGAGTTTCAAGTTGAAAGTTAAAAAAGAAAGTTCACCCAATTGCTCAAGAGAGCCAAATTTAAGGAGGAAAAGATTATGAGTAAAAACACAAGAGTTGTCGTTTCAGGGAGATTTAGTTTCGTGAATCTGTTCGAGCCAAAGAGCATCAACGGTTCAGATCCTAAGTACAGCGTATCCGTCATCATTCCAAAGAGTGATAAGAAGACCATCAACATGGTGCTTAAAGCCATCGAAGAAGCAAAGCAAGAAGGTGCAGCCAAGTTTGGCGGTAAAGTACCGACCAACCTGAAGACACCACTGCGAGATGGCGACATCGACAGACCAGATGATCCCAATTATGCAGACGCCTATTTCATCAACACCAATTCAAAGAATGCTCCCCAGATTGTGGATGCCAAGCTTCAGGCCATCATTGACCGCAGTGAAGTGTATAGCGGCTGCTACGGCAAGGTCAGCATCAACTTCTACGCTTTCAATGTCAACGGAAACAGGGGCATTGCTGCAGGATTAGGTAATGCACAGAAGCTAAGAGACGGAGAACCTTTGGGTGGTATGACAAGAGCAGAGGACGACTTCGAGATTGAAGAAGACGATGATTTCCTGGCATAAGGTTAGACCAAGTAGTTTTCAAAAAAGGAGGGTGGTAACGCCATGAAAGTGATGAGTATAGATATCGAGACCTATTCAGACATTGACCTTGGAAAGTGTGGCGTTTACCGCTACACCGACAGTCCGAATTTTGAAGTTTTACTTTTTGCCTACAGCATCGATGAAGGCCCAGTTAAGCTGGTGGACCTTGCCAGTGGAGAAGTCCTAAGTCAAGAAATAATGGATGCCCTACAGGATCCAACAATTATCAAAACAGCTTTTAACGCCAACTTCGAGCGGGTCGCCTTGATGAAGCATTTATCAAAAACACTGGGAAAGAACATCTACCTTGACCCATCCTCTTGGAGATGCAGTGAGGTTCAAGCAGCAATGCTTGGACTTCCTCTCCATCTGGAGGGTGTAGCAAAAGTGTTAAGCCTAAAAGAACAGAAGATGGCTGAAGGAAAAGCCCTGGTCCGCTACTTCTGTCTACCGTGTAAGCCCACGGCTGCTAATGGGGGAAGAAAGAGGAATTTACCATCCGATGCGCCTGATAAATGGGAGCTATTTAAACAGTACAATATTCGGGACGTAGAAGTGGAGCTGGCCATAAAAGAAAAGATCAAGGACTATCCTATCACGGAAACCGAGCAGGCCCTCTATGAACTGGACCAAAGGATTAACGATAGAGGTTTTGAAGTGGACATGGCGTTTGTCATGCAGGCAATATCATGCGACAGGCAGTTCACAGTAGTAGCCACAGAGAGAGCCTATGAGCTAACCGGTCTTGATAACCCAAACTCTGTATCCCAGTTAAAAGACTGGCTATCAGATCGTGGGGTGGAAGTAGAGAGTTTATCAAAGAAAAATGTTAAGGAGCTGGTGGATGAAACAGAGGGAGAAGTGGAAGAAGCATTAAAGCTTAGACTTCTCATGGCAAAGACCAGCGTGAAAAAATATGAAGCCATCGAAAGGGCGGTATGCTCCGATGGCAGGGTCCATGGACTGCTTCAGTTTTATGGAGCCAACAGAACAGGAAGGTGGGCAGGACGTTTGGTTCAAGTTCAGAACCTGCCACAAAATCACTTGAAAGACTTAAAACTGGCAAGAGACCTGGTAAAGGAAGGGGACTTTGAGGATTTGGAGCTTCTCTTTGGAAATACACCAGGCGTGTTATCAGAGCTCATTCGGACTGCCTTTGTGCCAAAGAAAGATCACCGGTTCATTGTCGCAGACTTTTCAGCCATTGAAGCCAGAGTCATCTCATGGCTGGCAGGAGAGAAGTGGCGCATCGAAGTGTTCTCTTCCCATGGGAAGATCTATGAAGCATCTGCTTCCATGATGTTTCATGTACCCCTTGAAGAGGTGACCAAAGGGAGTCCTTTAAGGCAGAAGGGGAAGGTTTCAGAACTTGCCTGTGGTTATGGGGGAGGGGTTGGTGCACTAAAAGCCATGGGTGCTTTGGAGATGGGCGTGGAAGAGCATGAGCTTCAAGGCCTGATTGATAACTGGCGAAACGCCAATCCAAGAATCGTGCAGTTTTGGTGGGATGTGGACAAGGCAGCCATTACAGCGGTCAAGGAACGAACCAGAACCAATTCCCATGGGATCATCTTTACCTATAAGCGTGGAATGCTCTTTGTCACCTTGCCATCAGGGAGGGACCTTGTGTATGTAAAACCAAAGCTTGCGCTTAATAAATTTGGACGCGAAGGGCTCACCTACGAGGGCATTGGTACCACGAAAAAGTGGGAGAGGATAGAAACCTATGGACCCAAAATCGTGGAAAACATTGTTCAGGCAACAGCCAGAGATCTACTAGCCTATGCCATGTTAAAGATCCATGCATCGGGATTTTCGATTGTTGCTCATGTTCATGATGAAGTGATCTGCGAAGTACCAGTGGGAGAATCCTCAGTAAAAGAAATATGTGCTCTTATGGGGGAAGCACCTACTTGGGCTAAGGGACTGCCGCTATCAGCAGATGGCTATGAATGTGATTTCTACCAGAAAGATTAGCACAAAAGAAGTCCAGTTCCTGATAAAGACAAGTTGAAGTAAAGGAGGACGTCATGAAATTCATAATTTCAACCGGCAATAGCCGTAAAGATAAAGTTTGGAAAGAACAAACCGTCTCATGGGAAGAGTTTGTAGAAAAGCTCTCCCATACAACGGTTACAAGCGAAACCCAGGAAGAGTATCGCAAGATGAAAAAGTATCAGCAAGACAACGTAAAGGATGTGGGCGGGTTTGTAGCTGGAAAGCTTAAAGACGGAAGACGCAGAAAAGAGAGTGTCATCCACCGGTCCATGCTGACGCTGGATATGGACCATGGAGATGATGCAGTGGCCATCGCAGACAACATGGAGATGCTTTATGGATATGCCTGCTGCATTTATTCCACCCATAAACATACACCTGAAAAACCAAGACTGAGACTGATCATTCCCCTTTCAAGACCTGTCAGTGCTGACGAATATCAGGCCATCAGCAGAAGGATTGCAAAGGAAATTGATATTGAGGTCTTTGATGATACCACCTATGAACCCAATCGATTGATGTACTGGCCCAGCACTTCATCCGATGGAGAGTACTTTTTTAGGAGTATTGAAGGCAGCTTCTTAAACCCGGATACCATTTTGGCCCTGTATGAGAACTGGCAGGATTCATCCAACTGGCCAGTGTCATCAAGGCAAACGACACTGCTTCAAAAGCTGATGCAAAAGCAAGCGGATCCATTAAAGAAGGACGGTATGATCGGAGCCTTTTGCAGAGCCTATTCATTGGAAGAAGCCATCGAGGTTTTCTTACAAGAAGTCTATGCACCCAGCGTCATGCCTGAGCGCTATGATTTTTCCCCGGCGGATTCCACTGCTGGCGTGGTGATTTACAACAACCGCTACGCCTACTCCCACCACGCAACAGACCCAGCCTGTGGGAAGCTCTGTAACGCATTTGACCTGGTTCGGATCCATAAGTTTGGTGAGATGGATGAAGACGCCGATGAGAATAAGCAGCTTCCGTCTTTCAAGGCCATGCAGGAGTTCTGTACACAGGATGAACAGGTGAAAGCGCAGCTGGCAAAAGAACGTGAAGAGGAACTTCGAGAAGAGTTCAAAGACCAAGGAAAAGCTGAAGGAAAAGAGCAAGAAACCGAAGAGGATGAAGAAACCGATCTATCCTGGCAGCTATCACTGGATCTTAATAAAAATGGAAGTGTGAAAGATACACCAACGAATATCCTGACCATCATGCGTTATGACCCAAGGCTTCATGGCATTGCCTATAACCAGATGAAACACCTGATGGATGTCAATGGAAAGCTGCCATGGGAGCAAGTGAAAGAAGGTTGGAACGATGCAGACCTTGCCAATTTAAGGATGTACTATGACAAGCACTATGGGATCTGGTCTCCATCAAAAATCAAAGATGCCCTTTTAACCGCAGCATCAGAGAGAGTGTTCCACCCTATTAAGGATTACCTAAACCAGCTGCCGGTTTGGGACGGCACCGAGAGAGTGGATAGTCTTCTAATCGACTATCTAGGCGCAGAAGATAACAAATACACAAGAGCAGTGATGCGTAAGACCTTAGTGGCAGCGGTAGCCAGAATCTTTGAACCTGGCATCAAGTTTGACTACATCTTGGTTCTTAACGGACCACAAGGCATCGGGAAGTCCACCTTCTTTGCAAAGCTCGGTGGTGCATGGTTTTCCGACAGCTTAACGGTATCAGACATGCGGGATAAAACTGGAGCAGAAAAGCTCCAAGGCTACTGGATCCTGGAGCTGGGAGAACTGGCGGGCCTTCGAAAGATCGATGTGGAAACGGTGAAATCTTTCATCACCAGAACCGACGATAAGTTTCGCCAAAGCTATGGAGTCAATGTAGAGAATCACCCAAGGCAGTGCATCATTGTTGGAAGCACCAACAACATCAGTGGTTTTCTTAGAGATATAACCGGAAACAGAAGGTTCTGGCCTGTGAGGGTCAGCGGAGGCAAGAAAAGTGTGTGGCATATGGAAGCTGTTGAGCAGGTTTGGGCAGAAGCCCTAGTAAGATACAAAGACGGTGAAGCTTTGATACTAAAAGGCGATGAAGAGCTGATGGCTATGGAAGAACAAAGGGATGCCATGGAAGCAGATGACAGAGAAGGGCTAATTGGAGATTACCTTGAGGCCTTGCTACCTGAAAATTGGGACAACATGGATCTTTATGAAAGGCGAAGCTTCCTGGCAGGGCAAAGCGAATTTGGAACAGAAATGCCGGTAGGCACCAAGAGAAGAGACAAGGTCTGCGTTCATGAGATCTGGTGTGAGTGCCTTGGAAAGGACAAAACCAACTTAAGGCGCCAGGACTCATATGAAATCATCGGTGTGCTGATGCGGATCGGTGGATGGGAGACCTATACAGGAAACAAGCAAGGTCAGACTAGGTTTCCGTTATATGGCAATCAAAAGACCTTCTGCAGGGTTGAGCCTAGTGTGTAATGAAAAGCAATCGCTGGTTACAAAGCTAATTACGAAAAGCTGTCACTAGCGTAATGAGGAAAAGTTAATTACAAATTCTAATTACAGCCGAAAAGCCTGTAATCACAAGTGATTAAGGGTTGTTTGTAATTATGTAATTAAGAATAACCAATAGAGAAAGAAATAAGTAATTAGTAACTATAAGGACTTAATTACGCTGGTATACGCGCGTAAGAGTTTTTACCCCTTAATTACAGAGATAATTACAGACTTAATTACAAAGAAAAAGGCCATGGGAAGTACTTGACCTTTAAAGATGGAGGTGGCGATAAAGGATGACTGAAAAAGAACTGGAGCTGATGCTTGTAAAAGAAGTGAAAAGAAGAGGCGGGAGAGCATTTAAGTTTATCTCCCCTGGAATAAATGGTGTGCCTGATCGGCTGGTGCTACTCCCATTAGGGAAGATAGGATTTGTAGAAGTGAAGGCACCCGGGAAAAAGATGCGGCCTAATCAGATAAAGAGAAAAGGTGAGCTGGAAGGGCTAGGGTTTTTGGTGTATTGCCTGGATGATCCAGCGAGGATAGGAGGTGTGGTGGATGCCATTACAGGAAACAAGAGAGATTTATAACCCACATGAATATCAAACCCACTGCACCCAGTTTATTCTGGAGAATACATCGGCAGGATTGTTCCTGGACATGGGTCTTGGTAAAAGTGTAATCACCTTGACGGCTTTGGTGGATCTTCTCCATGACCGGTTTGAAGTATCAAAGGTCTTGGTGATTGCACCACTTAGGGTAGCGGGAATCACGTGGCTTGATGAAGTAAGAAAATGGGATCATTTACAGAACCTCACCCTCTCAAAGGTACTGGGTAGTGCAAAAGAAAGAACCATGGCTCTTTATAAAAAGGCAGACATCTACACCATCAACAGAGAAAACGTGCCCTGGCTGGTGGACTTTTATAAAAATGACTGGCCCTTTGATATGGTCATCATCGATGAACTATCAAGTTTCAAGTCACCATCGGCTAAGCGGTTTAAAGCACTTAAGAAAGTGAGGCATAAAATAAAAAGAATTGTGGGGCTGACTGGAACGCCAGCTCCCAATGGGCTACTGGATATCTGGAGTCAGATTTATCTTCTGGATGGTGGAGAAAGGCTGGGGCGGACCTTCAGTGGTTATCGCGGGCGGTACTTCCACCCACAAAAGTACATCAACGGAGGCATCCCCACAGACTACGCCTTAAACGATGATGCGGAAGATAAAATCTATGACAGGATTTCTGATATCTGTATCAGCATGAAAGCTCTGGAGTATTTGAAGATGCCTGAGATCATCTTTAACAAGATAGAAGTTGCGCTTTCTGAAAAAGAGATGAGTCTTTATCGAAAGCTGGAAAGAGACCTACTCTTGCCTTTAGAGGAAAGTGATGTGGATGCTGCCAATGCAGCGGTCCTATCAAACAAGCTCCTGCAGATGTCCGGCGGTGCTGTCTATGATGAATACGGTGATGTGCAGCACATTCATGATCGAAAGCTTGAAGCTTTAGAAGATTTAATTGAAGCGGCCAATGGCAAACCTGTCCTCATCTACTATGGCTTCAGGCATGAGAAAGATCGTATCAAAAAATGTTTTGAAGCAGAAGAGATCAACACTTCAGGTGATATTGCTAAGTGGAACAAAGGTGATATGGCCATAGCCCTTTGTCATCCGGCATCAGCTGGACATGGACTTAATCTTCAATCGGGTGGCTGTACCATCATTTGGTTTGGGGTTACTTGGAGTCTTGAGCTCTATCAACAGGCAAATGCCAGACTGTGGCGGCAAGGCCAAAAGCAAACAGTCATCATCAACCATATTTTAACCCGACAGACCATCGATGAGAGAGTCATGCAGGCACTTGATAATAAAGACACCGGTCAGAAAGCTTTGATTGAAGCCGTGAAGGCAAGGATGGAACTTAACAAGAATGGAGGAGAAAACAAATGAGTGTAAATAAATTTAATGCTGAAGGCTATCATGACCCAACGGTCTTTGAGGCTTTAACCAATATCGAAAAAGTAGAAAAGCAAAGGAAGAAAAAGAAGATCGTATTCATCTGCAGCCCTTTTGCAGGAGACATCGAAGGAAACACAAGACGGGCAAAAAGGTATGGAAGATTTGCTGTGATTGAAAAAGCGGTGCCTATTATCCCACACCTGATGTACCCGCAGTTCCTTGAAGAGAATGATCCTGATGAAAGACAGCTAGGCATAGACATGGGGTTGATCCTTCTTGGGAAATGCCAGGAGCTCTGGGTCTTTGGGAGTAGGATCTCATCGGGGATGTCCGCTGAGATTACGAAAGCGAAGAGATGGAACATACCCATTAGATACTTCACTACAGAGTGCGTAGAGACGAAGGGAGAATGAAGATGAAAGAGACGATGTGCTTTGCCTATAAAAACGGACGTTGCAAGATCCTCACCGTGAAAAAATGTGAAGGGGAACAGTGTTCATTTCTGAAAACTCCTTCCCAGGTGGAAGAAGATAAAAAGAATGTGTTTAGACGAATCAAGTCCTTGGATGAAGCTACAAGAAAAAATATCATGGAACTTTATTACGGAGGAAAGATGAGTCTTTTGGATGATGTGGAGGTGGGCTAATGAATGCAAAGGAATATTTATCTCAAGCCATCTGGCTAGACCAGATGATTGATAGCAAACTTGAACAGCTGGAAACCCTAAAGAGTCTTTCAATGAAAGTCACCACAAGTTTTACACAGGAGAAGATTTCTGGCGGCAACATAGAAAAAAGCAGAATGGAAAACACAATCGTGAAGGTCATTGATCTGGAACACGAAATTAATGAGGACATCGATCGTTTTGTGGATTTAAAAAGAGATATCCAAGACACCATTAACAAGATGGAGAACATCAACTACCAGCTGCTCCTTGAGATGCGTTACCTCAGCGGAAAGAACTGGGAGGAGATTGCAGAGCAGCTCAATTATAATAATCGGACTGTCTTTAAGGTTCATGGCAGAGCCCTGAAACAATTTGAACACATCAGAGCAAATGGGCAGTAAAGGGCATAGAAGGGCAGTGTCCATAAGTGTTATAGTATATGGTGTAAAGGTATAGAAAATCTTTCAAGTACACCATATGCTGTAGCATACGCCTAAGCTATATCGATTCGAATCTTAGGAAACGCAGCATCCTTGGATCAAAGGCTCTAGTTGATGAACTGGAGCTTTTTCTATACCTTTTTTAAGAATGATTATGGGAGGTGAGATGGATGCCCTGGAAACCAAAGAGAATCTGTAACTATCCTGGGTGCCAATCACTAACCTACGATAGATACTGTGAGAAACATAAGAAAGAGATGTTGAAGGTCCAGAACGACAGAACTTCAAAGATGTACACCTACCAGTGGCGAAAGGCCAGCAAGGAGTTTCTTAAGAAGCATCCCCTGTGTGTTCATTGTGAAAGAGAAGCAAGACTCACCCCAGCAACTGAGGTGGACCATATCAAACCACACGGTGGTGACCGGAAGCTCTTCTGGAACAAAAACAACTGGCAGCCGCTGTGTAAAAGTTGTCACTCCAAGAAGACTGCTGAAGAAGATGGAGGCTTTGGAAATTCTCCTAAACCTGTGAAGGGGTAGGGGGGTTCAATCTCTACAGAAGTGGCTAAACGACAACGCGCAAGGGTCTTCTGTGAAAAATCGCGAAAATCCAAAGGGGGGTATATCCCGAAATTTGTGCGCAATACTCAAGGGTAGAAAAGCCCCTGGAAAGCTCATGAATAGTAGTATGTAGCGACCGCTGAATAAAAAAGAAACTTGTCAAAGTGAATTCATTACAACCTTGAAATATAGGTGTTTTTCAATAATATTTTATGAGTTTTAGCCTATAGACCTCGGTCTAGGGCTTTTTTAATGCCAAGAAACGGAGGGAAGCTGATGAAACAGGACATGATTATTAGAAAAGTGGCGGTGACGGATATCAACCCGGCTAAATATAACCCAAGAAAAGATTTAAAGCCCGGAGACCCGGCTTATGAAAAGCTCAAAAGGTCCATGACTGAGTTTGGATATGTTGAGCCAATCATCTGGAATGAAGAGACGGGAAATATTGTAGGGGGTCATCAAAGATATAAGGTGCTGGTTGCAGAGGGTCACACAGAAGTGGAGTGTGTCATTGTTAAGATGAGCCCTGAAAGAGAAAAGGCGCTAAATGTGGCTCTTAACAAAGTCACCGGCGACTGGGAGTTTGAAGCTCTGGCTGATCTGATTAAAGATCTGGAAGCGCAGGACTTTGATGTAACACTTACTGGATTTGATGCTGCGGAGATTGAAGATCTCTTTAGCCAGGTCCACGATAAGGACGCCACCGATGATGATTACGATGTGAATAAAGCATTAGAGGAAGCTGCCTTTGTTAAGCCGGGAGACGTATGGCTCCTCGGAAGACACCGTCTTCTTTGTGGTGATGCAACGAAACCTGAAGATGTAGAAAAACTCATGGATGGTAAGAAGGCCAATCTGGTCCTGACGGACCCGCCTTATAATGTAGACTTCGAAAGTGCCAGCGGACTTAAAATCCAAAATGATAAACAAGACAATGATACTTTCTACAGTTTTCTCCTTGCAGCTTTTAAGAATATGGCGGAGCATACTGCTCCCGGCGGATCTATCTATGTTTTTCATGCAGATACAGAAGGCCTGAATTTTAGAAAAGCCTTCAATGAAGCAGGCTTTCACTTAAGTGGTGTTTGCATCTGGAAGAAGAACTCTCTGGTCCTTGGTCGAAGTCCATACAATTGGATTCATGAACCGATTCTCTTTGGGTGGCTAAGGGGTGGGAAGCACAGATGGTTTACTGGGAGATCTGAGACCACAGTATGGAACTACGATAAGCCAAAGAAGAATGGCGAACATCCAACCATGAAGCCTGTACCGCTTCTTTGTTACCCGATAAAGAACTCGTCCCAGGTTAACGGCATTGTCATGGACCTCTTTGGTGGCAGTGGTTCAACTCTTATTGCATGTGAACAGATTGATAGAATTTGTCACACCCTAGAACTTGACCCCAAGTATGCCACAGTCATTGTGAAAAGGTACATTGAACAGGCAGGGTCTGATGAAGATGTATATCTACTTCGTGAAGGTGAAAAGGTCCCATTTAAAGAGGTTCCCGTCCCGGAAAATAAAGAGTAGTATGGCTTTTCAAATCAAGTTGCTATGTTCCTTTTCCTATGGCAATATCACTACTACCTATAAGAAAGGGAGGGAGTGCAAATGACGCAAAAGCCAAAATGCAAATTGATCAATGAAGACGGAAACATCTTCTTTATCCTGGGCAGGGTACGAAATACTCTAAGAGAGAACGGACTGGAAGCTGAGCTGGAAGAAGTAACGACCCGTGTGATGGAATCAAAATCCTATTATGAAGCCCTGGAAATTATCTCTGAATACGTTGATCCTGTGTAGTTCGATCATCTTAAAAAGATGATACTTTCCCCATAAATGACTTGCTATATATCTTGTTTAGAGTGATATATGTACATGACAAAAGAAACACACCTAAACAAGAAAGGGGCAAATACACATGACAAGCAAAGACTTTTTAAAGAGTAACTTCGGTATTGAAATCGAGATGACAGGCATTACAAGGAAAAAGGCAGCGAAGGTTGTTGCCGATCATTTGGAGGGAACCATAGAAGAGGTTCATGACTATTACAAAACTTTGAAAATCACAGAGAGAGACGGACGAGTTTGGAAGATCATGTACGATGGCAGCATAAAGTGCCAGAAGAAAACCGGCGGACAAAAGGTCAGCGCAAGCAGTGAATACAGTGTCGAGCTGGTCAGCCCGATCCTAACCTACGAAAGAGATATGGAAAGCCTTCAGGAGATGGTGAGAAAACTTAGAAAAGCTGGAGCCTTTTCAGAGCAGCAAAACTGTACTGGAATCCATATCCACTTAGACGGAAGGGACCACACCCCAAGGTCCATCAGAAACTTCATGAACATCATCTACTCAAGAAACGACCTTTTATATGATGCCCTTCAGATAGAACAAAGAAGAATGCACTACTGCAAGAAGATGGATGAGAGCTTGGTGCAAAAGCTAAATAGAAGAAAACCAACGACGCTCAAACAGATTGAGGACATTTGGTACCAAGGTTATGGAGATAGAAGAGAAAGGCACTACCACGAGAGCCGATACCATTTCCTAAACCTTCACAGCCTTTTTAACGGATGCGGAACCGTAGAGCTTAGAGGTTTTAATGGAACCCTCCATGCAGGAAAGATTCGGAGCTACATTGTCTTAAGCCTTGCCATGAACCATCAGGCATTAACACAAAAAAGCGCCAGCAGTAAAAAGCCCCAGGTTGAAAACCCTAAGTTTTCCATGAGAACCTGGCTTAACCGAATCGGCTTTATCGGAGACGACTTCAAAAACTGCAGAGAGCATGCAAATAGCGTTTTTTAAGAACCACTGGCGCGGAGTTCAGAGAGCCAGTGGCGCGCGATTTCAGAGCCACTAACGCGTAATCAGGGGGGCCACTCCATGGAGTGGCCCATAGATAAACTTTCTTACTTTGTTCTCATAGATTGATTGCCATGAATGGTGATCTTATATGATTTCGCTGTTAGTCTGTCGGTTATTGCCTCTGCAGCAACTGCAATAGGGATTTGATCTAACCATTCTGCAGGTTCAAACTGCGAGACAATAATTGTAGGATGTACATTGTTGCGCCTATCAATTAGTGCTAACAACACTTCAGTGTCGTCTCTGTCAATTGAGAAAAGTAGCCATTCATCTATAATGAGCAAACTATATTTTTCGAAATGTCGTCTGAGTTTATGCAACTCATGTATGCCTTTTTCTCGTGCCATTCTAAATTCATCTAGTAAGTCGGATAGATGTATATATCGTGTTTTAATGAGTCTTCTACAAGCAGAAATGCCAAGAGCTTGAGCCAAGTAAGATTTGCCTGCACCTGTTGCACCTACAATGATAACGTTTCTAGCATGAGGTACGTAATTGCAAGAAGCGAGCTCAAGTATCAAGTTTCTATCTAACCTTCGATCATCTTCGTAAATGATATTTTCGACGGCTGCCTGAGAATGTTGAAATTTAGCTTGGCTAATGATGCGCTGTAAGCGCACATGTTGTCTTTTGTTAAACTCTCGATCGACCAATAAGTTCAACCGTTCATTGAAATCAAGTTCACGATAACTGTGATTATTTTCTTGTTCTTCGAGCGCTTCGGCGAAACCATGCATTTTCATGTGTCTAAGCTTATTGAGTATTTCTTGATTAATCATGACTGCCACCTCCAAAGTACTGAGTACCTCGTCTATGACCACGTACATCCTTATTATTTACTGAGGGTTGGCTAACGGTTTTTGCGACAGCACCTTTATCTAATGCATTTTTTATTTGCTGATATGTGGGAGTCTTAGTTAGTTTTATAGTTTCTGTGCACGCTTGTTCTAACTTCGATGCGTTGAACTTGTCTTTGAGATTTAGTAATCCAAAACAGGACCGGTAAGCTTGCTGTTCAATCACGGCACGATCAAGTATGCTTTCAATCACAAGCTTTGTATTTGGACCTATTTGTTCACCCCAGCGAATGAAACGGTCTCTATTCCAATCTGTATAGAATAGCTTGTCTGGAGGCATATGCTCTGTAACTGTGGAGTAATTATCTCTACCAAGAATCCTCTTGTGGGAAGCAATTCTTTGATTCTTTAGGAAAATTTCTATGGTGTTTATCGTTGCACGAACATCTACAGTTTCACCTAAATACTCAAAAGGAACCGAATAGAAGCGTTTATTAAATGCAATGTGACAATTGGGTTGAACTTTTGCATGACTCCACTGCGCGAATTCAAAGCGATCCCCTGGTAAAGGCAACATGTACTCTTTTTCTTCGTTGAGATAATTCGTCCACCGACTTTCATTTTTTCCTGTCAGTGGTGCTTCATTAATCTTTTCGAGAGCAACTGCTACTTCCTGCTGCAAGTCAATAAATGAAAAAATTTGCTTGTTTCGAAGCTTGGCAATAATTCTTCGCGAGCCAATGAGGACCCCATTTTCACCAGATGCTTTATCACGTGGTTTTTTTACTCTTGCAGGCAGTATGACACAGCCATAATAGTTTGACATTTCTAAGTAGGCTTTATTCAAATCTGGACTGTAGTAGTTTGGCTTTGTAACCCCGCTTTTTAAGTTGTCAGGTGTAATAGTTTTAGGTACACCTTGAAAATACTCAAATGCGTGTACATGACCAGAAATCCAATGCGGCAACTGCTCATTTCTAAACGGTTCTGCATAAATCAATTGGCTACAAGGAAGCACTGCTACAAAAAGTGAAGCTTCACTGCTTTTTCCTATTTCTGAATCATAGTATCCAATCTTTGTGCCAGCCCAATCAACTTCTAGTGAGAGTGCGGGCTTATGTTCTAAACGTATTGTAGCCTTATAAATCTTAGCAAACTTGTGATAGTAGGTACGAAACTGGGTTTCCATGTAGAATCGATCACCATTCGCCTGGCATTCTTGAACGTATTCTTCCCACAATAACTTAAGTGTTACGTGAGGTTTCGCTAATTCTGAATGCACAAAGTCATAGTCGGGCATTTTAAAGATTTTTCCGGCTTTAGGTGCTTGAGAAGTTGGTAGGCTGTTTGTGAATATTGCCTCGTCGATTTGGGCTAGATCTTCACATGTCATCCAGCCCTGCTGTTTAGCATGGTTTAAGAGCAATACAATCGTGTTTCGTGATACCTTGTGAATCGCAGCAACTTGACGCTGGCTTAGGCCACTATAAATAGCCTTAACAATTTGAATGTTGTCACTCATTATAAAACCTCCTCGAGTTGAGTTATAATGCAAATTTTGCATTATGACATACATACCCAAGTTTAAATGAGTGGCTCTACAGTCCGCGTTGGGTGGTTCTAAAACAACGCGCTGATGGCTCTAATAGTCCGCGCAAGCGGCTCTAAACTGCCGCGATTCGCAAGCACCTTTGCAAACATCTAGACGGCTCAGCGGCCTGGAGATTTCGTACAGCCGCATAGATAAAAGGCGGCGCCTTCAAACCCACCGAGCGGGCAACCGCTCTTAAGGTGGTAGAAGGACTCCTCAGCTTTAAGAACAGCCCACACAGGCGAAGCTAAGGGGCAGAAACCGAGTGTTGGAAAGGATGGATTGATGATGACAAGTGTAAAAAGGCTTAATCTAGCCTATGGATCAAACCTAAACATAGACCAGATGGCGATGAGGTGTCCAACAGCTACGGTTTATGGTAAGGCATATCTTAAGGGTTATCGCCTGCTTTTTAAAGGCAGCGGTGGAAACGCCTACTGCACCATAGAGAAGAAACGAGGCGGCAAGGTTCCGGTTCTAGTTTGGGAGCTTGAGCCCGAAGATGAAGAAGCGCTGGATTTTTATGAAGGCTATCCCAGGTTCTATGAGAAGCAGGACGTGAAAGTGACCTTGGATAATGGGGAGTCGGTTATGGCCATGTTGTATATCATGACTGACAAGATTCCGGACAGGATCCATTTGAATTTACCGAGTCCAGGTTATCTTAAAACCGTAAGGGCAGGATATAAGACTGCTGGATTTGATGAAAGATACATTGACGATGCCCTGGACATAAGTGAAAGGGAAATCCTAAGACATCCTCCAATCTATCTGTAAAAGAAATACATCTTTTTCTTCATATAGTCCTTGCTATTATGTGCTTTTAGAGTGATATATAGACTACCAAAAAAAGCACAGGTTAAGGAGGAAAAGCAATGAAGAAGAATGATCAGTTTGAAAGTAGAAGCGGAAAAATCTACAAAATTGTAGGAAAATGGTGCGGGGATATTATTCTCTCACCGGTCGATGAAAATGATGATGAATGCTTGATTTACACCTCTGGTGAGATGGAAGAGTTTATTGGATCAGGCCATTTTAAACCCCTGGGAGGTAGCAAGTGATGAAAGCCTTATTCGGCAGAAAAGTACGTGACCTTGATGAGCTAAAAAACCTTACCCTGCGGGCAGTGAAAGAGGGCCAAAAAGGACAGCCTTATATTATCATTAGAGAGGTTTCCCTAGCCGATGAGTACTTTAGGGACTTTGCTGATGATTTCTTAAAGGATCAGTTTTGGATCAGATCTGAAGATGGCGGAGTCAATATGGATGGAGAGGTAAGGTGCGTAAGAGTCAACAATATGGATACCAATGAAAAGGTGCTGGTTAATTCGGAAGGATACGATTATCCAAGATATACAGCTCTTGAAACATAACTTACAAGAAGCTCTCCACTGCAGGCTTTTAGCCTGCTTTCTTTACTTATATTTTAACCGAAAATCTTTGAATGGATTCTTACAGATAATGCTTGCTATATACGGTGCCTAGAGTGATATATGTAAGTACCAAAAAGTAAGGAGGTAAGAACATGAACCGTAAAGAAATGGTGAAAAGGATAGGTGAGCACTTTGGTGTTAAACCCCTTTATCTCAATGTACCAACATTCGCCTACGAGATCAGGACAGTAGATGAAACCTATACTGTGGATCGGGTGGGTAACATCACAAACGCCCAAGGGGAAAAACTCACCTTAGAGGAAATTTTGAACCCGCCTGTAGTAAGTGAACCAGAAAATGTGATAGTAGAAGAGAATGAAATGGAAGCAGATAGTTTAGGGAAAGTTGAAGGATTTGAGTTAACTCTTCCAATGACAGACCACACAGAAGGCACCCTGCAAAATCTGATTAACATGATCTCAAGTAAGCAGCATCTTTTAACCCTGGCCTTTGAAGGCTCGAAGGTGTTTGTATCAAACACACTGGCTGAAAAGCTAGAGGGCCAAAACATTAAAGATCTGGAGGGTTTAAAGCGAGCTCTTGAAAACTTGCAGGATGAGCTCCCTGGTTTAGAATTTGATTTTGAAAATCAAAGGATCACTTTTACTTTGCAAAAAGAGAATGAGACGGATGAGGAAAAGACCGCCTTTAAAGAACTCATTATTCTCATGAACCAATATGCCAAAACACTGAAACGCGCTTCTTATAAACAGGCGCAGGATGACAACCCCAAGTATGCACTTAGAACTTGGTTGATTCGGATTGGGATGAATGGTCCAGAGTATAAGCAAACAAGAAAGACACTTCTTAAGAACCTTGAGGGAAGCGGGGCATTCAGAAAGGTGGGTGAATCCTAATGGATCAGATAACCTATGTTGCAATGCTTCAAGGTCTCATTTTGACCATCCTAGAGAAGCAGAAAGTGCTAGGAATTGCAGACAGTAAACATGAAGTTCTGACACTGCTTAATCTGATGGAGGATATGGAGTCGTTCTGGAATGCGGATAAGGCTTTGAACCCACAGGCAGAGATGCTACAAAAGTTTATGAAATCCAGTCGGAAGATTTATAAAATCGAAGGGAGGAGAAGAAGTGGATAGATTCTTTAGTCAAAAAATATGTGACCGCTGCTGTGGTTCCCTAGAGAATGGGCGAACCATGTCAATGTTCAATGAACAGTGTATCTGCATGACCTGTAAGGATAAGGAAACCAAGGATCCTGATTATCGTAAGGCTCAAGATAGAGAGCGTGAAGAAATACAAAAAGGGAATTTCAATTTCAAAGGTATTAGAGGCAGGTAATCTATTTTATAAGCCTCGATCAATTAAAATAGAAAATCATGAGGAGAGCCTTGATATTGGCTCTTTTCCTCTTAAAATAAATAGATTCAAAAAATGAAAATATTACTGGATAATACCCCGGACCAGAGCTAATATGTACACACCAAAAGGAAAGGGGTCTGAGACAATGAATAAAGGAATTGAGAAGAAACTGGAAACCATCGCAAAAGAACATCTCTTCATGGAGACTTTAGAGACTAGAAATTCTGACGGACTTGATTTTCACGAAGTTTCTGTATGGGGCGTGAAGAAAGCTTTAGAAATGGCCTATGAGCTGGGAAGAGCTGAGAGGCAAAAAGAATAATAGCTGGTTTCATCAAAATCCATTCAACATTTACATGAAGACCTACGGGTCTTTTTTCTTTGCCACAAATGAAGGAGGTGAAAGTTATGGCAGGTAGAGGAAGACCACCTAAACCTACAGCGATCAAAGAGCTAGAAGGAAATCCGGGGAAAAGACCGCTAAATAAAAACGAGCCTAAACCCAAACAAACCGCACCCAAGTGCCCGTCATGGCTGGAGCCAGATGCCAAGAAGGAATGGCGCAGGCTGTCAAAGGAGCTTGAATCCATGGGGCTACTGACTGAGGTGGACATGGCTGCTTTTGCCGGATACTGCCAAGCCTATGCGAGATGGAAAGAAGCAGAGGAGTTTATCTCAAAGCATGGATCCATCTTAAAGACCGCTTCAGGATATATTCAGCAGATTCCTCAAGTATCCATTGCCCAGCAAAACCTTAAACAGATGAGAAACTTCTGCTCCGAGCTTGGCCTTAGCCCATCGGCTAGAAGTAGGCTCAATATTAACAATACCGGTAATACCATAGAGGGAGATGCCATGTCAGAACTTCTTGGAAACATACCTAGAGCAGAAGAGCTTCTAAGACGGGATGATGATTAACGAGTGAAAGGAGGGGACCAGATGCCATTTAGTGAAGCTCATGCAAATCACGCCATTAACTTTATAGAACAATTGAAGCTGACCAAAGGAAAATGGGCTGGTCAGCCTTTCAAGTTACTTCCCTGGGAAAAGGACCTGGTGAGACGCCTATTTGGAACCTTGAGGGAAGACGGAACCCGCCAGTACAGAACCGCTTATGTGGAAATAGGTAAGAAAAATGGTAAGTCAGAACTTGGAGCAGCCATTGCCCTGTACATGCTTCTTGCAGATGGGGAACCAAACGCTGAAGTATATGTAGCAGCCTGTGATCGGCAGCAGGCCAGCATCATTTTTAACACCAGTATGAACTTCGTGGAAGGGAATCCAACCCTATCAAAAGTGACCAATCTGGTAAGGTCCACCAAGCGAATCACTTACCCAAAGACCGGGAGCTTCTATCAGGTCTTAAGCTCCGATGTTAAATCGAAATCTGGAATCAATGCCTCCTGTGTCATCCTGGATGAGATATGGACCTATCCAAATCCGGACCTGGCCAAGATGCTGACCACGGGTTCTGGAGATGCCAGGACTCAGCCGCTGTTTTTATATCTTACCACTGCAGGAAATCAGCTCTCCGGCTATGGCTGGGAGATGCATCAAAAGGCAAAGGACGTCCTAGAAGGGAAACGAGTGGATCCCACTTTTCTTTCCATCATTTTTGGACTGGATGATGATGCAGATATTGAAGATGAAAACAACTGGTATAAGGCCAATCCTAGTCTTGGTCATACCATTTCTATAGATCGTGTGCGAGAGCACTATAACCAAGTGAAGGACGATCCGGCAGATCTCGCCTTGTTCAAGCAACTGAGGCTCAATATGTGGTTAAAGCAGGAAATCAAATGGATGCCCATAGATAAGTGGGACCTTTGTAATTTCACTGTAGACCCGGAAGAGTTAAAAGGTCGAGTCTGCTTCGGAGGTCTGGACCTTTCCTCAACCAGTGACATCACAGCCTTTGTACTGGTGTTTCCACCACTTGAAGAAGGAGACAAGTTTCAGGTGCTACCATACTTTTGGCTGCCGGAAGAAACCCTTCCCCAGCGGGTGAAAAGAGACAGCGTTCCCTATGACATATGGCACCGGCAGGGGCTTCTAAATCTTACGGAAGGAAATGTGGTTCACTATGGATTTATCGAAAAGTTCATCGAACGACTTGGTGAGATATACAACATCAGAGAAATCATCTATGACAGATGGGGAGCAACACAGATGAGTCAGAACCTTGAAGGGATGGGATTTACCGTGGTTCCCTTTGGTCAGGGCTTTAAGGATATGTCACCACCCACAAAGGATCTGATGAGGCTTATCCTTAGTAAGCAAGTAGCCCATGGTGGGCATCCCGTTCTAAGATGGATGGCGGATAACATTGTGGTCAGGACAGACCCGGCTGGAAACATTAAGGTGGATAAGGAAAAATCCTCTGAGAAAATAGATGGCATTGTGGCCATGATCATGGGCCTTGCCAGAGCCACAGTAAACCCACCGGATGATGATGGGTCCATCTATGATGAACGGGACATGATCATCCTGGGATAGAAGGGAGTGAGAACAACGTATGGCGAACTTTTTAAATTGGCTTTTTAGGGCAAGGGCAGAACCAACAGATCGAGTCAGTGATGCACCAAGATTTTATATGGGACAAAGTGTCTCTGGAAAAGTGGTCAATGAGCGAAGCTCCATGCAGACCACAGCAGTTTTTGCCTGTGTGAGAATCATTGCAGAGACAGTGGCATCTTTACCCCTTCACACATACCAGTACAAAGGGGATGGAAAAGAAAAAAAATACACCCACCCGCTTTACCGGATCCTTCACGATGAACCAAATCCGGAGATGACGTCTTTTACCTTAAGAGAGACCATGATGACCCACATCCTCCTTTGGGGAAATGCCTACTGCCAGATCATTCGAAACGGGAGGGGTGAAGTAGCTCATCTGTATCCATTGCTTCCGGATAAAATGACAGTGGACCGGGACAGCAAAGGAAATCTCTACTATGCTTACCGAAAAGACAATACCACCCACTACCTGGGACCAGAAGACGTTCTTCATGTACCGGGTCTTGGCTTTGATGGCGTTATGGGTTACTCGCCAGTAGCTCTTGCTAAAAATGCCATAGGCCTTAATATTGCTGCGGAAGAATATGGGGGCAGGTTCTTTGCCAACAACGCAACACCCAGTGGTATTCTTTCCACTTCAGGAACCATCAAAGATCCTACGAAGGTTAGAGATGCCTGGCAGGCAGCCTACGGAGGAATTAATAACAGCAACAAAGTAGCTGTCCTAGAAGATGGACTTCAGTATCAAGCCATCAGTATGCCAAATTCCGATGCCCAGTTTCTTGAGACCCGAAAGTTTCAAATAGAAGAGATTTGTAGAATCTTTCAAGTGCCACCCCATATGGTAGCGGACCTTAGTAAGAGTTCTTTCAGCAACATTGAAAACCAATCAATTAGCTTTGTGGTCCATACCATCAGGCCTTGGCTAGTCCGAATAGAACAAGCAATGAATAGGAAGCTATTTCTCGATAAAGAGAAAGGTCAATGCTTTGTGTCCTTCAATGCGTCAGCTCTAATGCGTGGGGATTATAAATCCAGGATGGATGGTTATGCCATCGGTATTCAAAACGGCTTTTTCTCTGTCAATGACGTGAGAAGGATGGAGAACATGGATCCCATCTCTGAAGAGGATGGTGGAGATCTATATCTAATAAATGGCAATATGCTGCCGCTTAAGATGGCGGGGTCCTATGCAAGGAAAGCGCTAGAAGAGTCAGGTGGTGATGGTCCTGATGAGTAGTGTATAAAAAGGGCCATTTCTGTGGACAATTACAAAGTTAATTTAAGTATCAAAAGCATTTCTCTAAATGAGGAGTGCATTTTTTATGGGAAAAAGGAGGTCGATTAGATGGATAAATTTTGGCGCTGGGTGGTGAATGAAACAGATGGCCATGATGTAAGGACCCTGCATCTTGAAGGGTATATTGCAGAGTCTTCTTGGTTTGACGATGACATCACCCCTAAACAATTTAAGACAGAGCTTTATGGCAGCGGATCAAGAGCAGATGACATTGTCGTAAAGATACACTCGCCAGGTGGAGACACCTTTGCTGCAGCACAGATTTACAACATGCTCAAAGAGTATCCAGGAAAAATCAGTGTTCACATTGATGGACTGGCAGCCAGTGCAGCTTCAGTGATTGCCATGGCAGGAGACGAGGTGTGCGTATCTCCGCTGTCAGTTATCATGATCCATAACCCAGCCATGCTTATTGCTGGTGAGGTGGCGGATCTACAGGTGGGAATTAACCTACTCAGTGAAGTGAAAGAAAGCATCATCAATGCTTATCAAACAAAGACAGGGCTTTCAAGAACAAAAATATCACACATGATGGATGCTGAAACCTGGATGAGTGCCCATAAAGCCATCGAGCTGAAGTTTGCCGACAAGATTCTCTACGAATCAGAACCGGCAGATGAAGGTTCCGGAGGCTTTATCTATGACCAGATGACGGTAACCAATGCTTTAAGGAACAAGCTCCCTGGCATTCAGGCGAGGATGAAATACCTGAGAGCCAGCGAGGGTGAGGAAGTGAAAGAGCCTGAGGAAGCGCTCAAACAAGAACCCGAAAATGTAGTCAATCAGATTCCTATTGCCCAGCTGGAAAGACGGCTGGAACTTATTAAAAATTGGAGGTAATACACATGAGTAGAATTCAAGAACTGAGAGAAAAAAGAGCAAAGGTTTGGGAGCAGGCTAAGACATTTTTAGACGACCATCGTCAAGAAAACGGACTGATCAAACCAGAAGACAATGCCATCTATGAAAAGATGGAAGATGAGGTCATGAACCTTGGCAAGGAAATCGAGCGCCTTGAGCGTCAGGAAGCTATGGACAGAGAGCTTTCCGCTATGACAAGCAAACCCCTTGCATCAAGACCTGAAAGAATGATGGAAGAAAAAAAGGGCAGAGCATCCGATGCTTATAAAAGTGCCTTCTGGGGTGCAATGAGAAATAAGATGAATCCTTCTGTTCACAATGCCCTTGAAGTAGGCACAGATTCAGAGGGAGGATTCCTGGTACCGGATGAATATGAAGGACAACTGATTCAGGCTCTTCAGGATGCCAATGTCCTTAGAAATCTGTGTAATGTAATCACAACCAGTTATGGAGATCGTAAGATCCCAGTGGTGGCAAGTCATGGTTCAGCAGCTTGGATGGATGAAGAAGGAGCATTTAACGAAAGTGATGATGCCTTTACCCAGGTGACCCTCTCTGCCTACAAATTAGGTACCATGCTAAAGGTTTCAGATGAGCTTCTTAATGACAGCTACTTTGATCTTGAAGCCTATATCGCCGCAGAATTTGCAAGACGAATTGGTGCTGCCGAGGAAGAAGGATTTTTAACCGGTAATGGAAGCAGCAAACCAACAGGACTTCTTCATACAACTGGTGGAGCTAGTCTTGGTGTAACCGCAGCAAGTGCGACTGCCATAACCATGGATGAAGTACTGGATCTTTACCATAGCCTAAAGTCTGCCTATAGAAAAAATGGAACGTTTCTCGTGAATGATGCCACAGTCAAGGCCATCAGAAAGCTTAAAGATGGGCAGGGACAGTACTTGTGGCAGCCATCGATCCAGGCTGGGGTTCCAGATACCATCCTCAATCGTCCAGTCATCACCTCCCAGTATATGCCTACATCAGAAGCAGGGGCAAAGACCATCCTCTTTGGGGATTTCAAGTATTACTGGATTGCTGACCGTCAGGGTAGAACCTTTAAGCGCCTGAACGAGCTTTATGCAGCAAACGGTCAGGTAGGTTTCTTGGCATCCCAAAGACTGGATGCAAAACTGATTCTTCCTGAAGCCATCAAGGTACTTCAGCAGAAAGCCTAAGAAACTTCACAGGGAAGGTAGTCAAAGTACTGCCTTCCCAATCTTTTATAGGAGGGAAAAACCATGACATATAATACAAAGAACTACACCGAGCAGGGTGGCGAGAAAACAGTCATCGGTGGAGAGCTTGAAATCAAGGATGGTGCTGTAGTAACAGGACTTCCTGGTGCCCAGCTAACCGCTGCCACTGAAACTGCTTTAGGCGGTATTAAAGCAGAAGCAAAAACAGAAGGAGACACCGTTCCCGCTAAGATTGGAGAAGATGGGAAGCTCTATGTGGAAACCTATCAAGTGGTACCTATCGCATTAACTCAGGCGGATAGTACAGCTACGGAGGTTGCTGAACTTGTGACGGATTTCAATGCCCTGCTTCTCAAACTGAAAACTGCAGGCCTCATGGAAAGCGAGTGATAAATCATGGCGCTACTAGATCAGGTGAAAGCAAATCTTATCTTAACCCATTCAGAGGATGATGCTTTGATCGAGGGCTTCATTGCTGCTTCCATTAACTATGCAGAAGGTTATCAGCAAGTAGGGACAGATTATTATGCAGAGCATCAGATGTCAAAAGCCACCGAGCAAGGGGTCATTATGCTGGCTACTTACTTCTATGAGAGTCGGGATGGATCCACTGGGGGCTTTTTCAACAATGATGTCAGAGCATCAGAACAGGTCTGGAAAACCGTACACCTCCTCCTTCGAATGGGAAAGGAGTGGCAGGTCTGATGAAGAAGCTTTGGATTCAGAAAAAAAGAAAACGCCAGAAAAGGTGTTATAGAAAAGACAGACGAAAGGATTGTCATCACGAAGCTGAAGCTTATGAAATGGATGGAAAGGCCGGTGATGTGGATGAGCTTTGGCAAGATGAACACCTTTATAGAAATACTAGAAATCATCTCCCAAAAAGATGAAGAAGGTTTTACGAGGAAAGATGAAAAATGCCTCTATAAAGTAAGAGCCTACCTTGAGGAGAGGCATGGAAGTTTGAAGTGGGCCAATATGGCAGCTTACACCAAAGCCAATGCCATCTTCCAGATAAGAAAAATTCCAGGTTTTGAGATTAGGCCAGGGATGCTCCTCCGATGTGACCGGGGTAACTTTAAGGTGATCAGTGCGGAACTAATCAGAAGCCGCTATATAGAGTTAGCGACAGAAAAAATAGAACCTATGTAGGAGTAGGAGGAGATTTCATGGCGACATCTAGTTTTAAGATGCCTGAGGATTTTCTAAAAAGAATTGCAACGCTTAGTGATAAGACCGAGGAAATAATCCCTATAGTATTAGAAGCTGGTGGCGAAGTGGTGAAAGCCAGGGTGAAGGCAAATCTTGAAGCTATTATTGGAAGTGAGACAAAGCTTCCCTCAAGAACAACAGGAGAACTTGTGGGTGCCTTAGGTGTATCCCCTAGTGGAATTGACCGAAATGGAAATCATGATGTGAAAGTTGGATTTGATGAACCAAGAAAAGACGGTGAGTCCAATGCCAAGATTGCCAATATCATTGAATATGGGAAGTCTGGACAGAAGGCTAAACCCTTTCTTAAACCGGCGAAGACTGCCAGCAAAAATACCTGTATCGAAGCCATGAAGAGAAAGCTCGAGGAAGAGATCAGTAAAATCTAAAAGAAGGAAGGTGAAATGAATGCATTACAGTATTTTGAAAGATATAAGCGAGGCCCTTGAGCCTTTGGGGATACCAATTGAAACGGGTGTTTTTAGTGAAAAGCCACCAGAGGAGTATTTGGTCCTAGTCCCCATGAGTGATATCTTTGAACATTATGCTGATGATCTGCCTGGGGCAGAGCTGCAGGAGGTTCGCCTTTCCTTATTCTCAAAGTTAAATTATCAAAAGAGAAAGGGCGAGATCTCAAAGGCACTGCTGGAAGCAGATTTCACCATAACTGATAGAAGGTATCTAGGATATGAAGAAGATACCGGTTTTCACCACTTCGCCATTGATGTGGCGAAAATCTATGAATTAAGTAACTAGCGAAAGGAGAAATAACCATGGCAACAATAGGATTAGATAGTTTATATTATGCCAAGATCACAGAAGACCAAAACGGCATCGAAACCTATGGCACCCCAAAAGTGCTGGCAAAAGCTATGACGGCGGAACTCAGTGTGGAACTTATCGAGGCTATTCTTTATGCAGACGACGGTGCATCAGAGGTGGTTAAAGAGTTTAAAAGTGGAGCACTGACTTTAGGGATAGATGACATTGGGTCATCAGTAGCCCAAGACCTCACCGGGTGCAAGATTGACAGCAACAATGTAGTGGTTTCAAGAAGTGAAGATGGAGGATCACCAGTGGCCATTGGGTTTCGAGCAAAGAAGACAAATGGAAAGTATCGCTACTTTTGGCTTTACAGAGTCATCTTCAGTGTCCCTGCCACAAGCCTTGCCACCAAAGGTGATTCCATTACATTTAGTAGTCCCACCATAGAAGGGACCGTTTTTAGAAGAAATAAGCTAGATGGTGAACAGAAGCATCCATGGAAAGCGGAAGTGACAGAAGGGGATAATGGAGTAGCACCAACTATCATCAGTCAGTGGTTTAGTTCTGTTTATGAACCAGACTTTACGGCGGTTACACCCATCATTACAATCTCAACCCAGCCTGCTGGTTTAACAGAAGTCACCGCAGGGAGCATCACTGGAAGCCTTTCTGTTGTGGCAAGCTCCAATACATCAAATCCTGTGACCTATCAGTGGTATGAAAATATCACCGACAGCACTACAGGCGGCATAGCTATCAGTGGAGAAACCTCTGCAAGTTTTGATATACCAACAGACCTTGTAACGGACACTTACTATTACTACTGTGTGCTTGGACTTAGTGGCGCAGAGCCACTTACCACAACAGTTGCCACTGTAGTGGTTTCTTAAGGAGGTATAGCAGATGGCAGATGAACAAATAAAAGTTGATGAAGTTTCAGAAGAGAGGAGCGCCAATATCTTTATTGGAGAGACCGAATTTAAGCTGATCCTCACAACAAAAGCTACTAAGGAAATAGCCAAGCGATACGGAGGCCTTGAAAACCTAGGTGAGAAGCTGATGAAAAGCGAGAACTTTGAAATGGCGCTGGACGAGATTGTCTGGCTTATTACTCTTTTAGCCAATCAGTCAATTCTGATTCATAATATCAGGAACAAGGACGATAAAAAGCCTTTGATCTCTGAAGAGGAAGTGGAACTTTTGACGACACCTTTTGACCTGGCAAACTACAAGAATGCTATTATGGCCAGTATGTTAAAAGGAACAAAAAGAACTATGGAGAGTGAACCCTCAAAAAACGAGGTGGTCGGGTAAGTGATGAAGAGCTCTTTACCCGACTGATCTACTATGGTACCGCTCATCTTAATCGGAAAGAGGATGAAGTTTGGCTGATGCCCATCGGATACCTGATGGATCTGTGGGAATGTCACAAGCAGTTTATAGGGATTGCAAAGCCTAGAAGAGAATACTTCATTGACGATGTGATTCCTGATTGGATTTGATGTCATAACCGTTCGTAAAAAAATAAGTATGCGAACGAAAATGACAATTGTAATATAAGAAATTCAATTTTCAATGTAACAGTATAAATGTTAGATTTGAAATCAAATTGTTACATTAACCTATTGAACTCTGAATGCAACGGTTTGATTGTTAGATTTAAAAGAAAAGTTAAATTACGCTGACACCGAAAAATGGTGTCTTTTTTCATGCCTAAAAGGAGGTGAGTTTCTATGGCAGATAACTTTGGACTTAAAATTGGCATCGAAGGTGAACGTGAATTTAAGAATGCCCTTCGTGAAATCAATCAGGACTTTAAGATACTCGGTTCAGAAATGAATCTGGTTACCTCACAGTTTGATAAGCAGGATAAATCTCTTCAAGCAGTTACCGCAAGGAATGAGGTTCTTAATAAAGAGATTGATGCACAAAAGGAAAAAGTCACAACCCTCGAAGCTGCTCTGAAGAATGCCGCTGAATCCTTTGGGGAAAATGATAAGCGAACAAAAGCCTGGCAAATTCAGCTTAATAATGCCAACGCAGATCTGAACAAAATGGAGAAGGAACTGGAAGAATCTGCTGTAGAAGCAGAAAACCTCGGGGAGCAGTTAGAAGAATCCGGCAAGTCCGCAGAAGGCGCTGGTGGGAAGTTTGAGAAATTCGGAGGGGTTCTCAAAGGGATTGGTGTCGCTATGGGTTCTGTGGCACTTGCTGCAGGTGCTGCAACTATAAAACTGGGGAAGGAAATTGTCCAGCAGTTTGGGGAACTGGAGCAAAACCTTGGTGGATCTGAAGCGGTCTTTGGAGAATATGCAGCGTCCATTCAGAAGACCGGTGAAGAGGCCTATAAGAATCTAGGGGTATCTCAAAGTCAATATTTGTCTACTGCCAATAAGATGGGAGCCCTTTTCCAAGGATCCGGAGTGGAGCAACAAAAGAGTCTGGAGCTTACTGAAAAAGCCATGCAAAGGGCTGCCGATATGGCATCTGTAATGGGCATCGATATGCAGGTAGCTCTTGACTCCGTTGCCGGTGCTGCCAAAGGTAACTTCACCATGATGGATAACCTGGGAGTTGCCATGAATGCCACAAATATCGAAGCCTATGCCCTAGCCAAAGGACTAGATTTTACATGGGCATCGGCAACCAATGCAGAAAAAGCAGAAGTGGCCATGCAGATGTTCTTTGAAAACACCGAGCAGTATGCGGGGAACTTTGCCAGAGAGTCCACTCAAACGGTCACTGGGTCCATAGGTCTTTTACAAGCTGCCTTAGGTTCGTTTACTGCAGGTCTTGGGAATGCGGATGCGGATATGACCAACTTAACCCAAAATCTAGTGGATGCTTTCCAGTCAGTCGTCATCAATATTGTTCCAATTCTAGAGAATGTAGTCACAGCATTACCGACTGCTATGGATGCCATCCTACTTGCTATTGGTGACCTTCTGCCGGTTCTTCTTAGTACTGTAACGGAACTATTCAGCCAGGTTCTTGAAACTTTGCTGAGCCTACTTCCAGAACTGATTCCAGCAGCTGTAGATGCAGTCATGACTATTGTTGGGGCACTTATTGAAAACTTACCACTTTTAATTGATGCAGCTGTTCAGCTCATTACTGCTCTTGTAGTAGGATTTGGAATGGCACTACCAGAACTCATACCTTCCATGGTGGAAGCTGTGATCTTAATCGCAACAACCTTAGTAAATAACTTGAATCTTGTTTTGGATGCTGCCTTTCAAATAATCAGTGGATTGGCTCAAGGACTCTTAAATGCACTGCCAACATTGATGGAAGCCTTACCTCAAATCATCAACTCTATCATAAACTTTATTACAAATAATCTGCCACTAGTCATCAGCATGGGTATTCAAGTTACAACCCAATTAGCAGCAGGTCTAATTAGAGCTATACCTCAGCTTGTGATGCAGTTACCTCAAATTGTAACAGCCATAATCCAAGGAATAGGTAAGGCCGCGAGCTCTATAGTAGATATAGGGAAGAATATTGTGACGGGGCTCTGGAATGGTATAGCATCTATGATTGGGTGGATCCAATCAAAGGTAAGTAGTTTTGTAGATGGTCTTGTTGGAGGGGTCAAAGGTGTTCTAGGTATAAGGTCACCCTCTCTAGTATTTGCAGGTATAGGTGAAAATATGGGTCAAGGGATTGGAGTTGGATTTTCACAAGCCATGGATCAGGTTTCAAAAGAGATGAAAGGCTCTATACCCACAGATTTCGATCTTAACTCAAAACTTAACTTAAAAGAATCTGTTAATGGTTTTGATATGGAGAGGGAAACAAATTCTATTATCCAGCATACTGGCGTAATTGAGGTTAGGGGGATTAACACTAAGAATGAATTAACGGGAGTAGTTGAAATCATAATGGACCAGTTTAGAAGGGAGGCTAGGATCTGATGATAAGACTGGAAAGAACTAATGGAGAAGTGCTATCAAGAATCCTAAAGGAAGTCTCTCCAATAAGGTATGAGTCCATTAAAAAGGTGAATAAATTACTAGATGGAACAAATCATGTACAGATTATTGGGAAGCCTTTGATGAGTATAGATGCTAGTATAATCTCATCCCATAACCAAGCAGAAGAACTAAATCAGCTAATAGACCAGGGTACTCCCCTGGTTTTAATCTTTTTAGATAGAAAGTATCTGGTCTATATCGATGAACCGATCCAGTGGAAGAGAATCAGTTTTGCCCATGGTAACATGGATAAGAGCTACTTTGAAGGTAAAGTGAAAATGCTTATAAAGGAGGAGATTACACTATGAAAAGTATCACCTCCCATTTGAATGAAAAACTAAAAAGCTCACAGCAAACCCCAGCTAACAAAGCCGATCCAAAGATGAGCATAAGGGTAAGCAGGGCTAGGACCACTGTAATGGATTCAGACTACTGGACCGTTGAAACCATAAGAACAGCAGATAATTTAGGGGATATATCCTTGGCAGCAAGAAGAAGGGTTCCCTATGGATCTCCGGACAGTATTTACGAAATCCACATAGAAGGTGGTATCGTTAAAACCTCAATTAGAAAATATCCTGACTACTTTAAACTTGGATGGGTTCAACAGTTTGAGCTTGGAGAAGGTAGTGCGGTAGCCATAGCCTTTAACGGAAACTGGCAGCTTCATAGAAGAAAATGGAGACTTGCTACGGACGAGAAGCCCTTTATATTCTGGGTGGATTCCGGGGGGATACTATGGAGCCAGTTATGGGATTTAAGTGAGACAAAAAGGCAGATCTCCTCTTCAGTTACGAAAGTCAAAGCCATAAGAGGCTGGAAGAACGTGAACTTCCCGGACAAGGACCAAGGGATCATCGTTTCCTACATTAAAACCGATGGGAAGGTATACTATTCAAGCTACTGCCAGACAGTGGACTTTACAAATGTGTGGGAGCCTGAAAGGCTACTTGCAGAGTTCACTGCCACTGCCATATCTCTCAATATGTTTATTACCAATGACTTTAGGATGGGGTTTACCATTGAGGATTCATCAGGAAACATACACTGGATGGTTACAGAAAGAAACTGGGCAGGTATGGCTGTAGCAACAGAAACCATAAAGCCTTATTTGGAGAAGTCAAAGACAGAACTTATAAAGATTACCTATCATGATGTGTTTGAGCCTGCAGAAACCATTAGGGTCTACTCTCCCTATTCAGCGGGTTTAGAGCACATTTTTCATGATGTATATAATAAGTTTTTGTGGATTAAGAACCTTGATGATGGAAACGGCGACTGGGGCAGAACCATACAGTTCGAGACTCTTTACCCCATGTTTGAGCTCCAGGTGGTGAACCTATTTCTGGAGGGTGTGTACTTTGGAATGGTGATCCCGGTTGGCAGTGTGACCCATCTTGGAGGAAACAAGTATCAAGCTTCAGTATCTGAGGAGACTCTTGTGGGCATGAACAATGCTCAAGGGAGTGTCAGACTTACCATTAAGAACCTTAAGACACAGCTTGGTCTTATGATGGATGATTTCTTTATTGAGTTCACACCAGATAATCTGGTACCAATTGAGATACCGCTACCTGTGGTGGAGGAGGTGTGGAATGAGTAAGAGTGAAGGAAAGAAGATTGCACTTAAATTTAGTGATAGGGTTATGGGAAACCTTGAGATACTGCCTAAACTACCCTTTATCGTTGGGAGGTTCGTAAACCTATTTGGGTTCTATTCGGCAAGTAGTACCTATTCTGCTTCATACCGGCCTTCCAATGCCTTTGATGGATCTACTTCATCCATGTGGTACACAAGGACATCTGGAGAGCAATGGATTCAGGTAAGTACAGTAAGACCCATAAGACTTGGAGGCTTCAGGTGGTATTTGGGAAGCAGCTATAGACCAAAGGATTTCAAGGTTCAAGGAAGTGACGATGGAGTCAACTGGACGGATCTATTTAATGGAACAAGTGAGGATACGCAAGGTTGGAAGGAATATTACTGGCAGTATGCTGATGCTTATCTATACCACAGATGGACCATAACCACCAGATATTCAAGCTACCTTTACCTCTATGAGATAGAGGCATTCGTTCATGATGAAAAGGCTATGAGGGTCACTGGACTTCAAAGAGACTTTGTTGGTGGAGAGCTTAAGGAAGTAGACTACGCCATTAAGAAAATCGAGCATCATCCTACTGAGGAAAATACACTTCTAATTACCTTGCATGACAACTACCAGGAAGCCTTTGATGAGGTAGAAGGGGCTATAACGATTCAGTACAAAGGTCAGCTGGGAAACCTCATCGGGTATGGTGGGGCTTTAGAGGACTTTACAGTAGGCTTTTATCCTGCAGAGCTCATCTCCTCACCTAATCCTGGAATTGAAGAAAGGTTAACAGTTGGAGTAAATACCACAACAATTCTTATACCAATAACCTATCACAACATATATGACCTTTCTGAAAGAATTCGAGTTGTTGGACTTACAATAGCAACCCAGCTGATCTATTCAAGTATTGAAAATCCATAGGAGGAATGAGCATGAGGGCAGAGATAAAACCCAAGTTTCACAATAGATTTGACATCGTAGTAACCAATGTAGATACCGGTGAAGTGGAATTAAGAGGCCAAGCTGAAAATATGGTCCTTGATAGGATTTATACCAGGCTTGTGGCTTTTAGCAGTTACTTTGACCAGATCGTGTTTGGCACTGGTAGTGGAACCATGGACCCAACAAGAACCACACTTTTTAACCGAGTGGGCAATAAACCTTGCTCCACCGTAGAGCTGATCAGGGCATTTCCTGTATCTAAATGGACCAAGTCCATAAGGCTTGAAGCGACTGAGTTTAATGGAAACATCTTAACAGAGGTAGGCATCAGCGAGACCACAACCAACATAAATACCCATGCAATGATAACTGATGCCGAAGGAAATCAACTAACCATAGAAAAGACACCTGTAAGGATCATAGATATCTATGCCACAGTATTTGTTGAGTTTGATGAGTTTACAGATGGCGGTGAATGGTATACGACCCTTAGAGACTACCTGGCTGGTGCAGGAAGCGTACCCTCTAACACCTTGGCCATATCAACCAGTAAATATCTATGCCAACCGAATGTTGGCATGAGTGCGACAGCTACCACAGATGCAGTTGCAAGAACCAGAAAACTCAATTGTCAGTTTAGCAATTATGCAGTTCTTGGAATTGAGGCTACAGGGAGCAGATACTTCGGCAAAACATTCAAGGATAGAAAACTGGACATCCCTGTGGATAGGTTGATCTGGCCTGGTGTTGGTTCACTTCCAGTGACCTACGACGGAGAGATGTACTATGAGTATGTGGTTTCTGCCGAAGAAGCCGCAGCCAACAAGCTGTTTCTAAACTTCAAAACCACTGATATTGAAGAAGTAAAAGTTAATGGCAATGTGATCACAGACCACTACTTCAGCGAGTTTGGAGACTTAAATTATACAAGCGAGGAATTTAGTTTCCTTGATGTTCTTTCTATACCAACATCCTATGCAAAATGGACTGAGGTTATCAATAATCACTACTTCCACACTGGAACAATCAGTAGTACGAGACAATGCGGGATGGTTGAGCTTTATTCAGAGGAAGGCTTTAATTTTGTTATCAGCTTTCAGACAAGGCAAGGGTATGCCAGAAGCTACTATGATTTTGCCACAAAGGATAATCTTGGTGATGCATGGGTCAATTACGTTACCGGATTGGGAAATAGCACCAATGAAACCACCTTTAGATATATCCATATCAACACCACTCAGAAATATTTGAGAATAAACTGCTACATTACAGAAGGCTATGGAAGCATGGAACTATTTGACTGGCAAAGCTATCTACTTCCAATTATGAAGTTCAACACAACAGTTCTTCAAGAGGGGGATATCGTCCTCATCAAAAGGCACCACATAAACGAGATACCTAAGGGTACCAATTATCTGCTTAACGCAGAAGCTGTTCTTGTACTTGGGGAGGGGATCTAGATGAAGAAAGGAAACATAAAATGCGTATGTGGTCAGGAATTTTACTATGAGACCATTAGAGACTATGTGGTCTGCATTAAATGCGGTGAAAGACAGGAACTGAAGCTTGATTCTTCCGAGGATAAGGATGAAGTAGGTGATTAGATGGAACTTGTTTTTTCAACAACAGGAATAGTGGGTCAGGGAAAATACCCTGACTTTCTTCAGTTTCCAAAGACAGAAGGACAGCTTTTTTATCTGACAGGTGAAGAATTATTTGGAAAGCCTAGTGAGAAATTAAACGGTGAGTATAGCTCTCCCACTTGGCTCTCTCCTATAAAGATCAGCCCCGATGTTACTATCAAGCAGTTGGAGCTTCAAATCCTTCAGGGATTTGGTGTTGTGGGAAGCTATAGAACCTCTGATACCCATAAGCTATTAATCTATGAGTTTGCTTTTGAAATGGAGCGATACCTTAACAGCGGTTCCATTAAGCATTCCATGGATACCCCTATTGCTTCTTTTACCTTAAGTCTTGATAATCCCTTAAATGAAAATCCTGAGTATGAAGGTAATGTAGCCATATCAGAAGAATCAAGCCTTCTTTCTCCAGGAAGCAAGGTTGAGTTTGAACTAGTTATGGGAGATAGTGAACCTTTCCCAATGGGAGTATTCTATGTGGATCGAAGCAATTTTTCTCTTCTATCTGAAGCTGTCAGTGTGGATGGTAGAAACATAATCGGAAAAGCGCTAGGGGATCAGAGCTTTGATGAGGAGAACTCATACTCATACATGGTCCTTCATGAGATTTTGAAGGATATAATGTTTAGGGCGAACATAAGCTCAGATGAGATGCTTGTAGAAAACACCAGCACTTATGCAGGCTATCAATTTGATGCGAACATGAGCTGTCTTGAAGGGATCATGGAGATTCTAAAGGCTCTGGATGGTTGGCAAGTAAAAGAACTGGTGGATGGAACGGTTGTAATTGGTTCCTCAAACTATGCTGGCTTTACAAGAAATACCACCTACACCTTTTACAGGGGTAAAGACATTTTTACAAGAAGCATTGTACGGGATGATCAAGAAGCCTATAGACGAGTATGCGTCCACAACCAAGACTTCTCACTTAAAGTCTACAGGGATGTTGAAACCTATACCGGTTGGAATTTACAGGCTAATAAAACTCTGTATGTAAATGTGCCTGAAGGAACCTCACTAACCGATGCAGAAAGCTATGCAAACCAGATAGCTCTAAGCCTTCAGTATGTTGGTAAGATCGAGAGTTTCACTGGGCCATTCAGACCACAACTTATACTTGGAGACGAAGCAGTAATCGTTAGTGATAAAGGTTCTTCTAACCTTGGACTCATAACTGAAATAACTCACAGGTTTGGGAAGGACGGATTCTACACTGATTTTACAGTGGACAGCGGAGGAAGAATTGGAAAAGGAAGACTTAGTGACTACATCGGAAAGATAACAAAAGATAAAACTAGCAGTAGCAGGGTTTATGAATAAGAACTGATGCCTTATAAATAGGGCATTTTTTTTATACACAAAAATGAAAGCGAGGAAATTACATGAGAGATATTTGGACTTTTATTCAAATGGCTTTTGCAGCCATTGGTGGTTGGCTTGGCTGGTTTCTAGGAGGTTACGATGGATTTTTATATGCCCTGATTGCCTTTGTTGTCATTGACTATCTGCTTGGTGTCATGTGCGCCATTATCGAGAAGCATTTATCCAGTGACGTTGGTGCTCGGGGCATTTTTAAGAAAGTGGTGATTTTCTCTCTGGTGGGAGTGGCTCACATTATTGACCAGAACATCATCGGGGATGGCGGTGCTATTAGAACCGCAGTGATTTTCTTTTACCTGTCTAATGAAGGAATTAGCATCATTGAAAATGCTACAAGACTGGGACTACCTATTCCAGAAAAGCTACGGGATATTCTGGAGCAGCTAAAAGACGGAGGAGACAAAGATGGGACTAAGTAATTTAAAATCAAAGTTCATGACCAGAAACGATTGCTTTACAGCAGGAAGAAAGATCACGCCTAAAGGCATCATGGTCCATTCTACTGCAACGCCTGGAGTGATGGCCGCTGACTGGTTCAGCCGCTGGAATAAATCCTATAAGGCTGGCGAAATCAACCGGCAGGTCTGTGTCCATGCCTTCTTAGACGATAAAGAAGTCTGGCAGTACTTGCCTTGGAACCATCGAGGTTGGCATTCAGGAGGAGATGCGAATAACACCCACATCGGTTTTGAGATTTGTGAACCGGGTGGGTATTCTTATTCTGGTGGCTCTACCATGATTGGCTACGATGTGAAGAAGAATGAAGCTTACTTTAGAGCAGCCTGGAGGAATGCTGTGGAGCTATGTGTGTATCTTTGTAAGCTCTATAATCTGGCGGAAAAAGATATTCTCAGTCACGCAGAAGGAAACAAGAAAAGAATAGCATCAAACCACTCCGATGTGGGACATTGGTTTCCAAAACATGGAGAGAGTATGGATACTTTTCGAGCTGCGGTAAAGAAAGCACTTGATTTAATGGATTCACCAAATGTAAAAGAGGATATTAATGCAGGGGATATTGTGGAGATCAAGGCTCCTGCAACTCGATACTATCCCGGTGGACCAACAATTCCAACCTGGGTCAAGGGGACCTATCACTTAATCACTCAAACTGAATTTAATGGGAAATCTGTGATTAAAGGTGGGAAAGCCTGTGTCCTTCTTGGAAAGAAGATCAGTAAAGAAAACTGGGATGATTCTCCTGGGATCATGACTTGGGTGGACAAAGACCTCTTAACTATCATCAGCAAAGGTGTAGAAGTAGAACCTGAGCCAAAGGGGGATCAGAAGTATTACCGAGTTCAGGTTGGAGCCTTTAGCAAGAAAGAGAATGCAGAAGCACTGTTGGCAAGATTAAAGCAGGCAGGATTTGATGCCTACATGAAATATGATTAAGAAAAAATTGAATGTGCAGAGTCGATGTTATCCCCTTAGCATCGTCTCTTTTTTTATCCTTTTATCAAAGTAATCCTTGCTATTAGAGGCCTTCTGAGTGATATATACTATGACCCCGAAAACGCGAAAAGCCCTGATACCAAGGGTTTAGCGGGATATATTTTTTAAACTTGCAGATTGAGTGAACCAAAGGACATGACTGCAAATCGGGGATGAATTTATCGAAAGGAGGTAAAACAGTGCACAACACATTAAGTCCAGACAACATGAATTTAAGAGACTTCTCAGATGCGCAAACAGTAACGGTAATTCATAACGCTTCTTATGGAGAGTCAGGCACTTCAGCACTTAAAGCAAGTCCAAGCAAACCTAAAGTGGCCAGCTACTGCCGGGTAAGTTCATTAACCGACCCCCAAGAAGAGTCATTAGAAAATCAAACAATTCACTACACAAACTACATCAGATCCAATCCAGCATGGCATTTTGCAGGGATCTACTCGGATAGGGGCAAGACCGGAACTAGGATTGAGAATCGAACGGGATTTAACAGAATGGTCAGAGATGCCATGGAAGGGAAAATTGATACCATCCTTTGCAAATCCATCTCCCGTTTTGCTAGGAATGTAACGGACACCCTTAACACCATCAGAGCACTTGGCAGCGTTGGGGTAAATGTAGTTTTTGAAAAAGAACATCTGGACACCAGCAACATGCAAAGTGAGTTTATTTTGACCATGCTTGCAGCAGTGGCTCAGGAAGAGAGCAGAAGCACATCGTCCAATATTATATGGGCAAACACCAAGCGTTATGAGAAAGGTGAAGCCACCTTTAGCAGGATTCTTGGATATAAAAAAGAGAAGGATATCCCATGGATTGTAGTGGAAGAGGAAGCTGCCATTGTACGGGAGGCTTTTAATCTCTTCCTTGAAGGCCATAGTACCAGGCAAATTGCAAAGATTTTCATTGATAAAGGATATAAGAAAGCAAATGGTCGAACAGAATGGTCAACATCTAGCATTCGAGACATGCTTCAAAATGAGCGTTACACAGGTGATGTGCTTTGCCAAAAAACCTATACCAAGGATCACCTCAGCCATGAAACTGCAATAAATTTTGGTGAGAGAAACCAGTTTCTAATAAAGAATAATCATGAACCCATTGTTGACAGAAAGACCTTTGATGCAGTTCAAGTAAGAATCGCTGAAAACAAGACTAATGTAAAGAGAGGGCCAAGAAAATCCTTTCCCTTGTCTGGAAGATTAGTCTGCGGTGATTGTGGTTCCAACCTACACAGATATGTTTGCAGAGATATTGTTACATGGCGCTGTGGCCATCAGACCATAAGCAACAAGCTATGCACCATGAAGGGTGTTAAAGAAGAAAATATTATGAAAGCAATCCTGAAAGGATTCAGTAGTCGCTACGAAATCTACCAGACCACCGGAAGACGACAAGTTATAAAGTTGATGAAGGAGCTGCAAAGTGCTCTTTCTATTCGAGATGCTCAGCAAAATCAGCTGCGTCTGGAGCTTGAGAGAGCGCTTTTGCTTGAGAATAATGCCATCTTTAAATGTGAAGATGCAGCAGAGTTTACAAAGAATCGAAAAGAAATTGAAAAGCAAATTGCCATGAAAGAATCTTGGTGGCAGCTGGTGGATGAAGATGACGTTTACCGAAAGAAAGCCCTAGACACATTAGCTGAAATCAAAGATAAGCCAAGACCAGAAATAGAACTACAAGTCGCAAAAAACAGCATAGAGTTTCTCCGAGGATGGGTGGTCCGTGTAAAAGCGGTATCACCATTTTTATTTACCATCTCATGGATCAACGGAGATGACACGGAGATTGAAATCAAGGAAGGAGAGGAAATGTATTGAGTGTAAACCAGACAAGGTCAGTATCCAACTCAAGGGTTAAAGTTATCCCGGCCCGACATAGAACCAGCAGGAATGTAGAAAACTTTGACGGGCAAAAGAAGAAAATAGCAGCCTACGCCAGAGTATCTACTATGGAAGAACATCAAAGCGGCAGCTATGAGCTACAGGTAGAGTACTACACAGATTATATTCAGCAAAATCCTGCCTGGGAGCTTTATAAGGTTTTTGCTGATGAAGGTATCACAGGAACCTCCACAAAAAACCGAGCAGGGTTTCTTGAAATGATTGAGGATGCAAAAGCAGGAAAAATTGATTACATCATCACCAAATCTATCAGTCGCTTTGCAAGAAACACTCTGGACTGCTTATCGACGGTAAGAATGCTAAAGAACCTACCTAAGCCCTGCGGCATTTATTTTGAGAAAGAAAACTTGGACACGTTGGATAGTAAGAGCGAGCTATTTTTGACTATTCTTTCATCCATGGCTCAGGAAGAATCCAGATCCATCAGTGAGAACACCAAGTGGGGCGTTCAAAAGAGATTCTCACAAGGGAAGCCCCATATTCCAACCACCTACTTTTTAGGATATGACACCGATGAAGAGGGGGAGATATTCATTGATGAAGCCCAAGCTGAAATAGTAAGAAGAATCTATAAAGACCTTCTTGATGGAAGAGGAACACCAACCATCGCTAAGAACCTTACAAAGGAAGGGCTAAAGACTGCAAGAGGCAATAAGACCTGGACCAGCGATGCGGTTTATAAGATACTGAGAAATGAAAAGTACATGGGCCATTGCCTAGCACAGAAATCTGTCACTGTGGATTTTCTGACACACAGACGAGTGAGGAACAAAGACCATCAACCCCAGTACTTCATTCGAAACACCCATCCAGCTATTATTTCAGAAGAGGACTGGTATGCGGTCCAGGAGGAGCTGGATCGAAGAAACAAAATGCTAAGGGATCCAGATGAAAAGTACCGCATGTGTTACAGCGGCATTTCTCCATTTTCAAATAGACTATTTTGCGGGGAGTGTGGAAGGCCAGTAACCAGAAGGCGAATGACCTCAACGAGGAAAGGGCAGAAGTACTATTTTACAACTTGGCACTGTAGAGCGGCCTGCAAAAGGGACAAGGAGTTCCAGGACTGCAACAGCCAGTACGTTTGGGAGGCTTCCTTAGAAATTGAGTTTATGAAAGTGCTCTATGAGCTGAAACAGGATAAAGAGAACTTAATTGCTGATGTAAATGAAGCGGTGGATGAATGTTCTTTAACGGAAATGGAAGAAGCAAGACTTCAAGAGCTTGAAAACCAAATCGACCGAGTATCAGACCAGATAAGCCAACTGTCAGAAAGAGAGATGGCAACCCATGATCCACTTTATGAAGCAAACTTAAGGCATTTGATATACGAGCAGGAAATACTCCAGATGGAGCACGACGGCCTATATAAGAATAAGCAAGAGAGCATTTATCTACAGAAGAATCTGGAGATGCTCATTGGCTACCTTTACCTGGTGCCGAAGGTGGACACCAAATTCAACTCAGAAGCATTTGTGAAGACTATCGAAAGAGTCATTATTTATAGAGACCATGAAGTAGAGTTCATCTTCAAATGCGGCGCTAAACGCACAGTAACAGCAAAAAGACCAAGGTAAATCCTAGAAAAATCAAATAGAATAAAAAACTCCTTTCAAACCAGAGAAAGAACTTGCAATATCTCTGGGACAGAGTGAACATACCTATAACTATCTCTTTATAGGTAGAAAACACTGATGAAAGGAGTTTTTTTATTGAAAGATAACGATAAAAGAATGTGGGTTCAGACTTTATGGAATCCCATCAATGAAAGACATAAAAGTCCGCTGGATAGCCCAGAACCAGGGATTAAAGTAGCGGCCTACTGCAGAGTAAGCATGAAAGAGGAAGAACAACTCCGGTCACTGGAGAACCAGGTGCATCACTATACCCATTTTATCAAAAGTAAGCCGAACTGGAGATTTGTAGGGGTTTATTACGATGATGGCATAAGTGCAGCCATGGCAAGTGGGAGAAGAGGGTTCCAGCGGCTTATCCGCCATGCTGAAGAAGGTAAGGTTGATCTGATTCTAACAAAGAACATTTCGCGATTTTCCAGAAACTCCAAGGAGTTACTGGATATCATCAACCAACTGAAAGACATTGGTGTGGGCATCTATTTTGAGAAAGAGAATATTGATACTTCAAGAGAGTACAATAAATTCCTCTTAAGCACTTATGCTGCGCTGGCACAGGAAGAGATAGAAACTATTTCAAACTCTACGATGTGGGGTTATGAGAAAAGGTTTCTAAAGGGTATCCCAAAGTTCAACCGCTTATATGGATACAAAGTCATCCATGCAGGGGATGATTCCCAATTGGTTATTCTTGAAGATGAAGCGAAAATCGTAAGAATGATGTACGAACAGTACCTTCAAGGAAAGACTTTCACGGAGATTGGCAGGGCACTCACAGAAGCTGGGGTGAAAACCGCCAAAGGGAAGGATGTCTGGATAGGCGGCATGATAAAGCATATTTTATCCAACGTCACCTACACCGGGAACAAGCTGACACGAGAGCTGAAAAGAGATTTATTTACGAACAAGGTTAATAGCGGTGAACGGGATCAGATTTTTATAGGAAGCACTCATGAACCGATCATCAGCAATGATATTTTCAATCTAGTCCAAAAGAAGCTTGAGGCCAATACTAAAGAAAGAAAGCCCGGTATGAAGAGAGAGAAAAACCACATGTCTGGTCGGCTGATTTGCGGAAGATGTGGGTACAGCTTTACCATAATTCACAATAGAGCTTCTCATCATTTTAAGTGTAGCCCTAAAATAATGGGGGTCTGTGATTCTGAACTTTATCGGGATTCGGATATTCGAGAAATGATGATGAGGGCAATGTATAAAAAATATGACTTCAACGATGAAGACATAGTGCTAAAACTACTGAAGGAACTCCAGGTCATCAATCAAAATGATCACTTTGAGTTTCATAGGCTAAAGTTTATCACTGAAATTGAAATCGTAAAAAGGCAGCAGGCCATTTCGGATAGATATTCAGCGATTAGCGTAGAACAGATGGAGGAAGAATACCGCACCTTTGAAAGCAAGATTGCCAAAATTGAGGATGACAGGTACATCAGAATCGATGCAGTGGAGTGGTTAAAGAAAAATAAGACGCTGGATTCTTTTATTGCTCAGGTAACAACTAAAATATTGAGAGCTTGGGTTTCGGAGATGACTGTCTATACACGAGATGATTTTTTAGTGCAGTGGATTGACGGAACTCAAACTGAGATAGGGAGCTGCGAGCATCATCTTGTGAAGGTTAGAAATATTAAGAGTCACGAGTCCGGTGAAGAAAAGCGCAGTAGGGCTAAATTTGAAGTCAACCACATTAATGAAACCAGCGAAGGACAAGGAGAACTTGATCTCTTAAGCAAGAGCGCAAGTTCAAACAAAGAAGATAGTAATCGACCAGAAAATAATTCTACGAGAAAGGAGGAGCTTGAATTGAACTTAAACAGTAATGCAGAAATTATCAAAATTGAGCCCGGGCAACGGGACTACATTATGAAGAATCTACACAAAAGTCTTAGCGCCAACAGGATTATGCAGAATGCTTCAATCCACACGGCAAGCATTAACAAACCTAGACTTAAGACTGCTGCTTACTGCAGAATCTCAACAGATTCAGAAGAACAAAAGGTAAGTTTGAAAACCCAAGTAGCCTATTACACTTACCTGATTCTAAAGGACCCCAAATATGAATATGCAGGCATCTATGCCGACGAAGGTATATCAGGGCGTTCTATGAAAAACCGTACAGAATTTCTCAAACTACTCGAAGAATGTAAAGCTGGGAATGTGGACTTGATTTTAACCAAGTCAATTTCACGGTTTAGCAGAAACGCATTAGATTGCCTGGAACAGATCAGGATGCTGAAGTCGCTGCCAAGTCCAGTTTATGTGTATTTTGAGAAAGAGAATATTCATACAAAAGATGAGAAGAGCGAGCTGATGATTTCAATTTTTGGAAGCATCGCTCAGGAAGAAAGCGTAAACATGGGAGAGGCTATGGCTTGGGGAAAGCGAAGATACGCTGAACGAGGGATAGTAAACCCGAGTGTTGCACCTTATGGATATAGAACGGTCAGAAAAGGCGAATGGGAGGTTGTTGAAGAAGAAGCTACGATCATTAGAAGAATTTATCGGATGCTCCTAAGTGGGAAGAGTATTCATGAAATCACAAAGGAACTCTCTATGGAGAAGATGAAGGGCCCTGGTGGCAACGAACAGTGGCATCTTCAAACCATTAGAAATATCTTGAGAAATGAAATCTATAGGGGTAACTACCTTTATCAAAAGGCTTATATCAAGGACACGATCGAGAAGAAGGTGGTAATGAATCGAGGAGAACTGCCACAGTATCTCATAGAGAATCATCATAAAGCCATTGTCGATAATGAGACCTGGGAGAAGGTGCAGAAGGTACTCCGAGCTAGAAGGGAGAAGTATGAGAATAAAAAGTCCATAGCTTATCCGGAAGATAAAATGAAAAACACTTCTCTTGAAGATATTTACACCTGCGGAGAATGCGGAAGTAAAATAGGCCATAGAAGAAGCATCCAGAGCTCTAATGAGATTCATTCCTGGATCTGCACAAAAGCCTCCAAGTCTTTCTTGGTGGACTCGTGTAAGTCCACAAGCGTATATCAGAAGCACCTGGAGCTGCATTTTATGAAGACTCTTCTCGATATTAAAAAGCATCGTTCTTTCAAAGATGAGGTGCTCACCTATATTCGAACCCAAGAAGTAGATGAAAAGGAAGAGTGGAGAATCAAAGGCATTGAGAAACGAATCAAAGCTCTTAACACAGAGCTTTATAATGCGGTAGACCAGGAGCTCAATAAAAAAGGTCAGGATTCAAAGAAAGTTGATGAGCTCACAGAAAAACTGGTTGATCTTCAAGAGGAATTAAAGGTGTTTAGGGACCGAAAGGCAAAGGTTGACGATCTTAAAACGGAGCTGGAATGGTTCCTAAAGAAGCTGGAAACCATTGATGATCTTCGAATAAAAAGAAATGAAGGAATAGGCCATGGCGAAGAGATCTACTTCAGAGAAGATATTTTTGAAAGAGTAGTATTGAGTGCACAGCTTTATAGCGATGGAAGGATCGTCTATGAACTAAGCCTTGGGATTCAGTGGTCTATTGACTTTAAATACAGCGCATTTCAGAAGCTTCTTATAAAGTGGAAGGATAAACAAAGGGCGGAAGAAAAAGAGGCTTATCTCGAGGGACAGGAGGTTAAGGAACTGTTGGAATTTTGCCAGGAACCTAAGAGCTATTCTGAATTACATGCATTTATGTGTGAAAGACGAGAAGTTTCCTACAGTTATTTCAGGAAACTGGTGATAAGACCTTTGATGAAGAAAGGAAAGTTGAAGTTCACCATACCCGAAGATGTTATGAATAGGCATCAGCGATACACGTCAATTTAAAAGATTAAATGAATCAACCAAGAAGCCTTTACTAAAGGAGGTTTTCTTGGTTGTTTTTATTTTGGCATTTAAGAAGGTGCTGGGAAATGACAAAAACTAAGATTTAAGTAACGAATATCGAGGTTAAAATAACAAATTAGAAATATAAATAACAAAAATGGGTATAAAAATAACAAATAC
>Ga0209066_10000660_pt1 | contig 49634 bp, 49 predicted proteins | sample All_14_2_FD_187198 | JGI IMG/M metagenome (GOLD analysis project Ga0209066, IMG submission 187198) | Freshwater microbial communities in response to fracking from Pennsylvania, USA - Allegheny Zone_MetaG_DW_15 (SPAdes) (version 2) ... | reverse complement strand
CGAGTGATACGCGGGCGTTACGGCGCTCCGTCTTGTGCGTGTTGGTCGCTTGCGCGTATGACATGGACGTCTGCTGCCCCGCCAGGAGACTATTGAATGCCTAAAATTATGCTGATTGACGCGGCTCAACCCGAAGAGACACGCGTCGCCGTCATGGACGGAAAACGCCTTGATAACTTCGACATCGAGAGCGCTTCCAAAAAACAACTTAAAGGTAACATTTATCTGGCCAAGGTTACGCGGGTCGAACCCTCGTTGCAGGCAGCCTTTGTTAGCTACGGTGGTAACCGCCACGGGTTTTTGCCCTTCTCGGAAATTCACCCCGATTATTACCGCATTCCGGTTGAAGACCGTGAACGCCTGCTGGCCGAACAGGAAGAGCTGAGCCGCCAGCTGCAACAGGAAGCACAAGCCCGCGAAGAACGCGAGATTGTGGAAGCCGAAGCACTGGCGCAACGCATTGCCGCAGGCGAAGAGCCTGAAGCCCTTGCCGAAGACGCTGACGCCGATTTCAACGACGCCGAAATGGCAGCCCCGACCGACGCCGAAATGGCTGAAGCCGATGCCCGCGCCGATGCCGCCGAGCAGGCTGAAGACGCCCGTGATGAAGCGCAGGCGCAGGCCGATGCAGAAGGTGATGACTTGCACGCAGCCGATGACGCCGGTGATGATGCCGATAACGATAACGACAACGAACAGGACGGGACCGAAGAAGGCGTCGTTGATAGCGATGGCAACCCCGTTGCTGCCGCTGAAGGCACTGCCGAGGGCGAACAGCCCCGCCGTGGTGGCCGTGGGCGTGGGCGCCGTCGTGGCCGTGGCCGCGGGCGTGGCCTCGAACGCGGGAAGTCAGACCAGCTGGTTGACCGCGAAGGCGGCCGCACGGAAGGTGGTCGTGATGGCGGTCGCTCTGAAGGGGGCCGTTCTGAAGGTGAAGACGAAGAAACAGCGATGACACCGCTGTGGAAGCGTATGCACCGCAATTACAAAATTCAGGAAGTTATCAAACGCGGCCAGATCATGCTGATTCAGGTTGTGAAAGAGGAGCGCGGTAATAAAGGCGCTGCCGTCACATCGTATATCACCATGCCGGGCCGTTACTGCGTGCTGATGCCCAATTCGCCACAATCGGGCGGCGTATCACGCAAGGTTGCCAGCCATTCAGACCGCCGTAAAATGCGCGACCTGCTGGATGAACTGCAAGTACCGGGCGGCATGTCGGTCATTCTGCGTACCGCAGGCGTTGACCGCGCACCGGAAGAAATCAAACGCGACCTCGATTACTTGATGCGCCTTTGGGACAAGGTGCGCGATACGACCATGCAATCGACCGCGCCTGCCTTGATCCATGAAGAAGGCTCGCTCGTCAAACGTGCGATCCGTGATCTGTACACCAAGGAAATTGGTGAGATTGTTGTTGAAGGGGCCGAGGGCGCCAAAGTCGCGCGTGAAGTCATGTCGATGATGATGTCGGACCATGCCAACAATGTGCGCGAATATAAAGACACCGTGCCTTTGTTCATCAAATACGGGGCCGAACCACAGATCGATGCCATCCATTCCAACACCGTGACCTTGCGTTCCGGCGGATATCTGGTCATCAACCCGACCGAAGCTCTGGTGTCGATCGACATCAACTCAGGCCGTGCCACGCGCGAGCGCCATATTGAAGAAACCGCCGTTAAAACCAACCTTGAAGCGGCAGATGAAATTGCCCGCCAGTTGCGCCTGCGCGACTTGGGTGGCCTTGTTGTCATCGACTTCATCGACATGGAAAACCGCCGCAACAATGCGATGGTTGAAAAACGGATGCGCGATGCGCTTTCGACCGACCGTGCCCGCGTACAGGTTGGCCGTATTTCGTCATTCGGTTTGATGGAGCTTAGCCGCCAGCGTCTGCGTCCGTCTCTCACTGAAACGCACTTCCATACTTGCCCGCATTGCCGCGGCCTAGGTATTGTGCGGACTACCGAAGCCATGGTACTGGCGGTATTACGCGCCATCGAAACCGTTGGCATGGAAAACCGCGCCAGCGAATTGCAGATTACGGTCACCGAACCGGTTGCGACCTTCCTGTTCAATGCCAAGCGCGCGTCGCTTGCTATGCTGGAAGCCCGCTATGACCTGTCGGTTCTCATTAATCTGGCACATGACATTGATGATGATCAGGGCTTTATCCTTGAAGTCGGTCGTTCACGCCGTGCGGAGCGTCTCGGCGCTGTTGATGCGATTGTCGAGGCTGATCTGGCCGAAGACGATGCTGATATGGATGCCCATGACGAGCAACCGCGCAACCACACATCGGGCGATACCGAAGGCGCACCCCGCGCCCCGCGTAATGCCGAGGAAGGCGAAGACGGCGCGCGCCGTGGTCGCCGCCGTGGCCGCCGTGGTGGTCGCAACCGTATCCGCGAAGGTGGCCGCGATGGCGAACCACGCGATGCCAATGTTGAAGGTAATGTGATCGATCAGGACGAACCGGAGATTGACGATAACATCGGCAACCGCAAATCAGCGGATGATGACAGTGATATTGATGCAAACCCGGGTAATGGCGGGCAACCCCGCGCCGAACGCAGTGGTACGGATGCGGATGGCAAAAGCCGCCGTGGTCGCCGTGGCCGTGGCGGGCGTGGTGGTGCCGGTCGTGAAAATGGGGGCCGTGAAGGTAATCGCGGTGGGCGCGAACGTACACCGGGCGCCGGTAATCGTGAAAATGTACCTGCTTCTAATGGCAACCGGTTTGAAAGTGATGGCAATGTGCAGCCTGCAGCCCCAAAGGCCCAAGCCGCACCATCGGCCCCGCGCGAACCTCGTGAACGTGAGCCGCAAGCCGCGCGTGCTTACGAAGTCATAAACGAAGCTCCCGGCGAAAAGAAAAAGGGCTGGTGGAAGAAATTGACCGGCTAATAATGCGCTTGTTTTTCGGCCTGCGGCTGACGCCGCGTCGAAAACAACCGCGAATAAAAAGGCCCCCGGACAGGGGGCCTTTTTATATCTGGTGTATCCGGCTTACGGGCGCAGGGCAGATGCCGGCAGATTGGCCGTTGTACGCAGGCGGCGCAGGAAGGTTTCTTCCTGGGCTGTTAGCGTGCCGTTATGCGATGCACGCAGGTAGCCTTCGGTTTCACGGTAAATGCTTGTCAGGGCTGCACGGTTTGCCGTGTTGCCGTTGACATGGCCTACCAATGCGTTGACCTGGTCAGGCGTGGCGCCGCGTGCAATGAGCGAGAGCTGTGCGATACGTGTGGCATCGGCCACCGGGCCTGTGCCTTGCACTTGCACTACTTCAACGCTTGCCGGTGTCGAACCTGCATTGAAGCGGTCGATCAGGTTGCCAATCGGGTCGCTGTCGCTTGCGGCAGGTACGCCGGTTACAACAATCTTACCGGAGATGGATGCCACTTCGACCTTATAGTTCATACGGGCAAGTTGCTGTGCCAGGGCGTTTGAATTAGGCACATTGACGCCAACTGCGCCAGCGACCGCATCAGCCGCAGGTTCTGTTGCCGCAACACGTGGTTGCTGTTCAACCGGTTGTGGTGCGCGGTACAGCGGTTTGCCATCAACACCCTTGCCTTGCAAATGTGCTGCGTTCATCTGCTGCTGGATACGGAATGCGCGGCCGTCAAACTTGACGTTGTCGGCGTCCATATAATCCTGCATGTCCTGCATCACAGCGCGAGCGAAGGTGCCGTGCGTGCGGTCAATAACCATGCCGCGGATATGGCGCAGGTTGTTGCCATCGAACACGCCGCCTTCGCTGATATTGGCGCGCAGGTCGTTCAAAGCGCGCAAATCACCTTCGCGTGCATGTTCGATCAGGCCCTGGAAGAGGCGTATATCGGCCGGACGTTTGATAATGCCGGTATCGATCAGGCGTTGGGTTTCCGTGAGCATGTTCTGCACGGCCGGGCTGCCTTGTACGAAGGCGGCTACCTTGGCGCGGTCACCGACTGCGGCTGCAATCGCATCAACACGAATTTCAGCAGGGCTGAGGGCCGTGGTTGTGCCATCGGCATTCAGTTTCACGGGCAGTGCTGCGTCAGTGACGGGTGCTGCACCATTGACCGATGCATGTTCCACCACAAGCGTACCGTGGCCGGCGATTGCGCCGGGTTTGAAGATTTCGCGGGTCTGGTCAGGCAGGATGCGGATGCGCGTGCCGTCAGCTTCAACCACAATACGTGGCTCAACCGGTACTGGATGCGCGACAATAGCAGGCTGGTCGCCGACAGGATGGTCAATAACTGCGGCGGGTTGGTTCACAACCGCGGCTGGCTGGTCAACACCTGCACGGATTGTATCGTGCGGATTAACAACTGGTTGGGCAACCGTTGCCACATCGGCATGTTGGTTGAGGCCCAGTACGCCTGCCACTTTGGACGTTACCAGTTGCGTGGCTTCCTTGATTTCATCAGCGAAGGTTGCGCTGACGCCGGCGGCCACGCCACCCGTGACCATGGCCACGAAGGTGTTGAAGTGACGGTCGTCTTTCAAGGTGGTGCCAATGGCACCAAGTTTACCAATAAAGCCTAGTGGTTTGCCGGTATCTTCAATGGCAAGTTTGTTCTGCGCGCGCATGGTTTTGTACGCATCAGCCAGCGCTTTCGGGCCGAGAACCAGCGAGGCTGCAGCCGTACCGAGGCTTTTGAATGTAATCAGATCGAAAGCAGTTTTACCGACAGCGACCATGCCAGCCTTTAATTCCTTGCCGCGATATTTAGCGAAGTCTTTGGTCAGGAATTTATTTTTGGCTTGCGAGTACGCTTCATCGGCTTCCAGTGCCTTGTTGAAGTGGTAGCTCATTGGGCTTGTGAGCAACGCGCCCACAACAACACCCGCTGCTGCTGCCGCAATGATCGGGCCTGCTCCAGCGCCCATAACACCACCGACAACTGCACTTTTAACGACCACGCCGGCAATAGACGAGATAACGACCGTAGGCCATTTTTTAGCAATGGCACCAACAACCGCGCCTGTAAAGGCCGTGGCCGTACCAACCGCACCGACGCCGAAGGCGACGACCGGTTTGATTTTTTGGCCGATTTTGGCTGTATATTCACTTTTTGGTGTGCGCGTACGCAGTGGCAGCGGGCCCAAATCGTCATCGGCGCTGGCTTCAGTTGCCAGTGATTCACCTTCAGCGGCTTCGGCGCCAGTCGCGATGGACGGGCCTTGGGCGTCGGCTTCATCACCAAAAGCAGGTGCTTTTGGTGATGTGTCTTCAATATCACCGATGCTGTCCAGATTGAGCTTTGGCTCAATGCGGCGGTTGCGCTTTTCACTCATGACCGAGGTGTCGCCGATAGTGGACAGTTTTTTGAAGCTGTCACGCAAGGCGTTGAATACGGCTTGCGGTGTGTGCTTACCGTCCTGATTCATGGTGCCAACGGCTTTAAGCGCACCCAGCGTCGCAATCAGTGCGCCTGATTTAAAGAACAGGGCGGTGCGTGGCTTGTCGATACCGCTACGCATCCCTTCAAAAATCTGCAGGGCATCAGGGTAGCGGCTGACAGCGTTTTCAAGGCGTGTCAGGACTGCCACGGTTTGTTTAGGTGCCATACCGAGTTTGGTTTCGCATAATTGTGCGAGGCCGCCGCGCAGATTCTGCCACGTATCGCCATACATTGGTGATGCGAGTGACAGGGCCGAGAAAAACTCGAATTTTTTGTTGGTAACATTGCCGATTTTTTCGATGTACTGATCTTGCAGCTCACGTTGCTCATCGCTTAGTGATTCAGCTGAGAAATTCGACAGGTATTCGCCGATCGGATCAAAGGTCTTGTTGATCAGCGCTTCGGTTTCGTAGTTATACAATGTGTGGTCAGCCGGGCTGTTGAGAGCTGCTGCATCTTTACCCGCGGCGACATGCTTATAAAGCAGTGGCAACTGGGTGTGCAGATGTTCGTGCAATTCGCTGTCGGTCGGCAGCAGTTTCACAGCAGTTTCGGCGGCTTTGTATGCGGCGACGTTGAGGTTGTCGATACCGTCTGATAATTCGGGTACGTGTGCCAGACGCAGGTTCATATCGACTTCGGCGTCAGAAATGAAATGCGTGGTGCGGCGAACGCGCTCGGCTAGCTTGTCGCCACCCTTGATTTGCTCAAAGAAGCCTGCGGCTTCAAGGTCGATCAGATTGCGTTTAAGAACATCTGATACCGTCTGGTCAGGGTTACCGCGTTGCAATTCCGTTTCCTGAACCGGCATTTCGCTTAAAACGTCGATGATGTTACTCAAAGGCAGGTATTCGGATTCAAGTTTTGCAATGGTTTGCGCGTCGGCGGGATCCATTTGCTGAAGGTCGCGCTTGAGCAAACCTTCATGGAACAGTAAGACGCTGACAAGTTCCTGATGTTCTTTTACGTTCAGGGTTTCAATGGCGGCAACGGCTGCCGGAGTTTCAAATTCGGCTTCGACTTCTGGTGTTTCCAGGAATCCGGCCGCGCTCATGTCGGCGGCGACAGCCGCCTGCATATCGGCCTCAAGCCTGCTGAAATTCAGGTCTTCAGCGCTGTCTTCTTTGGTCTGTTCCGGCGTTGGCAATGCACTTGCGATTACGGCAGGGTATTTCGTCAGGATGCGGCCATGGACGGCAAGGGTGTGCAGGCCGGCATCAGATTTTTCGCGCAGTTCCGTGACCAGCTCGTGCCAGTAACCAAGTTCGATGGTTTCGGCTTCGCTTAGGCCCACTGTCTGGGCTTTGGCTTCGGCGGCTTCAATTTCAGGGGCCACATCTACGTAATCGCTATGTGCTTTTACGAGATCTTTCAAGGCGCGATAGGATCCCTTGGCGTTGTTGTCGAACATCTTGTTGATTTTTTTGCCATCAAGACCGGCGGCAATGCTGGCAACCAGACGCACGGAATCGGTGTGCTGGAAAACTTCTTCGGCAAGTGAATCGAAGATGGCGTCGGTTTTATCTTTCTCGCCGCGGGGCAATTGTTTTTCAATGAAAGCATGAAGTTTGGCACCAATGGCGGCAAAACCTTCGCTGAAGAATGGGGTCGCGTCAGACTGGCTCAGGAAGAAATCATCGCGTGCGTCCATGATCGTGTCGGTCAGGGCTGTTGCGCGTGCGCGTGTGGCTTCATCGGTGCTGCTGGTTTTTAGCAATTCAAGCACAGGGCCGATCACGCGGGTGATTTTGCTGTTGATGGCTTTGCGGCTATCCAGCACGGCGTTCGGAATTGTCAGGTCAACCACGCTGCCTTTACGGAAGGCGGTGTCGATTGCGCCTTGTGCGCCCTTAAGGGCTTTGAAGCCTGTCTTGATGGCTTCAGGGTCAGGCAATGTATTGAGTGAATCGTAGGCGAAGGCGTAACCGTCTTCGACGGCGGTTTGTAGTGCCTCGAGTTTAAGCAGCAGGTTGCGGGTCGTGTCGGTTACGGCCAAGGCATTGCCCGGCGCTTCAATGGCGGCGGTGTCATTGCTGCGTGCGGCGAAATCGGCCAGTGCGCCCTGCAACGAGGCCGTCAAAGGATCGTCAGACAAGGCTGATTGGGCACCTGCGGCAGCAAGATTTTCTCGTTTCATCTCGGCCGTTACGGTTGCAAGCTCGGTCACAAAGGCGTCGGTGGCGGCGGCCTGTCTTTCGGCTGCGGTCGGCTTGGAAGCATCGTCGTGGGCGATTTCGACGAGAGCGGCATTGAAGCCGTCAGTCGCATCCTGTGCGGTATCGGTATTGGCTGGTTGTGCGCCTGTCTGGTCCAAGGCTGTGTCCAGATTTTTTGCCGCTTCGGTGCTCATAGTCGTTATCACCCTTCAAAATATTTTTGTTTGTTGTCTCTATCGCTCAGGTGTTTTTTTAATTCCGCGTATCTTTTACGTCGGCAACATATTGAACCGTATCGGGCATTTCCTCGTTGGGTTGCCCTTTGAATGTGGCCACGCCTACTGCATCGTGCAGGCCCAGCATGGCTAATTCCGCGTCATCCATATCGCGTATCTGGCCCAGTATTTTGGAGCCGACACCAATGTCGATACCGCCATTCACTATATTGAGGAAGGTTTTTCCTTCCGGCAGTGCTTCCGGGATGATGAGGATAGGGCGAGCAAGCTCATCTACCATCACAAATGCTGTATCAAACATATGAACCACCTTTTCCAAACTGAAAATGCCTGTCAGGGCTACTTATGGCGTCATCCTAGCTGGCAGAGCTTAAAATTTTCATAACAAAAAGGCAAGTAAAACTTTAAGACTTGGTTAACTTTTGCCTAACTAGGCCGTGGCCGCATAAAGCTTACGCCATTGATCCAGAATGGCATTCTTATCAAAAGCCTGTGCGTAATGCACCTGGCCTTTCTGGGCCAATGCGGCTCTTAAGGGCGCGTCCGTCCTTAACCTTTCCATGGCTTTGGCCAGCGACGGTACGTCGTCGATGGGGGTAACCAGAGCATCAACGCCATCCTGCACATAGTATGACGGGCCTTGCGACGCTGTTGTGACCAACGCACGCCCAGCCGCCCATGCTTGCATGAATGAATTACCAAAAGGTTCATGGCGGGAGGGGAATACAAAGGCGTCACAGGCGGCCAGAAGGGCCCAGCGGTCATCGCGCCAGCCTAGCAGGCGTACGCGGCTTTCAAGCCCCAGTGCCTTTATCTGGGCTTCCAGGCTCCCACGTTCAGGCCCTTCGCCCGCAATCCATAAATACGCATCGGGCACCAGTGCAAATGCATCCAGCAGGGTATCGAAGCCCTTGTTGGTGTGCAGGCGGCCCAAGGTCAGGAATAAAAACGCGCCTTTTGGGGTATCGAGCGTGGCGCGGTCGGCGGGCAGGGCTGCCGCATCCATTTCGGCAAAATTGGGTATGAATGTGATTTTGGCAGGGTCGGCGCCTTTTGTTTCCATCCAGCGGCCAATATCGGGGGCATTGACCACGAATTGATCGACCCCTTTGTAGTATTTGAGGTCGTAATACCCGCCCAGACGCGCAATCCATTTGAATTTACGGCTTTTGGGCAGTTTTTTGGCGGCCCGGTTCATCCATGTCACGACAAGAGCAGGTTTTATGTCGTCAATCAGGGTACGCAGTGCCGGTTTGGTCTTGAAATCGAAGATACCGCCGAAGGGCAGGAGCGTCATGGGGACTCCTGCGCTTTGCAGCGCTGCATCACGGTTCGATTGACGGCAGGCAACATGCACGTCAAAGCCCGCGCGTTTCTGGGCGATGCACAATTCAGCAAAAGCGGTTTCGGCCCCGCCTTGCGCGGCGCCCGCCATGACATGAAGAACTTTCATAGTGGCCAATAAAACTGCAAAACCCGCACCTTGCAATGTAATTATTTGCAGCGCGTTTTTGGTGTGTTATAACTGGGATATGATTAATAACGGCCTCCTAACCCAAGTTCTCGCGCTTGCTCTCGCAGCAGCGGGCCTGGCCGCGCGTGCCGTAAGGCTATTCCGCGCCTAATCTCACCCTCTCTTTATTTCACAAAATCATTAACCGCCAGACACCACAGATGTATCTCGCGGTTGTTCAAAAACCTTAACGGTAAGGTAGTTTTCCATGTCTATTAAGTTATCTTCGCGTTCCGATATTCCTGTTTTTCGTGTCCTTGATATTTTGCGTGTCGTAAACGAACGCGTCGCCGCCGGTGAGGATATTATCCACCTTGAGGCAGGTCAGCCATCTGTCGGTGTGCCAGCCGCAGCCCTTGAAGCGGCTATGAAAGCCGTCATGCACACGCCTATGGGCTACACTGAAGCCACAGGCATGCCAGCCCTTAAAAACCGTATCGCGCAATATTACACAGATGAATACGGCGTAGCGGTTGACCCTAAAAATATCGTCATCACGATTGGCGGTTCATGCGGTTTGTCATTGTCGTTTCTGGCAACGCTTGATGCGGGCGACACGGTTGCCATGGCGGCACCGGCATACCCTGCCTACCGCAATATATTGAAGGCGCTGGGCTGCGTGCCGGTCGAGATTCAATCGACACTGGCCGACAATTACCAACCGACCATTGCGTCGCTTGAGGCGCTGGCTGAAAAGCCGAAAGGGCTGATTATAGGAAATCCGTCGAACCCGACGGGCACGATCATCAGCAAGGACGAACTGGCCAAAATCACCGCATGGTGCCAAACGCACGGCGTGCGGCTGTTTGCTGACGAATTGTACCAAGGCATTACATTCGGCGAGAAATGCGACACGGTTCTGCGTACCAGTAACGAGGCCATCAGCATCAATAGTTTCTCGAAATACTTCGCGATGACAGGCTGGCGCATTGGCTGGGTGGTTTTGCCCGATGACGTGGTGGACCGTGTGAAGCGCCTGTGCGAAAGCCTGTTCGTGGCACCGCCCACACTGGCGCAGCATGTGGCGTTGCATGTATTCGACCATATGGATGTGCTTGACGGGTATGTCGCGCGCTATAAGCAGAACCTCGAGATTCTGAATACCGAATTGCCCAAGGCCGGTTTTACCAAATTGTCGAAAGTGGGCGGCGCGTTCTACATGTATGCCGATATATCGGATATGACGGACGATTCAGAAGCCTTCTGCCGCAGCCTGCTTGACCAGGCGGGGGTGGCCATGACACCGGGCACCGACTTTGACCTTGAGCGCGGGCACCAGACCGTAAGGATGAGCTTTGCGGGTTCGACGGAAGACATAGCCGAGGCCTGCAAACGCATCACGACATGGATGCGCGGCTGGAATCACAAGCAGAAGATTGCCGTTTAAACAGGGTTGTTATTTGTGTTCCCAGACGTCGCCGCGCTCAAGCAATTGTAGCGCGGCGTCTTTCTGCAGCCATGATTTGGCGTTGGCATCACCTTTTAAATACGCATCCCAAAACGCATTTGAGATCGCCATGATAACGGTGTGATGATTGGGGTTGCGGTTTTCCCCTTTGCCGGAAAGCATCCGTTCGGTAAATGCCGAATGCTGGGCTGCGAATAATACAAGCTGGTATTTGTCGCCCGCTGGCAGAGCCTTGTACACCTCGAGCCGTTTTTCAGCCGACATGTTGCCGATGGGCGATGTGTCCTGCGTGCCGGTCATGACCATCCAGGGCAGGGCCACGCTCGAGAAGGCGGATGTTGCGTCGCCACGCTGCGGTGGGCTTGGGCTTAAGGCCAGTGCAGCCTTGATGCGCGGGTCGGTCAGTTTGCTTTCGCCGTCGATAGTTTCACCGCTGACCATTTGCGTGGTGATCGCGCCGAAGGAATGGCCCGCCATGCCGATATGCGCTGTATCGAGGCGGCCGAATAACGGGCTGCCCTCGGTCGTGTTCCATGCGTCAAGGTTATCGAGAACGGCTTTCACATCCATCACGCGCGAAATCAGGTTTTTAGCCGATGCGGCCTGCTTCATGGCGAAGAAGGCCTTGATGCGCCCTTGGTCTTTCCAGATGTTTTCATCGCTGCCGGCGTGCTGCAAAAATACGGCCACGTAACCGTGCTTGGCCCAGTTCTGGCCCAGATAGCCGTAGTAACCGTCACGCGCGCCGCCAAGGCCGTGGCTGAATAAAATAACAGGCGCGGGCACGCGGGTGACGGGCAGGTACACAAGGGCGGGAATTTTTACGCCGCGTGCGCTGTCGGTTGCTTCCAGATCAACAGTCTTGATTACGGCTGCAACGGATGTGTTTTGCGGATTATAGGGCGCAGCATACGCGGCTAAGGGAGCCGCGTATATAAAGGCTGCGATAATCAGGATGAAAGAAAGCCGTGTGGTTGCGGCGATACGCATGGCGGGCTTAAGCCTTAACCTTGGCAGTCACCGGCGCATAAACAACTTCGGCCAAAGCCACGTCTTTGTGACGCAGGGCCGGGGCGCTGAAGGAACCGACATCAACGGAATCGTGTGACATGAAACCGTTATCGTTGCCGAAAACCGGTTGGTAGAACATGGGACGCGAAGGTGTGGTCATGTGTTTAAAGCCTTTTATAGACGACAAAGTCATATTCAACGCCAGCCGTGGTGCAGTCTTGGCCACGGTTGCGGGTAATTTCACGCCATTGGGTTGAGTCCAATTCAGGAAATACTGCATCACCATTATAAACGTTATGGATATGGGTCAAGTAAAGGGTTGTTGCAATTGGTAACGCCTGTGCATAAATCTGCGCTCCACCGATGACCATAGCTTCGCTGGCACCCAATCTTTCAGCCATTTTTATGGCATCATCCAGTGATGGTGCCGTGGTCACGCCATCGGCTTTCCAGCCCGGATTGCGTGTAATAACAATGTTGGGGCGGCCGGGCAGGGGGCGGCCGATCGAATCAAATGTTTTGCGGCCCATGATGATGGGCTTACCCATCGTTGTGGCTTTAAAATATTTAAAATCCTCAGGGATATGCCACAGCATTTTATTGCCGTTGCCGATCACCCGGTTGTCGGCGTGCGCCGCTATGAGACTTACGGGGATAGTCATGCCGTACCCCTCATACAGCGACCGCGGCCTTGATATGCGGGTGAGACTCGTAGCCGACCAGTTCGAAGTCTTCAAATTTGAAGGCGAAAAGGTCTTTTACATCGGGGTTTATTTTCATTTGCGGCAGGGGGTAGAAGGGGCGGGCCAGCTGTTCTTTCGCCTGCTCGATATGGTTTGAATAGAGATGCGCATCACCGAAGGTGTGAATGAATTCGCCCGCTTTCAACCCTGTTACCTGCGCTACCATCATCGTGAGCAGCGCATAGGATGCGATGTTGAAAGGCACGCCTAAGAAAATATCGGCCGAGCGCTGGTAAAGCTGGCAGCTGAGTTTGCCATCCGCCACATAGAACTGGAACAGGCAGTGGCAGGGCGGCAGTGCCATCTGGTCGATCAGGGCGGGGTTCCAAGCCGACACCATCAGGCGGCGGCTGTCGGGGGTCTTTTTAATCATGTCGATCAGGTTTGTGATCTGGTCGATCGCGCGGCCGTCTGGTGCCGGCCATGAACGCCACTGGTAGCCGTAAACGGGGCCCAGATTGCCGTCAGCATCGGCCCATTCATCCCAGATGCGGACACCGTTGTCCTTCAGGTATTTGATGTTGGTATCGCCCGCCAGAAACCACAGCAATTCGTGCACGATGGATTTGAGGTGCAGTTTTTTGGTGGTGACCATGGGGAAGCCATCGGCCAGATTGTAACGCGCCTGATAGCCAAAGACCGAGAAGGTGCCTGTGCCAGTGCGGTCTTCTTTTTTGGCGCCGTGGTCGAGCACGTGGCGCATCAGGTCGTGATATTGTTTCATTGCGTGGCTTCCTAATTTCGTGATTCTTTAAGCCAGTATAGGACAGCACAAAGGGCGTACGCACAAAAACCGGATTAAAACCCACATCCAGATGTAAGGGGAAAACCGCAGTTAAATTTGACATAAAGCTAACTTTGGGTCATAAACAGTACCCATGAACGTAAACAAAACTTTTGATGGTGCCGCTTCCGGTGAAAATCCTGAAATCCTGCCACAAGCTGGCGAGGGTCAAATTATTCTGTGCGATGTGAATGGTACGTTACTCCTGAATGGGGAAAACAGCGCTCCGGTCATCAATACGCCGCTGGTTTATTTTTTGCTGGCTGCGGAAGACCGGGGTTATCAGGTTCAGCTACATTCCACGACAGGCCAGATCTCGATGCAATTCAGGCTTCTGGCGCGCCGGAATGCTGCTTTGGCTGAATATATGAGCCGCCGCAATGAAGATGATCTGTTCATTTTTAAAGACGACATTCCTACCAAAACGGCGCTTTTGACGATTGATGACGAGCATGGCGGCGCTTTTAATTCGCAGGCACCCAACCAGTGGTACCCTAAAGATAGCCGTATTCAGGCTACTATGGCTGCGTGGGGCGTGTCTGAGCTGCCGACCCCCACGGCTGCAAAGCCTGATGCAGCCAGCGGCCCCAAATAGTTCTGCCGCCTTGTAAATTTTACCGTTTTGCCCTATATTGATCTTGCTGGTCTTCGGACCAGAGATGACGCTGAACGCGGATGCGGAATAAGCGTTGTGGACCCGGGGGCAGAGCCCGGCGGCTCCACCACAAGCCCCTAACGGGGGTTTTTGTGGGGCCGATTTAGGATCGACACGCGTGGTAAAGGTGTTTTGCGGTGTTCGGAATGACGTCCCGCCGATAAATGGGGTCAAAACGCAATAGTTGCCAATGATAACAACTTTGCTCCGGTAGCGATGGCAGCGTAAGCAGCCCTAGTTACCAAAACCTTCAATCCCATACGTCCTAGCTGACGTATGGTGGGGTGCGGGCCGACCTAGCAACAGAACTGGCCCATTTCTGTTTCCCCTTTCTTATTGGATATTTTCGCCCGCCCGTACGATGACGTGCGGATTTTTGACGTACGGGTTTTTCGCATTTGCCCTTCCCAAAGTGGCGCAATAACCCTGATACCGCTGTTTCTTCTTCACAAAGGCCTGATTTTGTACGATAACATAACGATAATCTGGTGCGGGACGGAACCCGCACATGCTTGAAAACGTATGATCTTCAGAAAATTTACGCTTTTCATATTTTAAGACGGAGCAGGGTATGATCGACAAGGTTGCAACCGCACAGGACAACAAAATCTCACCGGCTGCGCCACCGCGCGCCGTGAAGCCAGATGCCGTGAAATCAGGTGCCGTGAAATCAGGCAAGCCTAACAAGGCACTGCCTTTCATTATTCTGGGTGCAGGCGTACTGGTCGTGGCCATGGTTGTGGCATTGCTGCAGATGAACCATGTGTTCAGCCCTGCCAAAAAAGCCGAAGCGCAGGCCGACCCGGCATACCTCACGCAATATACCCGCCAATTGCATACGGCTGTGCTCCGCCTTGTTATTAACGGTGTTGATACGGCGTTGCTGCAGTTCAATGCACCAAGCGAATTTACGGGCCCGCAATTCGCAGCCTTCCAGCCAGCGCACGGTGTTTTCAACGTATCGGGCGGCGGCGCCACTTTTCTGCAGGTGCCGGCAGGCCTTCATGCCACCACGAAAGTGGACCAAAGCTGGATTTTCAATATGGATTATATGATCCCCATGCTGGGGTCTGACAATGCGGGCGGTGCCGGCAATGACCTTATTGCCTTTGCCGACGACCTTTCACAGGCTGCCTGCAGCCGCGCCAATAACGACATGGGTTTCGGGCCTTCCGTGCCTGTGGTCCAAACGCCGATTGCGCTGCATAACAACCGCTCGGCCACGGCCACGGTTCCTGATGTGCCTACGGCCACGGGTACAGCCCTTGATGACGGGGCATCACCCAACTGGTTCCGCGGCAAGACCGATGGCTGCTTTCAGAACGGTGCCAATGGCCGTTATGTTTTCTATTCGGTTCTGGCCGAACGCTAATAAGCAGAAAATTATTATAAAAAAGCGGCGGTTTTTTCTGCCGCTTTTTTTGTCAGTCGTATTCGCGGCGCCCCTGATGCGTGTGGTTGAGGTGCCAGAATTTTTCCATCGCGAGATAGGTGAACGATGCTGTCCACGCAATGAGTACCATGCCGTTCAGCACTTCAGCAGCCGCGAGCATACGCATTTCATGGGTTGGTGTCAGGTCACCGAAGCCAAGCGATGTATAGGTGCTGGACGAAAAATATAGGCAATCCAGAAAGCTTTGATACGTAAGGCTTACCGCATGGTCAATACCGGCAACCGCGCCAAGGCCCGAAAAATTTTCAAGCAGGAAATAGGTAAGTGCATAAACCCAGATACCGATGATATGGATCATGAAAACGGGGCCTATCAGAACCAGTACGCGCAGGCGGGCCGGTATTGTCATTTTTGGCAATCTCGTCCATACGACGCGCATGATTTCGTATGCAACCAGGCAACAGGCCGAAATTGTGACGACACTGATAGCCAAGACTATAAATAACGCGAGCATCACATAACCTAGGCGCTAAAGGTTTTTTGCAGCCGTGCAACTTCCATGGCCACACGTTCAAACTGGTGTTCAATATCGTTAACAAGGTCGGCGCAGGATTGCAATTCTCGCGCCTGTTCTTGCAAGGTTTCGGCAACGTCACCCAAGGCCATGCAGCAGGCGGAACGTGCGGCGCCTTTCAGGCTGTGTGCGGCTTCCTCCAGTTCAAACGGGTTGTTCATGTCGAACGCCGCACGGATGCGGTCTATCAATGGTTTCGACATTTCAATGAACATGCCGACCATATCGATTGTTTCGGCATCAACCGCGCCCATTTGCAGTTTCATGGCTTTAAGGTCAATCACGGGGGCGGTATCGCCCGCGTCGGGCTGGAAGGCAATAACAGCCTGTTCGCGCGCTTTGATTTGTGGTGGCGGCGTGAGGCTGCTGTCACTTAACAGGCCCCAGCGCGCCAGCAAATGCCTGAATTGTCCCAGCGAGACGGGTTTAAGCAGGCATTCATCAAACCCTTCTTTCAGGTAAGCCTGTTTTTGGGCCATTTGTACATCGGCTGTTAAGACGACTACGGGGAGGCGATCGAGAGTTGGGTTTTCAGCCTCGCGTTCCCTGATTTCACCAACCAGCATATAACCGTCCATCTCGGGCATATGGAGGTCGGTAAACAAGATGCCGTACTGGCCCGTTTCCAGTGCCTCCAGCGCCTCGCTGCCGTCATTCACAAAGTCGGCTTCAATGCCGCCGATTGTATCAAGCTGGCGGCGCAGAATGTTGCGTACAATGTCGGTGTCTTCCGCTATCAGCAGGCGGCGGGGCCCCAGCAGGGGCGCGATGCTGTTTTGCTTGGCGTTGTCTTTCACAGCTTCGCCCAGCCCCAGACGGCTGGCTGGTTTTGATAGATATGTGGCGCCTAACATGCGCGTTGCGTGCTGCAATGCGTAATCATCGTGCACGGTGTACATGACCAACCCCGTAATAGGGCGGATGGTTGATATATCGCGCATCAGTTCAAGCCCCGTGCCATCAGGTAACCCCTGGTCAATCACGGCGACGTCAAACGGGCGCCGTTTGATAAGATCCAGCCCTTCTTGATAGGTGCCGCAGGCCTCGACATCAGCCCCCATAGATTTGAGTGATGATACAATTTCGCGCTGACCCTGCGGATGATCTTCAACCACCAGAATAGCTAGGCCTTCAAGGGAAGGTAATTTTACGTGTATATCGGCCGTGCTCACGGCCTGTGTGGGTATTTCAAACCAGAAGGTTGAGCCTTTACCGATTTTGGATGCAACGCCGATATCACCGCCCATGAGCGTGACCAGCTTCTTGCAGATGGATAGGCCAAGCCCCGTGCCGCCAAATTTACGCGTGGTGCTGTTATCGGCCTGTGAAAATGGCTGGAACAGTTTTTTGCAAACATCGTCTGACAGGCCGATGCCGGTATCTATCACTTCAAAACGCAGCACGATACCGTCGGGTGTTGCGGGCCTGATCACTTCGGCCTTTGCGCTCACGCGCAGTTTGACCGTGCCTTCGCGCGTGAACTTGAGCGAATTGCTCATCAGGTTGATGAGGATTTGCCGCAGGCGTTTGGGATCGCCTTTGATAACAAAGGGCACGCCCTGTTCAATGTTGTCCTGTAATTTGACGGCCTTGCCGTGGCGCTTGACCGACATGGCTTCCATGGTACCGCGTACAAGCATTCGCACGGGCACTTCAAATATATCAAGTTCCATACGGTCGGCATCGAGTTTGGCAAGATCAAGCACGTCATCCAGAATTTCAAGCAGCCCGCCAGCGGAGTTTTTGGCGGTGCTGATCATGTCTTCAATATTGGGTGAAATTTTTTCCTGACCAATGAGTTCAAGGAAGCCGAAAACGGCCTGCATCGGTGTGCGGATCTCGTGGCTCATGGTGGCCAGCAGGTTGGATTTCATAAGGGCGGCAGCTTCAGACGAGCGTATGGATTCACGCATTTTTTCTTCCGACTGCCTGATGGTCGTCATATCGACCAGCCACAGGGCATAGACCTGCTGGCCCTTATAGGCCATGTATTCGCCACTGATTTTGAGGCGGCGCGTCTGGTCGCTGCCCTGCAGGTGAATAGTTACCTCCTGCTCGAACGAGCGCGGGTGATTGAACAGCACGGCTTCCAGTTCGGGCCCCAGAAGGTCGGCCATGGGCTGGCGGTTGATGATATCTCGATAGTCGATCAGGGGGCCGAAGGCCGGGTTTGCATAGGTAATGGTGTAATCACGCCGGCTGACCAGACAAAAGCCAAAGGGGGCCGTATCGATGACCGAAAGGAAATCAGTCTGTTGGCCATCAGGCATAAGTCATACCATTTTTGAATTGGACGGGGATGATCGTTTCCATTTTACATGAAGCTGGCGTTTCGTACAGCTTTGCCACCTGCCCCAAGGGGGTATGTAAAGGCTGGACAGGGGCGGGCGCTAATGGTCTTATCTGCCCAGAGAATAAGGAGAAAATTATGGGTTATACAGTTGCGGTTGTAGGAGCTACGGGGGTTGTCGGGCACGAGATATTATCGACACTGGCGGAACGTGCGTTTCCGGCCGATAAAGTGATTGCGCTGGCATCGCGTAAATCGGCAGGCCGTGAAGTCTCGTACGGCGAGAAAAAGATTTTAAAGGTTGAGGCGCTCGATAATTTTGACTTCACGGGCGTTGATATCGTGCTGTCATCGGCTGGCGCCAAGATTTCGGCTGAATTTGCGCCGGCTGCCGTAAAGGCGGGGGCTGTGATTATCGACAACACGTCGCATTTCCGCATGGACCCCGATGTGCCGCTGGTGGTGCCTGAGGTAAACCCCGAAGCCATTGCCGGTTATACGAAGAAAGGCATCATTGCCAACCCCAATTGCTCGACCATCCAGATGGTTGTGGCTTTGAAGCCTTTGCATGACGCCGCCAGAATCAAACGCATCGTCGTGGCCACCTACCAATCGGTATCGGGCGCGGGCAAGGAAGGCATGGACGAATTGTTCGAGCAGTCACGCAAATTTTTCGTGTCCGACGAAATGAAGAGCGAGATTTTCGCAAAGCAAATCGCTTTCAACGTCATTCCGCAAATCGATGTGTTCATGGATGATGGATCGACCAAGGAAGAATGGAAGATGATGGTCGAGACCAAGAAAATCATGGGCGGCGAAATCAAGGTGGCTGCCACCTGCGTGCGTGTGCCTGTGTTTATCGGCCATTCAGAAGCCGTCAATGTTGAGTTTGAAGACGAGATGACCCCGCAGATGGCTCGCAGCCTGTGGAAGAAAGCCAAAGGCATCAGCCTGATCGAGCGTCAGAGCGACATGGAATATATTACGCCTGCCGAAATTGCCGGTGAGGATGATGTGTTTATCTCGCGCATCCGGTCCGACCAGACGGTCGATAACGGCATTGCCTTCTGGTGCGTTTCAGACAATTTGCGTAAGGGCGCTGCGCTCAATGCGGTGCAGATTGCTGAAGTGCTGGCGCAGAAATACCTCAAAAAATAATCGCGGTTTTGATTGTTTTGAATCATTGATACGCAGGGTGAGCATAACTTGCCCTGCGTTTTTGTTAGGCGTGATTCCTGCGGCATTTTGAATCAGTTTTCCGTCGTTTTGCATAGGATGGAATCTCAAGTTCTTTTAAGCAAAAGCGCCGCTTGGTGTTTTTGCAAGACTTTAGAAAATACAAAGAATCCTTGCAAAGGATGTGACAGTTTGTCTAGGTTTGCGTCGAAGCGACAACGAGTAGGATCGATTCCAAGATGAGCGTTCCATTCCCACTGCCCCATGTTGTTTTGACCGATATCCGGGCCAGTAACCCGCGTGAGGTTCTGCGCCGTATGGCCGAAGCGCTTGAGCTTTCGGAAGCGGTCCCTGCCGACATGATGACGGAAGCATTGGCTGCTGCTGAAAAAGCAGGCGGCAGTGCGATTGGTGATGGCGTGGCTGTTGTGGCATTGCGTATCTCACCCGAAATTTCAAGGAAGCGCCTGTGCGCGTTTGCGCGCCTGGCACGGCCGGTGCCGTTCCGCGGTGTTGAGAATCATCCGTGCGATATGGTGTTCGTGATGGCAACGCCGGATGACCAGTCGCAAGCGCATCTACGTGATTTGTCGGTCATCATCCGCGCCCTGCGTGATGCTGACCTGACACGCCGCCTGCGCGACGAGATGGTGCATGAGCGGATCTTCAACCTGTTCCGCGCCCGCGATATCGCGTTGCGCGCGGCAGCTTAAATAAACTCAGCCTTATTTACTGGACCGATACGGGGAACAGGTTTTTCTGTTGAGCTACCAGCATGGCCATGCGTTCATTGTGCTCGATGCCTAATGGTGCGCCATCGGCCGAATGTACGGCATAGACGGTTTGCCCATCGATCTCGATTTTTTTGACATAGGCCATAACGGCCATTCCGAAAGCCGCGAAGTCGGCAGTGTGGGCCAATTTCAAAGTGACTGATTGGTTATTCATGACGCCCCTCCACATCTATAACTTCTTCGCCTGATTTGGCGGTCTGGATTTTGATTTTCTGCACGTTGCTTTCAGGCACGATGCGCTTGAGATCAATATGCAGTAGTCCGTTATCTAACGTTGCACTACCTATTTCAATTCCATCGGCCAGTAAGAAACTACGCTGGAATTGACGGGCGGCAATACCACGGTGCAGAAAAATACGTGTATTATCATCGGCTTGCTTGCCGCGAATATTCAACTGGTTATTATCGACTTCGGCTTCCAGTTCATCCATCGAAAAGCCTGCAACGGCCAGGGTGATGCGTAGGCCATATTCGCCGATTTGTTCGATATTGTAAGGGGGGTAGCCATCGCCGCCGGATTTCTTGAGGCGGTCAATGGAGCGTTCAAAATGGTCGAAGCCAAGGAACAGAGGGCTGTCGAGTAAAGTCAGGCGTGTGTTCATATCGTTGGTCCTTTTAAAAAGCGACTTCACAATGGCTGGCCCATCAAGGCACCAACCTTCATAAACATTATATAGGACTTTAGTCCGGAAAGACTAGGCCGATTTTTGGGATTTGTTTTTGGTGAATACACGGCCGCAATAGCCGCAGTTTACCGTGTCTTTACGGTCAAAGCTGTAATAGACCAACGGGTGCCCCAAAGGGCCTGAACCGCCGTCACAGCAAACTTCGTCGGTGGAGGCGGGGACGATGATGGTTTCGAGTGGTTTTTGCGTCATGGCGGGGCCAGTTATGGGCAGGTGTTGTTTACGGTTTGCTTACACTTTGTGCGTATAACATGACTGTAAACCCCGTTTTTTACAAGGTCCATGAAAGCATCCCCCCAACATAGTGCCATGCAGGCCGTGTTTGCCGATCATCCGGTGGCGGCTGCGCGGCCCGAGCAATATGCAGAACTGGTGGTTGATGCCAAAAAGCTGATCGCTGCCTGGCGGCAATCGCTCATGGCGCATGAATTGCTGGACGTAAACGGTTTCATCAAGGGCGATATGGAACTGAGCGAAGGCAGGCTTGAAAAGCGTGTGGTTGTGCGCGCCAAGCTCGGTGTGGGTGAGGCGCTAGAAAAACCCATTCTGGGCGTCGGTATCTTTGATAACGTTGAAATAGGTGCCGGGTCTGACACCATTGCCACACTGGTCATGGAAGGGGTTACCATCATTCCCGTGCATGTCAGGCGCTCCCAGATACGTGATTTCGAGGCCTTGAAGGCCTAATTGAAATTACCCGCCGGATGCGGTTTACTGGCCGCATGACTAACCACATCCTAAAACTCACCAATTCTCTTGGTCGCCACAAGCAGGCTTTCGTGCCCCTCAACCCCGAGAATATCGGTGTCTATGTATGCGGCCCGACCGTTTATAACTACGCCCATATCGGCAATGCGCGCCCGGCTGTGGTGTTTGACGTGCTGCGGCGGTTGCTGATGCAGCTTTACCCCAGAGTCACGTATGTATCGAACATCACCGATGTGGACGATAAAATCATGGATGCCGCCAAGGCCAGCGGCGTGATGATAGAAACCATTACCCAGAAATTTACCGATATTTACAACAACGATATGGCGGCGCTGGGTGTGTTGCGCCCTGACCATCAGCCGCGCGCGACCGATACGATACCGGAAATGATTGCGATGATCGAAAAGCTTGTGGCTCGCAACCATGCCTATGAAGTCGATGGCACTGTACTTTTTCATGTGCCCTCATTTGCAGCTTACGGCCAGTTGTCTGGCCGCAACCGTGATGAACAGATTGCAGGCGCGCGGGTTGAAGTGGCATCCTACAAAAAAGACCCCGCCGATTTCGTGTTGTGGAAGCCAAGTGCACCCGACCAAGTGGGCTGGGACAGCCCATGGGGCCGCGGGCGGCCGGGCTGGCATATCGAATGCTCGGCCATGTCGGAAAAGCTGTTGGGCGCTGATTTTGACATTCATGGCGGCGGGCTGGATTTGACCTTTCCGCACCATGAAAACGAAATCGCGCAAAGCGTATGCGCGCATGACCATAGCGGCTTTGCCCGCGTATGGGTGCATAACGGTTTCGTGATGGTCGAGGGTGAGAAGATGTCGAAATCCATCGGCAATGTGCTGCTGGTGAACGACCTTTTGAAAAAAGCGCCGGGCGAGGCGATCCGTTTCGCGTTGCTGCGTACCCATTACCGCCAACCGTTCGACTGGACGGATTTTGGCCTTCAAGAATCTAAAAATATTCTTCGCCAGATGTATGGTTCTCTGGGGGCAAATGATGATACCAACCCGCCGCCACCTGAGTTTATGGAAGCGATGTGCGACGACCTCAATACATCGCTGGCCCTGACCATTCTGCGTAATAAACTGGCGCAGGGCGATGTAAAGGGCGTGAAAGCCGCAGGTGCCATGCTGGGTATTCTGCAATCAAACCATGCGGCCTATGCCGAAGCCCTGAAGGTTAGCGCGGGTATTGATGCCGCTGCGGTCGAGGGATTGATTGCCGAGCGTGACGCCGCACGTGCTGCTAAAAACTGGGCGGAATCGGACCGGTTGCGCGATGCGCTGCTGGCCATGGGCGTGACGATCAAAGATACGCCGCAGGGCACAACGTGGTCGGCCTGATTACCGGCTAGATTTTAAGGGACGTAATGCGCCAGTCGAGGCCTTCGCGCGTCAGTATCGCGGTGGCCTGACCTTTGGCGTTGTGCAGCACGAAATGCGACGTATCCTGCCATGAACCGCGCATGGCCAGTTCATCCATACTCGTGCTCAGGCCCAACTGGTCGCGGCGGGTTTTATCTTTCAGAACGGTGATCATGCTGGCGGGCGATACGATGCTATCAACAAAGGCACCGGCGATGTGCTTGGCAATAATTCCGCTGATGGATGGGTCTTTTTGTGCGGCATCGGGAGCTATTTTCTGCGCCATGCTGACTGTCATGTTCGCTTTTAACGCATCGAAATCGACATATTGCGCGACTTGCGCGGGGTCTTCGTTTTCAAGGGCCGCCGTGAGTGATTGCACAGTGCGATAGGGCGAAAACCAGTACAGCCCGTAACCGAGCAGAAGTAGGAAAACGATTTTTCTGATGAAGCCGAAGATCATGCGGCAAGCCTAGCATAGAAAAAACCCTGTGACGACATGATGCCGGCACAGGGTTTTTTTAGAAGATTTTAAATTAAGCGGCTTTGGTTTGCGCGGTGGCCGCAGCCAGTGCAGGGTCGATCCAGCCGATATGGCCATCGGGCCTGCGATAGACAACGTTGAGTGATTCCGTCTTGGCGTTGCGGAACAGCATGAAATCCTGATCGGCCAGATCCATCCGCATCACGGCTTCCGATACAGACATCGATGAAATGCTGGTCGTGGCTTCGGCTACGATGACCGGTTCAATGGCTGCGATGGTCTGTGTTTCTTCATCGTGGTTGTGCTCAAGTGTGTAATCACGCGCTTTGATGAAGGATGCATCAGGTGTTTTTTCAAGGCGTTCATGGTGGTCGCGCAGGCGGTTCTTATAGCGGCGCAATTGTTTGGAAACGCGCTCGGCGCATTCGTCAAACGCAACATAGGGTTCAACATTTTCGGCGCTGGCCTGTACTTTGACATCATGCCCGACATGGAAGGTTGTGTTGACGCGGAAAAGATGCGGCCCTTCGCGGCTGAAAATAACGGTCACATCGGTGACACGGTTGAAAAATTTCTGTTTCAGGTTTTCGAGTTTTTCTTCGATATGCGCGCGCAGGCTATCGCCTACATCCACATTGTGACCTTTGACGGACAATTGCATGGATGAACTCCTGATCTTTATGTGTTTTTGAGATGATCACTTTAACCCATCACGAGGGTGAGCAAAAGTGATGATATTGATGTTAACCAAAACACCGATAATTCAAGTGTGGCGCGGCAAGATTAATGAAAGATTAATTTCCAAGCGCAGCTTTATTGCGCTTTGTGCGGCGGCGATGGGCTGATGACCCGATACCCGCGGCTTCCCTGTATTTGGCAACCGTACGGCGGGCAATATCGATGCCTTCGGCTTTTAATTTGTCTGCGATATCATCATCCGATAGTACCGCATCCAATAGTTCCTGATCGACCATGGTTTTTATTTTTGCCTTCACGGCCTCGGCGGCCAGTTCTGCCCCGCCGGATGACGAGCCAACGCCGGAATCAAAGAAATATTTGAGTTCAAACAACCCGCGTGGCGTGCCGATGAATTTGCCCATGGTTACACGGCTGACCGTACTTTCGTGAACACCCACGACTTCAGCAATGTCGCGCAAAGTCAGCGGCTTTAAAAACTCAACGCCGAAGAGGAAAAAACCATCCTGACGTTCAATGATTTCGGATGCGACTTTTAAAATCGTCTGCGCGCGCTGGTCAAGGGCACGCACCAGCCAGTTGGCAGATGCCAGACGGTCATTGAGGTATCGCATATCACCTTTTTCGACATGCGCGTTCATCACGATATTGGCGTATTCCTGATTGACGAGTACGCGGGGCAGGGTGTCATTGTTCAATTCCACTTTCCAGCCGCCGCCCATGTGCTTGGGAATGGGGCGCATCAACACATCGGGCAAGGCCGTCTGGGCGATCGAATGGTCGAAGGCTGCGGCCGGCTTGGGGTTAAGTTCGCGGATCTCGCGGATCATGTCGCCAATATCTTCAATATCAACGCCGCATACGCGGGCCAAACCCTTTAAATCGCCATCGGCTACTTTTTGTAAATTGGCGAGGCATGTTTGCATGGCGGGGTCGAGCCTGTCACGTTCGGCCAGTTGCAGGGCCAGACATTCCGACAAATCTGCCGCGAATACGCCCGCGGGGTCGAATTTTTTCATGGATTTCAAAAGGCTGTCGATACGCTCTTTCGGGCAGCCGAGTTGCTGGGCCAGCGTTTCCGTGCCCTCGCGCAGGTAACCCGCTTCATCGAGCCGGTCGATCAGCAGCGCGCCGATCATGCGGCTGGCGGGGTCGTCCGTCATGATTGTGAGCTGTTCGATCAGGTGTTCACGCAGGGTTTTGCGGTCGGTCAAACGGTCTTCAAAGCCGGTGTCATCATCATCGAAGCTGACGCTGCCGCCTTTGCCTGTAGTCGCCCAGTCCGAGCCTGTATCAAAACTTTCGCCTTCAAAGGCGCTGTCCATCGGGTCGCGGTCGTCATCGTTGGCGGCGTCTTTTTCGGCAACTTCGACTTCGCTGTCGCCGTCATTCTCGCCCTCGCCTTTTTCAAGGAAAGGGTTTTCGGCCAGTTCGTTTTCAAGGTAGCCCGCAAGTTCAATGTTATTGAGCTGGAGCAGCGATATGGCTTCCCGCAATTGCGGGGTCATGATCAGCTGTTGCTGGTTTTTAAGTTCGAGGGCGATCTTTGGTTTGAAATCCGACATGGGGCAATAATACCACCGTCAGGAAAAATTAAAGGGAGAATTTTTCGCCTAAGTAAACGCGCTTAACGGCTTCATTGGCCACAATTTCAGCCGGTTTGCCTTCGGTCAGTACCTGTCCATCATGCAGAATATAGGCGCGGTCCACAATTTCGAGGGTTTCGCGCACGTTATGGTCGGTAATTAGTACGCCGATGCTGCGAGTCTTCAGGTAGGCAATCAGCATACGGATGTCGCTGACGGCAATGGGGTCGATGCCGGCCAGCGGCTCGTCAAGCAGCATGTATTTGGGGCGGCAGGCGAGTGCGCGCGCAATTTCAAGGCGGCGCCGTTCGCCGCCAGATAGGGCGACCGAAGGCGTGCGGCGCAAATGGGCAATTGAAAATTCTTCGAGTAGTTCTTCCAGAAAACGTTCCTGGTCTTTATGCGCGAGGTCACTGCCCTGAAGCACGGTGCGGATGTTGTCTTCCACGTTCAAGCCACGGAAAATGGATGCTTCCTGCGGCAGATAGCCTACGCCCAGCCGCGCGCGGCGATACATGGGCATACGGGTAATATCCTGCCCATCAAGCAGAATATTGCCGCCATCGCCATGCAAAAGCCCTGTCATGATGTAGAAAAGCGTGGTTTTACCGGCACCGTTGGGGCCTAGCAGGGCCACGGATTCACCGCGCTCCACACGCACCGATACATCACGCAGCACAGGGCGTTTCTTGTAAGACTTCGCAATATGCAAGGCAGACAAGCCCGGTTCGACGGGGCGCAGACGCGCTTTGGGTTTGGAGGGCTGGGCCATTGATTGGCTAAAAATCCTTAAGAATGTCTCTTTTTTACAGGAGGTAGGGCTATTCCGTCAAATCGGAAGGTTTTGGCCTTGATTATTCAGGATAAAATACGCCGCGTACGCGCCCGTCATTGGCAGGGTCAACCGGTGCGCCGCCGGTGGCGGGTGCCGGGCCGCCATAAATGCGGCTGACATTGGTGTTGAGGTCAACCTCACCGCGTGCGCCGGTAATCAGGTTCTGCCCGCGTTCGATGCGAACATTGCCTATGATAACCGCCTTGTTGGTTTCGGCATTATAAACGCCGCTATCGCCATAAAGCGTGTCTGTCGGCGTTTTAATGACGACGTTGGTGACAGCTTCAAGTTCATGCAGCTTGGTGTTGCCTGTTGCCGTGTCATTTATGAAACGGCCGATGAGTTTGCTTGCGGTAATGACATCATCACCGCGCACGGCCTTGGCGTGGCCTATGGCCGTCATTTCGCGTTTTGCTGCGCTGTAGGTCAGTTTATCGGACGCGGTGACCGTGTCGGTTCGTGTTTTGAGGGACAGGTTATTGCCCGTGAGTTCGGAATAGCCGGCTTTCACATCGTAATAGCCCTGCTGGCCAGTTGCGCGAGAGCCGTCTGATAGCACCAGCACGTTGCCGTCGGCATTGATGCGGTCGATCGTCATGCCTTTGGCCGAGCCGCCATCGACATAATTGGCCGTGAGCGTATCACCATGCAATTCCGTGGTGCCCTGTTTGGCGATAGCGTTGCCGCGTGCGATGTATTGGTGGTTATCACGCAGCCATTCAAGGGTATTGTCAGCCGTGATTTCCAGCGGCTGTTTGGTGCCAGTGACGGCAGAGGCGGGCGCAGGTGCCGTTGTACCTATTGCTGGAGCCGTGTTTTTTGGCGTGAGCTTTATGAATTCTGATTGTTCATCCTGCGCGTGTGCCGGCTGGGCGCATATCATGAGGAAGCAGGCTAAAATAAAGCGCAGTTTCATTTGGGGCCACCCTTCGGATTAATGGAATTGCCGGTTTGTAAAATCAGTTTGACCGGGCCTTTGAAAATGGTGGAAGCGCCGCCGCCTGTCATGGTCATGCTTTGCGCGGTCAGGTGCCCTTGCGGGCCTTCGATTTCAACGGGAGCTAGTGCTGATGCATCTGATGTCGCCAGATTGATCAGCATTGTCTGTGTACGCATCACCGTGCCGTCAGATCGTGTCAGCACCACATTCTCGTTCAACTCCAGCACCTGTTTTTCCTGCTGGTAAAGCCCGCCTTTGGCGTCGGCCGTCATGGTCACATCGTCACTCATTTTCAGGGTACCGCTGGGCGTTTGCAGAATAACGTTATCGGGTGTTTTGCTGTCTTGTATCGCTTCGGCGGCAACAATCGAAAAAGGGCGGCCCTTGCCGTCGATACTGCTGAATTTGGCATTGGCCAGGCGGTTTTCGGCCGCGGCTTTTTCGAGCGCTGCGCGGTCAACGGGGGCTGGTGCAAAACGGTTCTGTGAAATTTCTATCTGGATTTTAGGCCAGATCATCAAGGCTGTTACAATCGCAATAGCGGCGATGGGTAGAATCCAGCGCAGCTTGGCCACGAAGCCGGAATAGGCTTTATCGGACAACGACAAGCCTTCACCTTTACGGTGGTCTTTTAGTGCATTGAAACGGTTGTCGGTATCAGCCATCGGGCCAGTTTATGGATTTTTTCAGATGACGCCAGCCTGAAGGCAGGCCTGCAGGCGGATGAGCCCGCAAATTTGCTCGCCATCCATCACCAGCAGGCTGGTAATAGGCTGTTTGAAGCGTTTGAGCATCATATCGACAGCCTCGGCGGCCAAGGCCTTGGGCGCAATTGATTTCGGGTTGGCGGTCATCAGCTCGGCGGCAGTTTTTGACAGCAGTGTCGGCGACATATGGCGCTTTAAATCACCATCCGTGATGATGCCGACAATTTTGCCTGCGGCATTTTCAACCACGAGGCAGCCGAGGTTTTTCTCGGTCATGACCAGCAAGGCTTTATCCATGGTCGCGGTGTCACGTACCAGTGGCAGGGTTTCGGGTCCGTCCATCAAATCGGATACATATTTGAGGCGCTGGCCAAGTTTGCCGCCCGGGTGGAAGACGCGGTATTGGTCGGGCGTCAGGCCTTTGCGGTCAAGCAGGGCCACGGCAATGGCATCACCCATGGCCATGGTTGTGGTGGTTGATGTGGTTGGGGCCAGGCCGTTCGGGCAGGCTTCAGGGGCATCGGGCAGTTGCAAAACAAAGTCGGAATGCTGGGCCAGTGTTGATGCTGGGCGCGATGTCACTGCAATCAGCGGAATGCTGAAGCGGCGCGTATAGGCAATAATATCGGCAAGTTCGGGGGCTTCGCCGGAGTTTGACATGGCAATCACGGCATCGCGCTCGGTGATCATGCCCAAATCACCGTGGCTGGCCTCACCCGGGTGAACATATTGGGCCGGTGTGCCGGTCGATGCCATCGTGGCTGCGATTTTGCGTGCGATATGCCCGCTTTTGCCCATGCCTGTGACAATGACGCGGCCGCCGCCAACGCTTACTTTTTCGAGCGCATCAATTGCGTGGGTAAAGCGGCTATCAAGGCTGTCGGCCAGCGCGCTCAGCCCGTCGCGTTCGGTCAGGATGGTGGCGCGGGCAACAGCTAACGAATCTTTTGTCATGGGTCAGTGCTCGAAAATATCGGGGTCTTCCCAGCCCAGAAGGTCCAGTTCACCCCGGGTGGGAAGGAAGTCAAAGCAGGCCTGCGCCAGTTCGGTGCGGCCTTCGCGGGCCAGCAATGCATCCAGCTTGGCCTTAAGGGCGTGCAGATAAAGCACATCGCCGGCGGCATAATTCTGTTGTTCATCTGACAGGGTTTCCTGCCCCCAGTCGGATGTTTGCTGCTGTTTGCTGATTTCAACGCCAAGCAGGTCGCGCAGAATATCTTTCAGGCCGTTACGCTCCGTGTAAGTACGGGTCATTTTGGCGGCGATTTTGGTGCAATAGACAGGGGCGCAGCGCACGCCGAGGTATTTATAGATGGCGGCCACGTCAAAACGGGCGAAATGGAAGATTTTAAGAACCTTGCGGTTTTTTAGTAGCGCTTTGAGATTTTTGGCGCGGGCATAGTCGCCCGGGGCCAGTTTCACCAGATGGGCGTTACCATCACCGGAAGATATTTGTACGAGGCACAGGCGGTCGCGTTGAGGCTTGAGGCCCAGAGTTTCCGTATCAACGGCGATGGAGGAGCCTAAATCAAGCCCGTCCGGTAAGTCGCCTATGTGAAGGTGGATGGTCATTAGACTTGTGATCCTATCATCTAATGGCGCATTTGTGCCAAAAAAGTGGTGCCCAGAAGAGGACTCGAACCTCCACGTCGTTAAACACACGGACCTGAACCGTGCGCGTCTACCAATTCCGCCATCTGGGCAGCGAAAAAAAGTTCTGTTTCCTTAACCCGCATTGTCAGACCTGTCAATTGCCTGTTAAAATAACCGCCGTCATTCATTTTTAGGGTTTTCCATGAAAGTTCTTGTTTTAGACCGCGACCGCGATGCCTGCGACCAGCTGCAGTCCATTTTGACTGGCATAAAGGCGGACGTGACCTTCGAGCCGATCAAGAACGCGGCCATGGAGCTTGTGAAACAAAACCAATATGACGTCATTTTTTATGACCCATCCCCGCAGAACGAGATGCGATCCTTCATTATGGGGATACGTCGTTCGCTTAATGCTTTTCCGCCTATCCTCATCCTCTCGCACCAGCTTGATCGCAAGCAGGTGCTGGCGGCTGGCGGCAACGATCTGGTCCTCAAGCCACTTGACCGTGATGACGTGATCAAAAAGGCGCAGGCTGGCGAACGCATTTCAAAAATCGCGCGCCTGATGGCTGACGAGGCAACAGACTTTCCAAGCAAGGAAGGCATTATTGCCAAGTCTGCATTCAATCAGTTGTTCATCACCTGTCTTGACCGTTCTGACCGCCACGCCGAAACTTCCTACCTGATTTTTATCAATGTTGAAAATCTGGCTGATATTGAAAAGGCTGATGGGCCGGACGAAGCCAAAAAAGTGGCTTATAACCTGCGCCGGACGATTAGCCGTACGCGCCGTACGTCCGACATTGCGGGCCAGACAAAAGATGCTGAATTCAGTATTCTGTTGCTGCCGCCATCGCGTGATAACGCAAAAGAGGATGAGCATTTTCTGGCAGCCAACCGCATTGTCGAAACGCTGAAATCGAATGTCGATATTATTTCAACCGCGCCTACAAAAGCGCAATTGAAAGTGTGGCTGCTGGAAATACCAAGCGGAAATATCCTGGCTGAACACACGGTCGCTCCCAGTGCCTGACATTTTAAACGACCCTGACAATGCCGTGCGCGCACGGCTGCTTCAATTTGCAAAAAACGCCGGTGCCAATGATGCCGACGTTATAGCCGTACGTGCCCAGAATCTTGATGTCAGCGTCCGGAAAGGGGCCATTGAAGACGCCAGCCGCGCTGAAAGTTTCGGTATTGGGTTGCGTATTTTCAAGGGCCACAAAAGCGCTTATGGCTCAAGCGCCGATGCAAGTGATGAGGGTTTGAAGCGCCTTGCGCAGCAAGTGGCCGACATGGCCGATGCTGTGCCTGAAGATAAATATGCAAGGCTGGCAACGGCGGCTGAATCGGCCACCACATGGCCTGATCTTGATTTATACGATGATGCCGCACCGCTTGATGTCAAGTCGCTGGCGGCCATGGCCAAACAGGCGGAAGATGCTGCGCTTACCCAAAAGGGCATTTCCAACAGCGATGGTGCCAGCGCAGGGCAGGGCATCCACTGGCTGGGGATCACCAGTAGCAATGGCTTTAATGGCGCTTATGCCCACAGCAGCAGTTTTCTATCTCTTAGTGTTATTGGCGGCCACGGCGATGCCATGGAAACCGATCACGCATCCACCAGCGCTACCTATGCCGCTGATCTGGAGGTGCCTGATGTTGTCGGGCTTCGCGCCGCCACGCGTACGCTTGCCCGCCTGAACCCGCGCACCGGCAAAACCGGTGCATTCCCGATTATTTTTGACCGTCGTGTATCGGCCAGCCTGCTGCGTACGTTGTCGCGCGTGGTGGCTGGTCCGAGGCTTGCCAAGGGCACGAGTTTTATTAGCGGTAAGCTGGGCGAGAAAATATTTGCCGACAGCATTACCGTGATCGACGACCCGTTGAAATTACGCGGCCTGCGGTCCGGCCCGTTTGATGCCGAAGGGCTGCCTGTGATGCGCCGCGCGATTGTTGAGGCGGGCATTTTGAAGTGCCTGTTCCTTGATCTGCGTTCGGCCGCACGGCTTGATATGCCGCCAACGGGCCATGCCACGCGCGGCCTGTCGTCCCCGCCCGGGCCTGCGCCTTCCAATTTATGGATCGCGCCGGGTACGCAATCGCGCGAGGACATGATTGCCGCCATTGGTGATGGGTTTCTGGTGACCGACCTTATGGGGGCCAGTATTTCCCTTTCGACTGGCGATTACAGTCGCGGCGCATCTGGTTTCTGGATCGAGGGCGGTAAAATCGCCTACCCTGTTTCCGAAATGACGATTGCGGGTAATCTCAAAGATATGTTTTTGCGGCTCACGCCCGCATCCGACCTTGAATTCAGGGATGGTATTGATGCGCCGAGCCTGCTTATTGAAGGTATGGTCACGGCCTCCAGATAGGCTTGGTTAAGCGCGCGAATAGGGGTAGGATTGTGGATAAGTTTCCCGCCCTATTTATCCGGTTATTCAAAACTATGCCCGCATCCTTCCACAATTGGCGCTTCATATTGGCGCTGCCGGTTTTGACCCTGCTTATGGGGTGCGTGCCCATGCGCGCGCATATGCCTACCACTGCAACACCGCCACCCACGGTAACAACGACGAAAGTTGAGGTTGTGAATGCAGTCGCAACCGTGAGTGCCAGTGACACGCTGGAAGTCATTATAAGCGGTGAGGATGATTTAAGCGGCAGTTATAAAGTAAACGATGCGGGTGATATTGCATTGCCGTTACTGCCTGTGCCTTTGCATGTTGCAGGGCAAACCATACCGGCGGTTAATCAGGCCATTATTGATGCCTATAAAGATGGTTATCTGGTTGACCCCAAGGTAAGCGTGACCCTGTACGTTAAGGCTGGTGGTCAATGAATGCGCCGATAAGTCACGATTACGGGGCTGTGCTGCGTGCACGCACTTATGTGTCGGGTAATGATTTTGCTTCGCTTGTGCGCGGCATATGGCGCCGTAAATCGGTGCCGCTTTTAGGTTTTCTGCTAGGGGCTGCAATTGGCGTTGCAGGCCTGATGGTGATGCCACCTTTATACAGCGCGTCAGCGCGCATCATGATCGGATCGCATAGCGAGGGTATCGGCATGTTGCGCTCGGAGATGGAAATTATTGAATCCACGCCCGTGTTATCGAAGGTCGCGGGTGTGCTGAATCTTTATAAAGACCATCGCTTTACCAAGCCCAATATTATTGAGGCGGTGATGCATCAGGACATGGAGGAAAACGCCGTACGTGAGCGTGTTTTGCGCCGTCTGGCGGGTATGATGCATGTGTCAGCCGTTGATGGCACCAATATTATTGATATGACGGTGCGTCACCCTGTGCCAGACCGCGCAGCGCAAATTGCCAACGTGGTTTTATCGTCCTATCAGGAACGTAAGAACGACGAACGATTTGAGCAATCGCGCCAACTGGCTGCGTGGATGGGCAAGCATCTTGAAGAGATTAAGGCGCAGGCGGAAGATGCGCGCAAAAAACTCGAAGATTTTCAGGTCAGCAACAGCGTGGTACCGCAAGGCGTGGTCAGTGCCGCGACTGACCGCGCGCAATCAATTACAAAGGAAATTGAGCGTACCCATGCTGATATCGCGGCATTGGAAGCAAGGCTGGTACAGGAAGCTAAAGGCGGCGGTAAAAAGACCGAGCCGCGCGGCAACCTTAAGGCATTGCAAACGCAGCTGGCTGAACTGAGCACGCGTTACGGCGAAAAACACCCGAAAATACTTGGTTTGAAGGCAGAAATTGCGCGCGTACGGGCCACGGTATCCGGGCGTACAGTGCCATCATCTGATACGCAGAAACAAATTGATGCCGCCAAAGACCGTTTGCTGGCACTGCGTGTGCAGGTCAATGACATGGCAGCTGATTATGATACGCAAAGCGGGATGCAATTAAAACGCCGCACGCTTGAAAGCGAGGTACTGGCAAGCCAACACCTATACGAAAACATGGCTGCCAAATATCAGGACATGCAGGCACAGACCGAATGGCAGGATGGTGGCATGAAGGTTGTCAGCATGGCGACCATTCCGTCGAAACCTGACCAGATGCAGCGCTTTCTGATTGTGTTTTTGCTGGGTGGTTTTGGCCTTCTGGGCGGGCTTACGGCGGTTATTATTCGGATTCTCTGGAGCACGGGGTTCAATACTTTAAGCCAGCTTGAAAACATGACAGGCTACCCTGTGTTCGCGACCATTCCGGCCGTTGATTCACGCGGCCATGCCGTGCATCACAGCATCATAAAAAATCCGGCAGCGTTGTTGGCGGAATCATTACGATCATTGCGCGTGTCATTGCGTTTGCGTGCGGCTGACGGTGTGCGCCGCCGTGTCGTTGCCATGACATCGACACTGCCGAGCGAGGGGAAAACATCACTCGCCGTGATGCTTGCCATTGTTGCCGCCAAATCGGGCGAGCGCGTCATCGTAGTTGATTGCGATTTGCGCCGCCCAAGCCTGCATAAAGCATTTGGCATAGGCAATGCGCGGGGACTGCAGGATTATTTAAGCAATAAATCAGGCCTTGATGAAACGATTTACCGCAAAGACCCATCAGGCGTACACCTGATTACGACCAAGGCTGTGCCTTCCTATTCACTTACGCTTTTAACCTCCGGTCGCATGGAAAAGATGATTGCCGATCTGCGCGAGCAATACGACCTTGTGATTCTTGATACGCCATCGTCCCTCGCGTTTGCTGATTCACGGTTGCTGGCGCGTATGGTTGATCAGACGCTATATGTTGTTGCCTGGAGCAAGACACGGCGCGACAGTGCTATTGCCAGCCTTAAGGCCTATGCCGATATGGGTTATACGGATTTGGCGCTGGTGCTCAACAAAGTGAACCTTGAGGAATATTTGCGCGACAGCGCATCCGCCGTGATTTACCAGTACGGGCAGGAGCCTGACGAGGCATTTCCCCATGCCGCTTGACATTATGGTGCTGTAAAGGCATTATAGGATAATCTTCCTAGAGAAGTTGCGCCCGCTTTTTAGCGGGCTTTTTTTATGCCCAAACCAAGGAGAACAGCCAATGACCACCCTGCCGCTTGATAGCGACCAATACCCCATTCCCGTTCTACGTCTGAAAGTGACGGGCGGTGCACATACCATTGCCGCCACAGCCACCACAGCGCGCAACACCACAGCCTTTGATATCAATACCCGCGTCGTATCGCTTTATGCGACCGGCCCTGTTTATGTACGCTTTGGCGGTGCATCTGTAACGGCAACGACAAGTGACCATTATTTCCCCGCCGGCATGTATTACGATTTTGCAATTGGCGGCGGCAAGGTCGGCATTTTTACGAACGTGGCCGTGCTGCGTGCCGATACGGATTGCACGGTTTATGTATCGGAAAAAGAGTGATTAGCGCCCGATGGTTGTGCGCGCGCGCAGAGCCTGTGTCAGTGTGCCGTCATCAAGGTAGTCAAGTTCACCGCCGACGGGCATACCGTGGGCCAGTTTACTGACGCGTACACCTGATTGCTCAAGGCGGTCGGCCAGATAATGCGCTGTTGTCTGGCCGTCCACCGTGGCAGCAAGTGCCAGCACAACTTCGTGTACGCCTTGTGCTTCCAGCCTTTGCAGTAATTCATTGATGCGCAAATCGTCCGGCTTGATGCCGTCAATGGCCGAAAGTACGCCGCCCAGCACATGATAAAGCCCGTCGAATGACCGCGTGCGTTCAATAGCCCATATGTCGGCAATGCCTTGTACAACGCATAGTACGGTCTGGTTGCGGCGCTTGTCGGTGCAAATAGTGCACGGGTCGCTGCTATCGAGATTGCCGCAGGCATGGCAAGTGCGCACATTGGTATAGGTTTTTTCCAGCTGCATCATCAGCGGCTTCATCAAGGTTTCGCGGTCCTGCAACAGCGTCAACGCGAGGCGGCGGGCGGAGCGCGGGCCTACGCCCGGCATGCGCGCCAGCATTCGTATCAGGTCGTTGATATCGTTGCTGCTCATGGTTTTCTTTCGGGCAGGCGATCGTAATGAATATGCGCGGCATCAACCATGCGGGCTTTCAATGTATCGCTGATGGTTTGTACCATGGCGGCAGGACCGCATATATAGGCTGTGTGGTCTGATAAATCGTGCTTGATGCCAGCCAGCGTTTTATCGGGCGTATCATCGCCCAGTGCGCGCAGAACGGTTACATGGCCTGTGGCTTCAAGGGCTACGAGTTCCGGTGTGCAATACACGTCAAGTGCATCACGGAAACCGAATATCATCGTGATGTCGTGGTTGTTGGCGGGCTGGCTCAGCATATCGTGTGCGAGCGCCAGCATGGGGGCCACGCCCGTGCCGCCTGCCACCATGATTACAGGGCGGCCTTTTGCACGTGCTGCGTCCAGAACGCCGTAGGGGCCAATCAATGTAACCGTATCGCCTACAGCTAACTGGCCGAGCTTGTGGCTTAGCCCTGTACCTGTGTTGCGTATATGCAGGGTGATGTGGCCATCGGGGGCGGGGGCATTGGCAATGGAGAAGGGACGTGGCGCATCTTCGGCTACGCCCACCAGAATGTACTGGCCTGCGCGGAAAGGCATTGGCGTTTCCGGCGCAAGCGTCAGCAGCCGGATGGTCGGCGTACGGTCATCAATGGCCGAGACTTTTGCTTGCGTGGTCAAGGTAGAGGAATCCATACCCGCCAGTTTAGTTATTCATGTGGCCACGGCCAGAGGGATCTTTGAAAACAAACAAAGCGGGAGAAATGGCGCCGCCAGCCCTGAAATTGCTGAGGGTTATTTCGGTGGCCAGCCCCTGGCCATCGATAATGCGCCAGGATTTGAGTTCATAAGGCGATTCGCTGAAACGCAGCTGGATCTGCCCTGCGGCGGGGTCTGCGCTTTGAGCCACCGTGATTTGTAACAATGCGCCTACGTTACGAATGCTCAATACGCGTAAATCGCCATCAAGGCTGGCATTTTTACGGAGCAGGAAATCAGCCAGTGTGGTGCCGATAGGGGCGCTGGAAGCCTGTTTTTGCTGGGCGTCATAGAAATGGATGAATGTGCCGTCGGCCACAATAAAATCTTTGGTTGGCGCATCGTATTCAAAGCGCAGGCGGCCGGGGCGGCTGATGTAGAAATTGCCCGAAAGCTGCGAGCCGTCATAACCGGTTTGCGTGAAGCGGGCCTGCCCGGTTTTGAGGGCGCCAAGCCATGCTTCGGCTTTTTCGACGCGGGCGTCTTTGGCGAAAGCCTGCGCGGGGGCGAATGCCAGCGCAGGCAGCAGGGTCAGGGCGAATAACAGGGCGAAGATGGCTTTTTTCATCCTTTAGAAATAGCGGACAAATAGGGCCAAGAAAAGACGTAATAAAGGGCTTTCAGGGGCTATTAACGCTCGCCTATCAGCACTTCGCGTTTGCCGACATGGTTGGCCGATGAAATGACACCTTCTTTTTCCATCTTCTCGATTAATGTCGCTGCGCGGTTATAACCGATCTGCAGGTGACGCTGGATGAAGCTGGTTGATGCCTTGCCTTCACGTGCAACGATAGCGACGGCCTTGTCGTATAATTCGTCGCCGCTGCTGCCGAATAATTCGCCCGTGCCATCGCCTTCGCCATCGTCATCGCCACCTTCGGTGACGGTTTCGAGGTATTGGGGCGAACCCTGAGCGCGAATATGTGCGACCACTTCGCGCACTTCTTCATCGGATACAAAGGGGCCGTGTACGCGTTGAATACGGCCGCCGGGTGCCATAAACAGCATGTCGCCCATGCCCAGCAATTGTTCAGCGCCGCCTTCGTTCAAAATCGTGCGGCTGTCGATTTTGGACGTGACTTGGAATGAAATACGGGTCGGGAAGTTAGCCTTGATAATACCGGTAATAACATCGACTGATGGGCGTTGTGTGGCCATGATGAGGTGGATACCTGCGGCCCGCGCCATTTGTGCTAAACGCTGCACGGCATTTTCAACTTCCTTGCCGGCGACGAGCATCAGGTCGGCGAATTCATCGACAATCACGACGATGAAAGGCAATTCAACCAGTTCGATCGCCTGTTCTTCGTAAATCGGTTTGCCGGTTTCGGGGTCAAATCCGGTCTGGATTTTGCGGGTTAAAACCTCGCCTTTAGCCAAGGCTTCACGGATGCGGGTGTTATAGCCATCGATATTACGCACGCCGAGTTTGGACATGGCGCGGTAACGCTCTTCCATTTCATGCACGGTCCATTTTAGCGCTACGATGGCTTTGCCCGGTTCCGTGACTACAGGCGTGAGCAAATGGGGGATATCTTCATAGATCGAGAGTTCGAGCATTTTAGGGTCGATCATGATGAAGCGGCATTGCTCGGGTGTCATTTTGTAAAGCAATGATGTGATCATCGTGTTTACTGCAACGGATTTACCCGAGCCTGTGGTGCCAGCGACCAGCAAGTGCGGCATCCGTGCCAAGTCCGCAATCACGGGTGCGCCGCCAATGTCTTTGCCCAGAACCAGCGGCAAACGGTGCTTTGTATCGGCGTACGCATCGCTGCCCAGTAGCGTACGCATGTAAACTGTGCGGCGCTTTTTGTTTGGAATTTCGATACCGATGACGTTTCGGCCGGGGACTACGGCTGCGCGCACGGACAAGGCCGACATGGAGCGCGCGATGTCATCACACAGGCCGATGACGCGGGATGATTTTGTGCCCGGTGCAGGTTCAAGTTCGTACAAGGTTACGACGGGGCCGGGGTGGATTTTGACGATCTCGCCGCTCACGTTAAAATCCTCGAGCACTTTTTGAAGCAGCTCGGCATTGCGGGTTAATGCGCGTTCGTCCAGATCCTCGTTGTTTGGTTCATCAGGTTCTTCTTGCAGAATATCGATGTCAGGGAATTGCCAGTCGCCATCCTGTGTTTGAAGGGAAAGGGAGTTCTGGTGCTTGGGTTTTGCGACCGGTTTTTTCTTTTCCGGCTTCTGGACCAGACGGTCATTGGACGGACGTACGGCGCGTAAGGTCGGCGCATCGTCTTCGTCTTCCTCGTCTTCCATATCTTCATCGTCCGCGGCCTCAACAGGGGGGGCTTTACGCATATTGCCTGATGTCGTGGCTTTGCGGCGGCGGGCAGGCTTTTCAATCTCGGTATCTTCGGCGTTATCGAACCAGCTGGCGATATTTTGATAAATGTCAGCCGATGTCATGGCGACCCAAGCTGCGGCAGACAGAACGCTGCGGCCAAAATTACCCCATGTTTCAGCAGGCAGGCCGAGCGAGAGCGCGCCAAATACAATGGTTACAACGCCTGCCACACCGGCCGTGAGCGCGAATGCCGCCCCGCCCAACCATTGCTGAAGGAGGTTGGCAGCGCCCGAGAGCAAGCCCGCGCCGGTAATGCCGCCCATATACGATAACGGTTCCCACACGGCGGGAGCCGGCACGCGGGCCAAGGCCATACAGGCGAGAACGGTCGCGCAAACAGTGAAAAACAGGCGCAAAGGCGTACCAAACACGGTTTCTGTACGACGCAGGACCAAAACCCCCTGCATGAACGCCAGAATGGCTGGCACCAGCCCTGCGAGGCCGATGGACTGGATAATGGTATCGGCTACATAGGCGCCCAGTGTGCCGCCCATATTGAACGGCGCATCTGTGCCGGTGTTGTTGAATGACGGGTCGGACGGGGTGTAGGACAGCAGCGCCAATGCGGTGAAAACACCTGCGGCCAGCAATGTTAACCCCCATGTATCGACCAGACGGGCGCGGAAAAACCGGGCGATCGTTTCAGGGATCATGCGGGAACGTGGGGCATTGCGGCGGTAACCCGCCTGATTGACGTAAGGTGCGCGTGCCATTTTTCGTAATTTTTGTGGATATTAATGGGACAAAACAAAAACGGGTGGCCTCAAACCAGACCCCGATTGCCCGAATCATACTGGAAATGCCTAGGTTCATCAAGAAAAAGGCCTATTCATAATATTAACTGTTTCTTAAGCATTCCTAAGCAAGAATGAACACAATCAGATGTGGTCCCGTTCGAGGATCACCATTCAACAAGGTCAGGTTTTTTGGGTTTACGAGTGATCAACGTGCAAGGAGCGCGCATGACTGCAATGCTTATGCCCATGGTAAATTCGTACTTCGCGATCTACACACTGGAAAACCCCGTGCGGGAGCCTGTTATCGGCCGTGCCGCCCGTGGGATGAACTGGGATTTACATGCAACTGCAACAGACCGCACGATGGCCATTTCCCATGCCCGGATGTTGGCCATGCAACCCGGTGTCTCGGAAGTGCATGTCAAACAGGTGACCGAACATTTAACCAGCGGGCTTGTGAGTGTGCGCGATGTGAAGCGTTGTAAACGCGCCAATTATGACCGCACCTTACGCTGGATGACCGTACCGGCACTGGCTGTCGCCAGTGCATCGGCCTTTGTATTAGCCCTGTTTTTTTGATGTGACCGTTTTACGGAACGGATGTAGCGGGAATGTGCCCAGTAGCTTGATGTCGGTCGCATAAAAGCCCAGTTCATCGAAGGCGCGCTTCATGGCGTCATCATCCGGATGGCCCTCGACTTCACACAAAAATTTGGCCGCTGAAAAGCCTTCGCCCAGATACGATTCAATTTTCGTCATGTTGATACCGTTGGTGGCAAATCCCCCAAGTGCCTTGTAAAGCGCGGCGGGGATGTTGCGTACGCCGAACACGAAGCTGGACATAACGGGGTTGGCCGACAGTTTTGGCGTCTGCGGCGTTTTGGAGAGGATGACGAAACGGGTCACGTTGTCGTCGCGGTCTTGTACATCGCGCTTCAATATCTGCAGGCCATAGATGCCGGCAGCCAGTTCGGATGCGATGGCGGCCTGTGTAGGGTCGTTATCATGGGCTACTTTGGCGGCGGCGCCTGCGGTGTCTTCGTGCACGACCGGGTGCAATTTCATCTCGCGGATGATTTTGCGGCATTGGGGCAGCGCCATAACATGGCTATGAACGCGTTTGACCTGCTCGATTTTGGCGCCTTTGGTGCCTAAAAGGCAGTGGCGGATCGGCTGAAAATGCTCCCCAATAATGAAAAGGCCGCTGGCGGGCATTAAATGGTGCACATCTGCCACGCGGCCGGCCAGCGTGTTTTCGATGGGGATCATGGCCAGATCGGCCACACCCTTGGATACGGCTATAAACGCGTCCTCAAACCCTGAGCAGGGCATGGTTTCAGCCTTCGGGAAAATGGCGCGGCAGGCCAGGTCCGAATAGGCGCCTGGGGCCCCTTGAAAGGCGATACGGCGCGGGGCGGCCACTTTGACGGATTTTTTAGCGGTATCTTTGACTGGGGTCATTTCCAAAACCTGTTTGCATGGGTTACTCTTGTCTGCCATAAACGAGGTGATTCATCGACTAAAAGTTTCATTTATCGTAGCTTTTGGTCGGTACGCCTAAAAACAGGCAATCGCGAAACAACCAATAAGACAGGTCACTCATGTCAGGTATGGAATTCAACAAGCTGTTTGCCGCCGCGCTCATCGCTGGTGCATCGGCCATGCTCTGCGGCTTCGTTGCCAAACAGGTCATCCATGTAGAAAAGCCGCACGAAAACGCTTACAAAATCGAGGTCAGCGAAACGGAAGCGGGCGGTGCACCAGTAGCCGAAGCCGTAGCCGAACCTATACTGGCCCTACTGGCCACGGCTGATGTGGCCAAGGGTGCCAGCATTTCAAAAGTCTGCGCTGCCTGCCATAGCTTCGGTAAAGGTGAGCCTGCCCGCGTCGGCCCGAACCTTTGGGGTATTGTTGGTGCCAAGCACGCCCATATGGAAGGTTTTGCTTATTCGGATGGTTTGAAAGCGATGCATGATAAAACATGGACGCTGGCCGAGCTGAACGTCTTTTTGTGGAACCCGAAAAAGCACGTTGCCGGTACGAAGATGACCTATGCCGGTATGAAAAAGCCGCAAGACCGTGCCGACCTGATTGCATGGTTGCGTACACAGGCTGATTCACCGGCGGCCTTGCCTTCGCCTGCTGAAATTGCTGCCGAAGCCCCAAAGCCTGCTGACGCCGCGCCTGCGGTTGACGGCAAAGACGTAAAAGGTGCCGAGAGCAAAAACGACCCAGCTCATGCAACGCCCGAAGCTGCTAAAGAGGCAGCCCAAGAAAAGGCCGATGATAAAGCTGACGCTAAAAAAGAAGATGCCAAGAAATAATGGTTTTGCGCCTGATGAAAAATGGCCCCTTTGCGGGGCCATTTTTATTTAACTGGTGCGCCGTATATGGTGCGGTGTAACTGGTATAAAAGTGCCGTCAGCGTGAGGATGGCGCCCGCCTGATGCAACGCCGCCAAGGGCAGGGCCACGCTTGTGACAAGGGTCGCGATGCCTAGGCCCAGTTGTAGAAAAACGGTCGCTGCCAGCACGGGGGATGCTACGCGCCATGCAAAGGCCGCTACAGCCAAAAATGTTGTGAAGGCCATCCAGCGATGCGTGAACTGGACCGCTGCATGGTTTTCAAACAGGTTGAGCCATGCGGGCGCTGCATCCCACATTTCGCCGGGCATGAAATGCCCACCCATCAATGGCCATTCATTGTAAATGAGGCCGGCATCAAGCCCTGCCACAAACGCACCCCAGACCATGGTTACAGCGACCAGCAGCAGGGCCAGCCTGCCATGCAGGCGCAGATTGGGCGTTGATGTTTGCTGACGCATCACAAGCGCGCCGTCACGCCGCCATAACGTCAATGCCATCCAGATCATCACGGCATATAAAAAAACCGCGAGGCCAAGATGCGTGGCCAGCCTGTAATGCGATACAGCGGGGTTATTAATTAGGCCGCTTTTGACCATCCACCAGCCCACGGCTCCTTGTAAACCGCCAAGCGCCAGCAGCCCCACGAATTTGAGTTTGTAGCCGGATGCGACCTGCCCGCGCAGCCAGAACCATGCCAAAGGCAGCGCAAAGACAATGCCGATGAGGCGGCCCCATAAACGATGCAGCCATTCCCAGAAGAATATCTTTTTAAAATCGTCCAGCGTCATGCCGCTGTTTTTTTTCTGGAATTCAGGGCTTTGCTGGTAGCTTGAAAACTCATCCATCCATGCGTCATGGTTCAATGGCGGCAGGGCGCCCGTAACGGGTTTCCATGTGGTGATGGAGAGGCCGGATTCAGTCAGTCTCGTGATCGCGCCTATCATCGCCATCATAAAAACCATGACGGCACATACCAAAAGCCAGTCTGCACAGCGTTTATCGCTTGATGTCATCGTGTTAACCAAAGTCAAAGTCTTGCCATTCGATTTTAGATAAGTATTGTCCTTACAATGACAGACAATAGCAACTTCACAACTGATGTTATTATCGTGGGTGCGGGGCCGGTAGGGCTTTTTGCGGTATTCGAGCTGGGGCTTTTGGACCTGAAAGCCCATGTGGTCGATATTCTGGACAAGCCGGGCGGTCAGTGTGCCGAGCTGTACCCCGAAAAACCGATCTATGACATTCCGGCCTTGCCGACCGTTACGGGGCAGGAGCTGACGGACAGGTTGCTGGAACAGATCAAGCCTTTCAACCCAACTTTCCATCTGGGCCAGATGGTCGAGAGCCTGACCCGCGAAGGTGATGTATGGGTGCTTACGACCGATGACGGTGTGACCATGCGTGCGCCCGTGATTGTTATTGCGGCTGGTGGGGGTTCCTTCACGCCCAAAAAACCGCCAATTGCAGGCATTGAAGCTTATGAAGGCCGTTCCGTATTTTATGCGGTGCGCCGCATGGAGCAGTACCGTGACCGTGAGGTCGTGATTGCGGGCGGCGGTGATTCTGCGCTTGATTGGGCCATCAATTTGCAGCCTATCGTCAAAAAACTGACGCTGGTGCATCGCCGTGATGATTTCAGGGCCGCGCCCGATTCCGTCAAGAAAATGCGTGAACTTGTGGCCGAAGGCAAAATGGACCTGCTTATTGCTGGGATTACGGGCCTGCAAGGTAGCGATGGCCAGTTAAGCGCAATTGCCACCGATAAAGGCGATGTTGCATGCGACCGTTTGCTGGCCTTTTACGGCCTGACCATGAAGCTGGGGCCGGTTGCCAATTTTGGCCTCAATCTGCATGAAAACCTTATCAGCGTGGATACCGAGAAATTCGAGACCAGCCAGAAGGGCGTGTTTGCGATTGGCGATATCTGTCATTACCCCGGTAAGCTGAAGCTGATTTTGTCAGGTTTCCATGAAGGGGCCATGATGGCGCAGCAAGCCTTCAGAATCTGCCGCCCCGACCAGAAATTGCGCTTCCAGTACACCACATCATCCAGCGATTTGCAGAAAAAACTTGGCGTGGCCTGACGTTGCGCTATCTTGTGCCCATGCAGAAGATGCCAGCGCCGTTTTTTCCCATTTTTGAATCGTTTATTGGCGGTATCCGCCTGCTGGTTGAAAACCGGCGGCTGATTTTGCTGCTGTCGTTCTTCCCGTTCGTTCTTGCGCTTTGCACACTTGTATTTATGCGCCTGATTGGTGATCAGTTGCCGCTATTCATGTTGCCCGTTGTGCAGTTGCCATCCAGTTTTGTCACAGGTTTGCAATGTGCATTGCTGCTGCGTTTTCTGGTGCTGGGCGAATACCCCGTGGCGATTGCCGGTGATGCGCGCGCCGCACGCAACCGTGCCATACTGCATTCGGCTGTGGCCTATGCCGCCATTTCGTATTTTGTCAGCGGTATTTATGTGCTGACGCTTAAGGGCCAGGCCATGGCCAAAGTGAATCCTGAGGCGGTTGCGCCATACATGCCGTTGGCCTTGTTCATGCTTATGGCTGTCATGTGGGGGGCGCGCTGGTTCTGGCTGCACATACCGCTGGCGCTCGACTGGTCGGTCAGCGACATGTACACGCGCATCGGCAAGTGGCGCGGCTCATTCGGAGTGTTCTCGTTGTTTGCATCGTGTTCGCTTGCAGTTAATTTCATGCTGTCTATTTTTCGTACGACCATTCATCTGGCCTTGGGTAATATAAGCCCCGGCATGACGGCAGCGTTTGACGATTCCATACTCGCCTGCGCCAATATATTGCTGGCCGTGCTTTTTACCGTGACCAGCATCATGGCACTTAAAATATTGACGGCCCGTGAGGCTGAAGGCCGCAAGCCATGAAAATCAATGTGACTGACCAAGACGGCAACCGCCACGAACTTGAAGGTATCGAGGGTTGGCGGATCATGGAAATCATCCGTGACTATGGGCTGCCCATCAAGGCTGAATGCGGCGGTTGCTGCTGCTGCGCCACGTGCCATGTGTATGTCGATGAAGCATGGCTGCCAAAGCTGTATGCGCCTGTGCCGGAAGAAGAAGATTTGCTGGCGGACGCTATTGATACCAAGCCCAATTCGCGCCTGTCGTGCCAGCTTTTGATGTCAGCTGCGCTGGACGGCATTGAAGTTACGCTTGCCGAAAGTGCCAGACCCTAGTTGTGGGCCCTCAATGGGCCATGCATTTAGATAGTGACTTTGTTCTGGTTATTTTACGCCGCAGGCTTTGCCGATGGCTTCATGTGCGCCGCCGCTGCCTTTGAGGGAAAAGTTATCGACCGTTTTGGTGCCGCGGGCGGATTCGCCTTTGATGACCATTTTCGAGCCTTTGCGCATCCCTTCGGTAATCTTGTTATCGGTGTCGGCGTCTTTAGCCCAGGCCATGTCCTTGTTGGTGAACAGGGTGTAAGTTTTGTCGTCAATCTGCAGCGTCACGCTGGCGCCCGGTTTGTAGGTATAGCCGGAGATAAAGCTGAATACGTTTTTAGTATTCTCGGACGGGCGGTGGGTAATGAGCGCAAAAACCTGATCGCGCTTTTTATAGGCGCCTTCCGATTTTTTAGGCTGGGTTGCCATGTAGCAGACCGTGCCGCCGTTTTCCTTGAACGTATAGGCCGTCCAGTCCCCGTGGGTTGAGATCAGCTTTGGCTCGTCAGCGAAGGCCGGTGCGCTGATCGCGAAAAGGGCGATGGCGAGAAGGCGGGCGAGTGAACGGACGGTCATAGGGTGTATCCTTGTATTCAATGTGATGTGTGCAGCGTAAGAAAATACCAGAGCTATGGCAAGATAGAGGCGCGTTTTACGCGCAATAAAATTACGTCTTTTCCCTGCGCGAGAAACGGCGGTGCAGGCCGAAAGGCTGCATTTCCAATTCTTCCGTGGGGCCGCCTTCGCGCACGGGGCGGGGGGCGAAACGGCCTGTGGATACAAGCCTGTCGTACATCACCAGCGCGCCTGCGACGCCGACATTGACGCAGAATTTCATGGGGATCTTGATGACATGGTCGCATAGCGCAAGCATCTCGGGGCTTAGGTTGCCCATTTCTGGGCCCAAAACATAGGCTGCCTGTGAGGGGTGGTGGAAGCTCGGCAGATCGACCGCATCGGGCAGGAATTCGATGCCGACCAGTTTGCAATCGCGCGGCAGCATCATTTTGCCGATGCCGTCGAAGTTATAGAAGGGCATATGCAGCGATGATGCCGCTGTATCGGATGCGCGAATTTCGTACATATCGACATTGGGCGATACGGTGAAAAAGAACGATGCGCCGAATGCGTGCGATGAACGCACCAGCGTGCCAAGGTTTGCACCTTTGGAAATACCTTCCACACCCATACCGAAAAAGCCGCGCGACATTAACTGAAATCACCTTCTGAACTAGGAACGGTAACCTTTTCATGTGAAGGCGTTGTCATTTTTGGCATTGGCGCAGAAGGATTGTAGCCTAGTGCAGGCGTCGTAGGCCCTTTTGCAATTCTTGTAGGTTCGGGGAAACTATGATGATGCGTCCGGTCAAGGTCTTTGAAGCGGGTGTATTGGGCATCGAAATACATTTCGACAATGCCGATAGGGCCGTGACGCTGCTTGCCGATCACGCATTCGGCCACATTATGCACGGCATCCATCTTCTGTTGCCATTCGGCCATTTTGGCGGCGTCTGAATCGTTCGGCTTCATGCGTTCCTGATAATATTGTTCGCGATAGACGAACATGACGACGTCGGAATCCTGCTCGATCGAGCCTGATTCACGAAGGTCAGAAAGCTGTGGGCGTTTGTCTTCACGCGATTCAACGGCGCGGCTTAACTGCGAGAGGGCCAGCACGGGAATAGACAATTCCTTCGCGATGGCTTTGAGGCCGCGCGTAATTTCGGATACTTCGAGCACGCGGTTTTCCGATTGCTTGGAACCAGTACCGCGCAGCAGCTGCAAGTAATCGACCACCAGCAGGCCCAGGCCGTGCTTGCGTTTCATGCGGCGCGCGCGCGTGCGTACGGCGGTGATTGTGAGGGCCGCCGTATCGTCAATGTACAATGGCACCTGTGCCAGATGGGTCGATTGTTCGGCCAGACGATGGAAATCCTCTTTTGAGAATTCACCGCGGCGGATGCGGTCACCGGAAATTTCGGCGAGGTCAGATAGCAGGCGCGTGGCCAACTGGTCGGCCGACATCTCGAGGCTGAAGAAGCCGACAATCGCGCCTTCCTTGCCGCCCGTTTTACGATAGGCATCGGCTGCGTTAAACGCGAGGGTGGCAGCCAGAGCAGTTTTACCCATGGACGGACGACCGGCGAGAATAAGCAAGTCGGATGGTTGGAGGCCGCCGAGTTTTTTATCAAGGTCACGAAGGCCGGTGGTGACACCGGTGACGTGCCCGTCGGATTTAAATGCTTTTTCAGCCAGTTCAATGGCGGCGGCAGTGGCGTCGCGCATGGTCACAAAACCGCGTTCGCCTTGCCCTGTTTCGCCCATCTGGAACAGGCGCGCTTCGGCTTCTTCAAGGCAATCCTGCGCCGATGTATCAATATCGGCTTCAAAGGCATTGTTGACGAGGTCGTTGCCGACGGAAATAAGTTCGCGCCGCGTGTGCATGTCGCGAATGAAGCGGGCATAGTTTGGCGCGTTGATGACGGTCACGACCGATGCTGCGAGGTCTTGCAGATATTGCGCGCCGCCGCGTTCTTCGAGTTCGGCGTCTTTTTCAAAATAGGGGGTGAGGGTGACGGGGTCGGCATTCTGGCCGCGGTCAACCATCTTGGTAATCGCATCATAAATGCGCTGGTGGACTGGGGCGAAAAACTGGTCGGCGCGTACAAGGTCGCCCACGTTTTCAAGTGCGCGGTTATCAACCAGCAACGCGCCCAGCAAAGCCTGCTCGGCTTCGATATTGTGGGGCATGATGCGGAAGCCCGGCGTCTCCATGGAGGAGGCCGTGCCGGATGCACGTGGTAACGCTATCAGATTGTCAGAAACCATGGAGCGACCCTAGCCTATTCCCGCGGCGGTTTCCAGATTTTGTGAGGGGCATTTTCAGTTTCGTTTCAGCTTGGCCCCTATAAATCCATAATGGGGTCACGGGAAAGCCTGTCTGCCCTCGCTAGTATAGATCATGTACTTCAAACTTAACTTTATACCTCATAAGGAATATACGATGTCTTTTAAAAATGTATCCAAAAGTGCCGTTCTGGCCGGTCTTGCCGTTGTTTTTATGAGCGGTGCCGCCTTTGCCGGCGCTGACAAACTGACCCAGGCGCATGATTCCCTGACCGCTGCTGCCACGGCCGTTCAAGCCGATAAAACCCCAGAAGCCCTGAAGGACGTTAAAGCCGCCCGCATGGACATCGAAGGTTTTGAAAAAGGCCTGAAAAGCAAAGAAGCCAAGTCGGAAGCCAAAGAATGGGTAAAAGAACTGGAAGAAATTTCCAAAACCCTCAAAGGCCATGACAAAGAAAAAATTACCGCAACCGCCCAGACGCTTGAAGACCTTGCCGGTAAAATTCACGGCCATACAGCTAACGCAATGGCCCCTTCAGCCGGTACGCCAACTACAACTGACGCAACCAAAGGCGCTGAATAATTTTATCGGTGTAGCTTGGCCTTCAGAACGCTCCCTCCCTCAAAAGGCCAAGAAAAAGCCCCGCGCAAGCGGGGCTTTTTAATGATGTAAAAGAAGGCTGCCGAATTAGGCTGCGGCTTCTTCAGCTGCGTCTTCAGCGGCTTCCGGAGTTTCGGACGTGACTTCTTCAGCTTCGTCTTCAACTTTTTCGTTGCGGCCGTCAGTTTTGACGAGCGCTTTGCCGGTTTTCTTCTGGATCTCGGCTTCTTCGGCTGTACGCGCGATGTTAACCGTGATCTGCACCTTCACTTCAGGGTGCAACGAGACTGTCACAGGGAAAAGGCCCAGTGATTTGATAGGCTCGTTCAGCACGACGTGGTGACGGTCAACTGCCACTTTGGTCATTTGTGCTGCGACTTCGGCGATATCGCGGGTTGAGACGGAACCGTAAAGGTTGCCAGCTTCCGATGCCTGACGGATAACGGATACAAACAGCTTTTCCAGCTTTTTGCTTTCTTTTTCGGCGGCTTCACGCTTTTTGGCGTTGGTCGCTTCCAAGGCAGCTTTTTCACGCAGGAAGTAAGCACGGTTTGATTCCGTTGCACGCAGTGCTTTGTGCTGAGGCAGCAGATAGTTACGAGCGTAACCATCGCGGACTTTCACTTCTTCACCGAGTGCGCCGAGGCTTTCAATTTTTTCAAGAAGGATGATTTGCATGATTAGCCTTCCTTCGAGTTTTCAAAGCTGTTGAAAGAACGTTCAGGACGTGGGCCACGGTCTGGACGGTCGCCATAGCTGCCGCGTTCCGGACGATCGCCGAAGCTGCGTTGCGGTGGCAGTTCATCGCGGACGTAAGGCATCAGAGCCATGAAACGGGCGCGTTTGATGGCTTGTGCCAGTTCGCGTTGTTTCGGGGCCGAGATTGCCGTGATACGGGATGGCATGATCTTGCCGCGTTCAGAAATGTAACGCAGCAGGGTCTTGGTGTCTTTCCAGTCGATCTTCGGTGCATTGTCACCGGAGAACGGGCAGGTTTTCTTACGACGGAAGAATGGGGCGCCAGCGCCGCCACGACCGCCTTCGCCGCCACGGGAATCGTTACGATCGCCGCGTGGTTCGCGTTGTGGTT
>Ga0209066_10000659_pt1 | contig 49649 bp, 49 predicted proteins | sample All_14_2_FD_187198 | JGI IMG/M metagenome (GOLD analysis project Ga0209066, IMG submission 187198) | Freshwater microbial communities in response to fracking from Pennsylvania, USA - Allegheny Zone_MetaG_DW_15 (SPAdes) (version 2) ... | reverse complement strand
CGACCGTAACATTCTCTCCCTCGCCCACGGCGAGGATCTGGTCCAGGGTGACCTGGTCACCGGCTTCACCAGCCAGCTTTTCGACCTGGATCACATCGTCCTTGGCGACACGGTACTGCTTGCCGCCCGTCTTAACGATCGCAAACATCGGTTTTCTCACCTTGCTTCAGGCGGGTGTCCGCCCCGGCCGGAACCGGATCGGCAACCCTATTGTCGTTTCGCGCGCCCTGCGGCGCCGCCCTGTCACCAACCCGCTGGGGTCGGCACCGGGCGGACTTTCCTGGATGGCCCCCCATACGCCGCTTGCACGGGGAGGGGCCTTTATGCCTCGGACAGCACGCCGAATTGAGCCGCGGCCCCTGACGGGACCGCAACGGCGGGGACTTATACGGATTTCCGCGCGCCGGTCAAGGGCCGAGCAACGCATCGCCCGCCAGGAACCCCAAGGTCATGGCGACGACCAGCAGCGCGCCGACGATGCGCGGCGGGGCCGGCAAAGGCAGGTCGAGCCAGCGGCAGCCCGCCCCGATCATCAGCCCCAGCCCGATTCCGATCAAGCCCTGGGTCATGCCGCCTGCCCCTTCGCCCGGTCAGCCCCCATGGCCGCCTTGGTCTGGCCGGAGGGTCCGCCGCATAATTCCTTGGTCTTGCAGGCACGATGCGCGGCCAGCCGGTCGACCGCGACATAGCCCAGCGTCATCGACAGAACCAGCAGCGCGCCGATCAGGACCGGCGGGGCGGGCAAGGGGATGGCAACCCAGCGGCAGGCAAAGCCGATGGCCAGCGCCAGCAGGAGGCCTAGCGCGATCTTCATGTCCGGGACCCTTTCTTGTTGGGGCGTTGGCGCAGCGGTGCCAGGAAATGCCGGACCTCCGGCGGGGCCTCGCCACGATGGAAAGTGCGAACGGCCTGATGCAGGTCGATATCGTGATGGGTGACGCGGGCATGCTGGCGCAGATGTTCCGCCCAGCTGGGCAGCAGGAACCATTCCAGCCAGATGCGCGGATCGGCGGCATCCTGATAAATGCCCCAGTCATGCGCCCCATCGCGATAGCGTTCCTGCGACAGCACCTGCATGGCCTTCAGGAAGCCTTCCATATCACCGGTATCGATCCGGTAGGTGACGGTCACCATCACCGGGCCGCGATCGGGATGGGCGTCCACCTCCGCATGTACATAAGGGGCATCCCAGGCCATGGCGGCGGACAGATCATGCCCATCCGCCCCGCCCAGCTTCACCCGGCGCACCAGGACAAGCGCCAGCACCAGACAGCCTGCCGCGATCAGCAGCGCGATCCGGATGGAGCTGTGCGCCGCGACCTGGCCCCACAGGATCGAGCCCAGCGCCATGCAGCCGAAAAACACCATCAGGGTCAGCGAAAGACCGCGCGCCCGAACCCAATCGGGTAGAGCGGTCTGGGCCGACAGGTTGAGGCTGGTCAGCACGACGATCCAGCCCGCCCCGCCCAGAATGGCGGCCGGCAGGGCCAGCAGCAGTTGCTGCGCCAGGGCGAAAATGACCATCGCGGTGGCGCTGCACAGCGCGCCGGCAGCCGCCAACCTGTTTGCATCGACGCGCTTCTTCAGCTTGGGCAGAACCAGCGCGCCCCCCACCGCACCACAGCCGATGGCAGCCAGCAGCACGCCATAGGAAACCGCGCCATGCCCTGGCAAGGCCCGCGCCACCAGCGGCAGCAGAGCCCAATAGGCGCTGGCGAACAGGAAAAAAGCAAAGGCGCGCAGCATGGTGGCCTTCAGCGCCGCATTGCGCCGGGCATGCCTGAGGCCGGTCAGCATCGAGCCGAAGAAAGGTTCCGGCGGCAGATCCCGTTTGGGGGCAAGGGGCGGCTTCCAGGCCAGAAGTGCTGCCAGGATCACCAGATAGCTGGCCGCATTCACCCAGAAGGGCGCGGCAAGGCCAACAGCGGTGATCAGCAGCCCGGCCAGCGCCGGGCCGATCGCACGGCTGATATTGATGCCCATGGAGTTGAGCGCGATAGCCGCCGGCAAATCCCGACGCGGCACCAGCATCGGCACCACCGCCTGCCAGGCGGGCGCCATGAAGGCCGTTCCCATCCCGATGGCGAAGGTCAGGGCCAGCAACAGCACCGGGGTCATCCGTTCCAGTGCCGTCAGCAGGGCAACCGTAGACACCACAACCGCCAGCCCGAGATTGATCGCGATCAGGAAGCGTCGCTTGTCGGCCCTGTCGGCAATCGCGCCCGCCGGCAGCGCGAACAGAAAGATCGGCAACGTGGTCGCCGCCTGCACCAGCGAGACGATGGCAGGCGACGGGGCCAGATTGGTCATCAACCAGCCCGCACCAACATCATGCATCCAGGTGCCAATATTCGATACCAGCGTGGCGACCCATAGCAGTGCGAAGGCCCGATGCCCGAAGGGCGCCCAGGGTGAACCGCCGCCAGCTTTTCCATCCGCCATGCCCGTCGTCATCCCATGAAGCAGGAGCAGCCGAGCGCCCCCCAGAAATCTTTCAGCGCACGCACCGGAATGGGCGTGGCCCAGGCAATGCCGTGATCATGCCCGTGCACACCGCAGGCGCTGGCGCAGGCGTCATGACAGGCCCTGGCCATGGTGTCTACAGCCGGGCGCATACCGGGGCTGGGCAGATGGCGGGTGGGGCTCCACCCCGTGGCAGCGGGGGGAAGCGGCGGGTCCAAGTCCCGATAGGGGCCGCTGGCATGTACGATTTTGCCGCCCATCACGGTCAGCAGGGAGGAGATCGACCTGATCTCCTGCGCCGGGACGGAGAAGTAATCGGCCGACAGCACGGCCAGATCGGCGAATTTGCCGGGGCTGAGCGTGCCCTTGCGGTCTTCCTCGCCGGAAAACCAGGCCGATCCTTCGGTCCACAGACGCAGCGCCGTCAACCGATCCAGGATATTGGACTGCGCCATCAGCGCCATGCCGCCCAGCGTGCGACCGGTCGTCATCCAGTAGAGAGAGACCCAGGGGTCATAGCTGGCGACACGGGTCGCATCCGTTCCGCCACCGACCGGCAGATCGGCCGCCAGCATCTTCGCCAGAGGTGGTGTCGCCTCCGCCGCGCGGGCACCATAGCGCTCCACGAAATATTCGCCCTGGAAAGCCATGCGGTGCTGCACCGCGATGCCGCCGCCCAGCGCCTTGATGCGCTCGATATTGCGTTCACTGACCGTTTCGGCATGGTCGATGATGAACCGCGCGCCCAGGGGCTGGCGGCCGTTCACGCGTTCGAACACACCCAGGAAGCGATCAATCGTCTCGTCATAGGTAGCATGGATGCGGAACGGCCAGCGATTGGCCGCGAGCAATTCCACAATGGGTTCCAGCTCGCTTTCCATGCTGGGGGCCAGATCCGGTCGCGGCTCCAGGAAATTCTCGAAATCAGCTGCCGACCAGGTCAGATTCTCCCCCGCCCCGTTCATACGCAGGAATTCCGATCCCGCCCCGGGCTCGGTCATGGCGACCCAGCGCTCGTAGTCATTCCGCTCCTCGCCCGCCTTCTGGGCGAACAGGTTATAGGCGATGCGCACCGTCATCTGACCGGCATCGTGAAGCTGCTGGATGATCTGGTAATCCTGCGGATAGGCCTGCCCGCCGCCGCCGGCATCGATCACGCTGGTGATGCCCAGCCGGTTCAGCTCGCGCATGAAATGGCGGGTGGAGAGCAGCTGTTCTTCCGGCGGCAGTTTCGGCCCCTGCGCCAGGGTGGAATACAGGATCAGCGCCGAAGGTGCCGCAATCAGCAACCCGGTCGGATTGCCCGCCGCGTCGCGTTCGATCACGCCACCCGGCGGGTTCTGGGTATCCCTGGTAAAGCCGATTGCGTTCAACGCCGCCTTGTTCAGAAGCGCGCGGCCATAGAGATGCAGGATGAAGACCGGCGTATCGGGCGCCGCCCTGTTGATCTCCTCCAAGGTCGGCATGCGCCGCTCGGCAAACTGGAATTCCGACCAGCCGCCGACGACCCTTACCCATTGCGGGGCCGGCGTGCGCTCGGCCTGTTCCTTCAGCATGGCCAGCGCATCGGACAGGGAAGGCACATTTTCCCAACGCAGTTCCAGCGCATAGGACAGCCCGCCCCGGATCAGATGGGTATGGCTGTCATTCAGCCCCGGAATGACGCGACGCCCGCCCAGATCGACCAGAACGGTCTGTTCCGTCGCCAGCGCCAGAACCTCGCGGTCGCTGCCTGCCTGGACCACGCGCCCGTCGCGAATGGCTATCGCCTGGGCCTCCGGATTGCTGCGATCCAGCGTCGTGATCCGTCCGTTATGCAGGATGAGATCGGCCATCGCTCGGGGCCTCCGTCACATTGGGTAGAAAAAAGGAGACGTGGAAGGGCGCGATACCGCACCCTTCCACACCATCAGGCCCGTCAAATCTTGGCCGGAACCGGGGCCAGGGTCTCGCCATGCTGCACGCGCTCGGGCGCCTTGTGCACCATGGTGTAGGCATAATCGACACCCATGCCATAGGCGCCGGAATGTTCCTTCACGATGTCGATCACGGCGTCATAGCTGTCGCGTCTGGCCCAGTCGCGCTGCCATTCCAGCAGCACCTGCTGCCAGGTGACCGGGACGACGCCGGCCTGCACCATGCGCTGCATGGCGTAGTCATGCGCGGCCAGCGAGGTGCCGCCCGACGCATCGGCCACCATATAGATCTCATAGCCGCCTTCCAGCATGGCGCAGAGCGCGAAGGTGGTGTTGCAGACTTCCGTCCACAGGCCGGAAACCACCACTTTCCTGCGCCCGTTCTTCGCCAGCGCGTCGCGCACCTTCTGGTCATCCCAGGAATTCATCGAGGTGCGTTCCAGGATCGGATGATCGGGAAACACGCCCAGAAGTTCCGGATAGGTATGGCCGGAGAAGCTCTCGGTTTCCACCGTGGTGATCGTGGTGGGAATACCGAACACCTTGGCGGCCTTGGCCAGGCCCACCGTGTTGTTCTTCAGCACCTGCCGGTCGATCGACTGCACGCCGAAAGCCATCTGCGGCTGATGGTCGATGAAAATCAGCTGGGAATTCTGCGGGGTCAGGACTTCAAGCTTCGGATTGGTCATCTTCGCCTCTGCTTCTCACTGGATTTTTTGCTAGGTCGGGCAATGCCACCTCGCCCGGTCAGGACCGGATGAAGGCCAGCACTTCGTGGTTGAACTTTTCCGGATCGGTCTGGGCCAAACCGTGGGAGGCCCCCTTCCAGACACTGAGCTTGCCCTGGGGCGTCAGCTTCACCGCCTTCTCGGCCGCCGCCGCGATCGGGACGATCTGGTCGTCATCGCCATGGATGAACAGCACCGGCACATCGATCCGCTTCAGATCCTCGGTATAGTCGACTTCCGAGAATTCGCGGATGCAGTCGTAATGGCCCTTGATGCCGCCGGCCATGCCCTGCAGCCAGAAGCTATCCTCCAGCCCCTTGCTGACCGTGGCGCCCGGCCGGTTATGGCCGTAGAAGGGCACCGCCACATCCTTGAAGAACTGCGACCGGTCGGCGGCGACGCCCGCGCGGATGGAATCGAACACATCCATCGGCAGGCCTTCGGGACTGGCCGGCGTCTTCAGCATGATGGGCGGAACCGCCCCCACCAGCACCACTTTCGCCACGCGCTTCGTGCCGTGGCGGCCGACATAATGGGCTACTTCCCCTCCGCCGGTGGAATGGCCGATCATGACACCGTCTTTCAGGTCCAGATGATCCATCAGCTCGGCCAGATCATCGGCATAGCGGTCCATATTATTGCCATCCCAGACCTGCTGGGACCGGCCATGGCTGCGCCGGTCATGGGCGATGACGCGGAAACCCTGCCGTCCGAAGAACAGCATCTGCGCATCCCAGGCGTCCCCCGCCAGCGGCCAGCCATGCGAAAAGACGATGGGTTGCCCCTCGCCGAAGCTGCGGAAGAAAATCTCGACACCGTCGGATGTTGTGAACACGCTCATCGGGCTGCTCCCTTGCAAGGTTTCGAACCGCCGCCAGCATGAGGGCGAAACGTCCATGCGGTCTTGCAGCCTTGTCCGGGCGATTGAACATTCGTCCCGACCATGCCTGATATCAGCGCGCGCGTTCGCGCCAGCGTCCCGGCGAAACCCCTTCAATCCGGCCGAAAACCCGGGTGAAATGGCTTTGATCGGCAAAGCCGCAATGCAGGGCGATTTCCGCCAGCGCAAGCTCGGTCGTGCGCAACAGGCGCCGGGCATGGTCGATGCGCTGGTTCAGCAGCCATTGATAGGGCGTCACGCCCGTGGCCTCACGAAAAGCCGTGAAGAAGTGGTTCCGCGACAGGCCGAGTTCGGAGGCGATGCCGGCGATGGTCGCCCGACCCTCCTCCCCTTCCACCAGCATTTCCTGGGCGCGGCGGATCGCCATCGGGGCCAAGGCAACCACCTTGCCGGCTTCCTCCTCCGGCCTTACACCATGACGGCGCAGCAGATGCGCGCCGATGACGGTCGACATCTGCTCCATGAATAGCGGATGGGTCGCATTCGGGTTCGCCAGGGCCGGCAGCAGGGCCTGCACCAGATGATGCAGCAGCGGATCGTCCAGCGCCATGACGCGCCCCAGATCACCGCTGCCTGGCTGGTCGACAATCCGGTCGGCTGCCTGCCGGAATTCCGGCGTCAGCTCGATCAGGCAGAAATCGAAATAGCCGCTGAAATCGGCGCTGAAATCGGAATCGAAATCCCGGATATAAATGTCTCCGGATCGGAAGAAGACATCGCGGGAACGTCCCCTTTCCACTACCCGGCGGCGATGTCCGTTGACCAGGGAGATGCCGATCAGCAGGCCACGATCCGCCGCGGGCGTCTCGACATGGCTTTCATGCAGACCCAGTGCCGACTTCCGCCGGAAAACCATGGTTTCGGTGCACAGCACCTGATCGCGGGACAGGTCCGAGCTGAAACAGCCCAGTGAGTCCCGGGGGCGCTGGGCGGCTACCGGCATGGTGGGGGATATGCGCATGGGTTCGGTCTCCCATAGGGACTGCCCGCGAACCATGCGCAAAGTTAACGAAGCACACAAGTATACCGTGGTATGGCCCAACCATCCCTTGGGATGGGGTCGTCATCAGTCGACGGATGACAGCCGATCGACGAAACGCACCAGATCCGGCAGGCTGCGCGCCTGCATCTTGCGCATGACCTGGGCGCGATGGGCCTTTACCGTGACCTCGCTCAGACCAAGCGCGGCCGCGATCTGCTTGTTCGCCTGACCCGCCACCACCAGCGCCATCACCTCGCGCTCCCGTGCGGTCAGCAGGTCCAGCCTGGCTTTCAGTGCGCCGAGCCCGGCCAGGGCCTGCCGACGCCCGGCATCCATCGCCAGGCCACGATGGACGGCATCCAGCAAATCCTGCTCCCGGAAGGGCTTGGTCAGGAATTCGATCGCGCCTGCCTTCATGGCAGCAACCGACATCGGCACATCGCCATGGCCGGTAATGAAAACCACCGGAATCTCGATGTGCAGGCGGTTCAACTCGCGTTGGAATTCCAGCCCGCTCATCTGGGGCAGGCGCACATCCAGCACCAGGCAGCAGGGCATTTCCGGCAGGGCGACGGCGAGGAACGCCTGGGCGGAGGCAAAGGCAAGCACCCCATGCCCGACGGAGCGGAACAGGCTTTCCAGCGATTCCCGCATGGCCAGATCGTCATCCACAATCAGGACGCAGCCCGTTTCGGCTTCCATCATGACCCGTCTTCCTGCGGCAGCCGGGCTTCTTCCTGGAAGCGCGGCAGGGTGAACAGAAACCGTGCGCCCCGGCCTTCCACGCTTTCCACCCACAGGCGCCCACCATGGCATTCCACCACGAAACGGCAGAACATCAAACCCATCCCCATGCCGTCCGGCTTGGTGGTGTGGAAGGGCGCGAAACTCTGCTCCGCCTGCCCGGCCGGCAGCCCCGGGCCGGTATCCTCCACCGCCACCTGCACCAAATCATCCTGCAGCATCCGCGACCGGATGGACAGCCTGCGGCCAGGTCCCGGTTGATCGCGCATGGCCTCGATCGCATTCACCGCCAGATTGGACACCACCTGTTCCAGCTGGATTCGATTGCCGATCACGGGAACCAGATCATCGGCCGGATCGAACTGGATGGTCACGCGATGCGCCTTGGCCTCGTCCCGGCAGCGCTCCAGCGCATCGCGGATGCAGGCATTCAGGTCCAAGGCTTCGCGGGCGCGGGTGCCGGGCTGGAACATGGCGCGGACACCCTTCACCACCTCGCCGGCGCGATGGCCGTCGCGCACGATGCGCTCCAGCGCGGCACGGGTTTCGGCCTGCCCCACGCTGCCCTGTCCCAGCCAGCGCAGGCCGGCATTGGCATTGGTGATCATGCCTGCAACCGGCTGGCTCACCTCATGGGCGATGGTGGCCGACAGGGCCTCCATGGCGGAAATCCGCGCCTCCCTGATGCGCCGCTCCGCCGCGACCGACCGCGCCAGCCGGGCATAGAGCATGGTCGTCTCGGTCAGCAGCACGACCATCACGGTGCTGGCGGCTATCAGGCCCAGCACACGGCCCACCCACCAGCCGATGCTCATCCGGATGCCGCCGCTGACATAGGACAGGAAGATGATCTCGATGGCCAGAATCGCGATCACCACCATCAGCCAGAGGTCGAGAACGGAACGCCCCCGGCGCCAGAGCAGGAGCAGCGCAACGCCATAGAGCGCCAGAGCGGTCGCGGGCACCGCCGACCACAGCGCCGCCACATGGCGCGCATCACGCATCAGGGGCGGCAGCGCATGCCCGCCCAGCATGGCTGCCGCCGTGATCAGCCCGACCAGCACCAAGGTGGCGATGATGACGACCGCGACCAGCGCCGCAGCCGAAGGGTCCGCCCAGGGCCTCGGCCTCGCGCGATCCTTCATCAGGACATAACAGATCACCGCCATCGGGAAAGCGAACCGGCGCAGGCTGGCTATCGCGGCCGTGCTCTGCAGGCCCATATCGATCCCCAGCGCGCCGAACACGCCGGGGAAGGATAGGACCCAGGGAATGACCAGCAACCCGGTCAGCAGATAGCCGGTCGCCAGAACCAGAACCGCCGGGCCAGGCTGCGCCACGAACAGGGCATAGAGCAGCAGGGCCGTGACCAGTTCCACCACCAGCACCGCGGCGGCATAGCCCGGCAGGAAGGTTTCCGTCCCCGACAGCGGCATGCGCGCAAACGGCACGACCAACGCAAGACCAAACACCAGGGCCAGCAGGATGGCAGGCGCCAGACGCCGTTGCAGGCGGGTCGGCCTTGCGGCGGAAATCAGAAGGCCGCCACGGTCCTGCTCCACGACCTTTAGATTCCCCGCCCCCGGAAGAAGGTGAACATGGCGAAGCGCCTGCCCTCCTCCACCGGTCGCACCTCATGCAGCAGCGCGCAGGAAAAGACGACCGCCCCGCCCGCCGGCGCCCGGAACCGGGCCTGGCCATATTCGGGAAAGATCACCTCGCCACCGCGATAGCCGTCATTCAGATTCAGGCTGAGCGCGTAGCGGCGATGCGCGCTGACCGCCATGCCGGTATCGCGATGGCGTTTGAAATAATTTTCCCCGCCGCCATCATAGCAGCCAATGCGATAGATCTCCGCCTGGGTGACCTCGAAATTGAAGCTGCGGCGGATTTCCGGCATCAGCCGGCGGCCCAGATAGGCCTGCACCACACGCTGCAGATTGGGGTCGGTAATGCCCACATCGCGACGCCGCTTCATCGATGCAACCGCACCGGAATAGCCATCGCTGGACACCGCATCATCATACTGCTCCCCCACGCGCCAGACCTCCATCAGATGGGCGCAGAAGGCCTGTGGGAAGATGTCGGGCACGACCATGACCGGGGCCTGGCGGGCGGCGGGAAAAGCGGGTTCGGCCTCCGTCAGGGCCTTCAGCGAGGCCAGCATGGCAGGGGCCTGCTCCACCCCGCGCGCCACGGCCACCACCCGGAAGGACGCCCCAACCAGCAGGCTGGCCGGTCCGGCCGCCAGCGTGGCCGCCGTCAGCCCGGCCGCCAGCCGATAGCCCTGATCCCCATCCACCGCCGGCAGGATGGCCGGATTCAGCCCGCCCGACAGCGCGGTGATCGTGGCGGCATCGCCCAGCAGGGCCAGCCGCGCCCCGGCTTTGCCAAAGGCCGGCAGCATGGCCTTGTAGCGCGCCAGCTCGGCCTGGGTGGCAGGGTCGTTCCGCCCGGCCAGGATCAGCACGAAGGGCGCGCCGGCAATGGCCTGATGGCTCAGCTCCACCGCCTCGCCGGTCAGCCGGGTCAGCGGGAAAGCCGGTAATGCGTCGCCCGGTTCAAGCGGCCCCGGCGCCGGAAAAGCAGGCTGGGAACCGGGGGCTGCGGGTGTCTTGGAAGCATAGGGTGCGGTCATGGTCTTGACCCAGGTCAAGGAGGGGAAGGGCCATTGGGCGGTAGACGACCCTATAACCTGAAGATGACGAGGGAAAGATGGCATCGGCCGAAGCGACCGAATATCGACTGGCACGGTCCCTGCGCGCGGCGGAACGGAAGGACGAGCCCTATCGCCACTGGCTCCTGTCCGACCTGCTGGACCGGGAAAGCTGGGAAGCCCTGATGGCACTGCCGATCAGCATCCCGGCCGGGCTCGACTTCAACGGCACACGCGAAGCCAACAACCAGTCGCGGATTTATTTCAACCCGCAATTCCGCGAGGCCCATCCGGTGGCCGAATATCTTGCCGCGGCCTTTGACGGGCCGGAACTGCGCGGGGTGCTGGCAGAGGTGACGGGGCGCGACCTGTCGGACGATCTGCTGCGCATCGAATATACGCTCGATACCGATGGGTTCTGGCTGGAACCGCATGTCGATATCGCGGTCAAACGCTTCACCATGCTGATCTATCTGTCGGATGACCCGGCCCTGTCCGATTCCGGAACCGATATCTATGACGGCAGTCAGCGGGAAGTCGGCCGCGCGCCCTATGGCCCCGGGCTGGGGCTGATCTTCCTGCCGGCCAAGGACACCTGGCATGGCTTTTCCCGGCGGCCGATCCGGGGCCTGCGGCGCTCGCTGATCATCAATTATGTGACCGTGGACTGGCGCGCGCGCCACGAACTGGCCCGGGGCTGAACGCCTTGCCCGTCCCGGCCGCGCGGCCGGTGGGGTCGGCAGGATACCGGCTGGTTGCCGGGCGATCCGGTAAAGATGGGGAGGAGCGGATTTCGGGGCTTGCGGTGCGTTACGGTTTTGAGTAGGTTCCGGCCGCTTTTCGACCGGCCCCTGTATGACCGTTGGGTGCCAAGGTGTTGAAGGCCTCGCGGAGAGGTGCCGGAGTGGTCGATCGGGCCTGACTCGAAATCAGGTGTGCTCGCAAGGGTACCGTGGGTTCGAATCCCACCCTCTCCGCCATAAGCAACCCATTGATCTAATTGTGAAATTCTCCGTTTTCTGGCCGTTTCTACCCCCGGGAATACCCGGCGAATCAGGTATCTCACACACCGAAAGAGCGGCTTCCGCTTCCAGATCGCGGTTCCGATCGACCTTCAGCACCGACTCGGACGAACCCCGATCCGCATTCCACTGGGAATGATTTCGGCAACGCTCGCGAGGCGCGTTGCGCGTTTACTCTCCGGTCATGCCGCGCGTCTATTCATCGCCGCCAGATCATCCGGGACCGGCACGACGAACACAGACCCACGCGACGGCAGCTTCCGCGGATCATAGTGCTGGATCATGATCATCGGCTCGGCCCACATTGAATGCCGCCATTGGGGCAACGACAGGCCGAGCACAATATTCGCCGGAGGTTCTGACCGCTCATCCGCCCGCTCGACCTTCTCCAGAGCATCATCGGCACACCGCTCCTGGTCATCCGTGGGGCCGTCTGGAGCATCATCTGCGTCATCCTTGCGGGACATCTTCCGGACGCGCATCAGACGGCCGTCACCGCGCCCGACATGGACGCGCACGACCTTCTCCCCACGCTCCTTCAGTTCGCACATCCGGCGCTTGAAATCGCGCAGCGGCCGGCAAATCTTGAGCCGCTGCGTCTCCCTGTAGAGCCACACGAGCTCGCCGTCGCTGGAGGCGAGCCTGCCTGCCTACCCCATTGAAGCGGAGATGCACGACCTGATAGCGGCAGGTCCTGGCGCAATTGACGGCAGCAATCCTGATGCAGATCAACGCGGCATGCCGCAGGCCGGGTGAGACTGAGGCTGGACATTGCACAAACCGGCCCGAAAGGAGCGGCCATGCCCGAGGCGCAGCCGAAAGGGCGCGTCCATGCCGTGCGCGGCGCGGTCGTCGATGTGCGCTATGACGCCGGCACATTGCCCGCCCTGAACGAAGCCCTGATTGTGGATTGGGACAGCCCCAGGCCGCTGCAGCTGGAGGTGCAGAACCATCTGGACCTGTCCACCGTTCGGGCCGTGGCCATGCAGGCGACTGCGGGGCTGGCGCGCGGAGTGGCGGTAAGATCCACAGGATCACCGGTCACCGTGCCCGTGGGCGCGGCGGATCTTGGCCGGCTTCTGGATGTGACCGGCACGGTGCGCGATCTGGGCAAAGCCTTGCCGGCCGACACGCCGCGGCGATCGATCCATGCCGCACCGCCGCCCTTGACTGCCCAAAGCGCCACGACGGAGGTGTTCGAGACGGGGATCAAGGTCATAGACCTGCTGACGCCGATGGCGCAGGGCGGCAAGGCCGCCATGTTCGGGGGCGCGGGTGTGGGCAAGACGGTTCTGGTCATGGAACTGATCCATGCCATGGTCGAGAAATACCAGGGCATTTCGGTTTTCGCGGGGATCGGCGAGCGGTCCCGCGAGGGGCATGAATTGCTGACCGAGATGACGGAATCGGGCGTTCTGCCGCGCACCGTGCTGGTATATGGCCAGATGAACGAACCACCGGGCGCGCGCTGGCGGGCACCGCTGACGGCGCTTACGATCTCGGAATACTTCCGCGATACCAAACATCAAAATGTGCTGCTGCTGATGGACAATGTGTTCCGCTTCGTGCAGGCGGGGGCAGAGGTTTCCAGCCTTCTGGGCCGGCTGCCCTCGCGCGTGGGCTATCAGCCGACGCTGGCCAGCGAAGTGGCGGGATTGCAGGAACGCATCGCCTCGGTCGCGGGCGCGGCGGTGACTTCGATCCAGGCGGTGTATGTCCCTGCCGATGATTTCACCGATCCGGCGGTCACGACGATTTCGGGCCATATGGATTGCGTGATCGTGCTGTCCCGTGCGCTGGCGGCGCAGGGGTTCTATCCGGCGATTGATCCGCTGGCGTCTTCCTCCACCCTGCTCGACCCGGCCGTGGTGGGCGAGGAGCATTATCAGATTGCGGGCGAGGTGCGCGAAATGCTGGCGCGGTTCACCGAGTTGCAGGACATCATCGCATTGCTGGGGATGGACGAGTTGGGCAACGCGGACAAGCGCATCGTCAGCCGCGCCCGCCGTCTGCAACGGTTCCTGAGCCAGCCCTTCGCCGTGACCGAGGCTTTCACTGGCACGCCGGGCCAATCCGTCAGCCGCGCCGATACGCTTGCCGGGTGCCGCGCCATTCTGGACGGCGAGGCGGATGACTGGGCAGAGGCCAGTCTTTATATGGTCGGCACCATTGCCGATGCCCGCACCAAAGAGGGGCAGACCGCATGACCCGGACCCTTCTGCTGCGGATCATGACACCGCTGGAGATCATCGTCGATCAGGAGGTGACGAGCCTGCGCGCGGTCGATGCCAGCGGCAGCTTCGGCATTCTGCCGGGACACGCCGATTTTCTGACCCGTCTTGCGGTATCCGTCGTTGCCTGGACCAGGCCAGAGCACGGGTCGCAGTTCTGCGCGGTCCGTGGCGGCGCTCTGACGGTGCGAGCCGGCCATGTTGCCATCGCTACCCGCGAAGCGGTGATGGGCGATGATCTGGAGACACTCGATCACGACGTGCTGGCTCGCTTCCGCGCCGAGCTTGACGAGGAACGGGTGGAGCATGTGGAGGTGACGCGCCTGCAGATGAGCATGATGCGGCAGATGCTTGCGCGGCTGCAGCCGAAATCACGCGGGGCAGGGCTATGACCGGAACCACCCAGGGTCCAGGCCCGGACCCGCAAAAGCCGGACCCGCAGGAGAAGGACGCGCTGGTGCAGAAAGTACGCCAGCACCAGGCGCGACGCGCAGCCTGGCTGCGGGAGGGCGAGGCGTCCGTGGGGCGACGGCTGGCACAGATCGGCGTTCTGGGCTGGATCATCGTGGCCCCGATGTTGGGTGGCATCTTTCTGGGGCGCTGGCTGGACGGGCGGTTCGACACCGGGCTGTTCTGGACCGCGCCGCTGCTGATGCTCGGGCTTGGCCTGGGCGGATGGTTCGCCTGGCATTGGATGGAAAAGGCATGATGGATCTTGCGATCCTGGCAATCTGGGTTGCCGGCGGGGGTATCATCGGCCTGGTCTATTTCCGCACGGTGCGCCGAAGCGCGGTATTGCTGCTTTCCGGACGACGGGGCGGGCCGTGGCTTGGTATGGCGTTGGTGCTGCTGCGCCTGACGGGACTTGGTGCGGTGCTGGTCATCGCCGCGATGCAGGGGGCGGGACCGCTTTTGGCGGCAAGCCTTGGACTGCTGATCGGGCGATTTGCCGTCATGCGGACCTATCGAGGGGCAGACTGATGGACAGCCCGCTGCAATCGCTTCCCTTGTTCATGCTGGGTCCGGTGCCGATCATGTCCGCCGTGGTCGTGACCTGGGCAATCATGGCGGTGCTGGTGCTGGGCGCCGCCCTGTTGACCCGCCATCTGACCTTGCGGCCGTCGAAGGCACAGGCGGTAGCGGAACTGCTGGTGACAACGGTGGACAGCCAGATCCGCGATGTGACCGGGGCGCCCCCCGCGCCCTACCGCGCCTTCATCGGGACCGTGTTTGTGTTTGTTCTGTTCGCCAACTGGTCCTCGCTGATCCCAGGCGTGACGCCGCCAACCGGGGCAATGGAAACGCCTGCCGCGCTGGCCGCGGTGGTCTTTCTGTCGATCATTTATTTCGGGATCAGGGAGGGCGGTCTGGGCGGCTTTCTAAGCGGCTTCGCGCGACCCAATGCGATGATGATCCCGCTCAACATGCTCGAAAGCATCACCCGCAGCTTTTCGATGTTCGTGCGCCTGTTCGGCAATGTGATGAGCGGCGTGTTCGTGATCGCCATCGTCGGATCATTGGCCGCGCTGTTCGTGCCGATTCCGCTGATGGCGCTCGACCTGCTGACCGGGGCGGTGCAGGCCTACATCTTTGCCGTCCTGTCGATGGTCTTCATCACCGGCGCCGTCGAGAAGGGCGCACCCAAACCCCAGGAGGCCTGAATGGATTACGTGAATGTCGTCAGCATTGCCTGTGCCGCTTTCGCGGTGTCTTTCGGCGCCATCGGCCCCGCCCTGGCCGAAGGTCGCGCCGTTGCCGCCGCGATGGATGCCATAGCCCGACAGCCGGAGGCGGCCAACACCATCTCGCGCACCCTCTTCGTGGGACTGGCGATGATCGAAACGACGGCGATCTACTGTCTGGTGATCGCGCTGCTTTTACTGTTCGCCAACCCGATGCTGCCATGAGCTTTGATCTTTGGACCCTTGGCTTTCAGGCAGCCAATGTCCTTGTGCTGGTCTGGCTGCTGCACCGGTTTTTCTGGAAGCCGGTCTCTGCGATGGTCGCCCGGAGACAGGAGAAGGCGGCCGCGCTGCTGGATGATGCCGATGCGAAACGCGCGGCGGCCGAGCGGGCGATGGCCGAGGTCGAGGCCACGCGCGAAGGTTTGACGGCGGAACGCGATGGGATACTCGCCGCCGCCCGCAAGGATGCCGAAGCGACCCGCGCCAGCCTGCTGGACGCGGCGAGAGCCGAGGCGGACAGCCTGCAGGACACGGCCCAAAAAGCCCGCGTTCGCGCCGCCGCCACCTTGAAGACAAAAGCGCTGGAGGAGGCGCAGGAGCTGGCCCTGACCATCGCGCGCAAGCTTCTGGCCCGGCTGGAAAGCACTGCCGCCGACGCGGCTTTTCTGGGCTGGTTGCTGGAAGGGATCGCTGCCCTGCCGGACCCGGACCGCAAGGCGCTGGCGGCCGCAAAGCTGGAGGTGGTCAGTGCCACTACGCAGGATGGCGCCGCACGGGATCGGATCGCAACAGCCATCGCCAAGGCTCTCGGCGCTCCCGTCTCATTGACCTTCCGCGCCGATCCGGCGCTGATCGCGGGCCTGGAGCTTCACGGCGCGCATTTCACCCTACGCAATTCCTGGTCTGCCGATCTGGCGCGGATCGCCGCGACACTTGGCACTGTGGACGTTCTGTCCGATGCCGAATGATGCAGCCTGGCTGAAGGACAGCACGGCCCGGGTGCTGGCAGCTTCCCTAGGCCCGATGGCCGAACATCGCGGCCGGATCGAGGAGATAGCCGACGGGGTGGCGATGATTTCCGGCCTGCCCGATGTGCGCCTGGATGAACTGCTGCGTTTCGACGCCGGTCCGTTCGGCTTTGCCCAGGTGCTTGAGCCTGAGCGGATCGGCTGCGTCTTGCTGGACACGTCCACCGCTTTGCAGGCGGGCGACGCCGTGCGCGGCACGGGCGATGTGGTGCGGGTGCCGGTAGGTCCGGGGCTGCTTGGCCGGATCGTCGATCCCCTGGGCCGACCACTGGATCGCAAGGGGCCGATTGTGGCCGACGCGACCCTGCCGATCGAATGCGAGGCCCCCGGTATCATCGACCGCGATCTGGTGACCGAGCCGGTTCAGACCGGGGTCCTGGTGGTTGATACGCTGTTCGCTCTCGGGCGGGGGCAGCGCGAACTGATCATCGGTGATCCGGCTACCGGCAAGACGACATTGGCCATTGATACGATCATCGCGCAGAAAGACAGCGACATGATCTGCATCTATGTCGCGGTGGGGCAAAAGACATCGGCCGTGCGCCGGGCAGTGGATGCATTGCAAACCCATGCTGCGTTCGACCGCTGCATTGTGGTGGTTGCAGGCCCCGCCACGCCCCCGGGCCTGCAGTGGATCGCACCCTTCGCCGGCATGACGATGGCCGAGCATTTTCGCGACAAGGGCCAGCACGCACTGATCGTGATCGATGATCTGAGCAAACATGCCGCCACCCACCGCGAGATTGCCCTGCTGACGCGCCAGTCGCCGGGGCGGGAGGCCTATCCGGGCGATGTATTCTATGTCCACGCCCGCCTCCTGGAACGTGCTGCCAAGCTGTCCGCGGCGGGCGGTGGCGGGTCGTTGACCGCATTGCCGATTGCCCAGACCGAGGCCGGGAATCTGTCGGCCTATATCCCGACCAACCTGATCTCCATCACCGACGGTCAGATCGTGCTGGATGCGCGGTTGTTTCAGGAAGGCCAGAAGCCCGCCGTCGATGTCGGCGTGTCGGTCAGCCGGGTTGGCGGCAAGACGCAGGCGCCGGCCCTGCGCGATGCGGCCGCATCGCTGCGGCTGGACTATGCGCAGTTTCTGGAGATGGAGATGTTCACCCGTTTCGGCGGCACGATCGAGCCGCGTGTGCAGGCCCAACTGACGCGCGGACAGCGTCTGCGCGCGGTGCTGCGTCAGTCGCCGCACAGGCCAATGCGGCTGGGCGAGGAGGTGGCGCTGGTGCTGGCGGTGCAGGAGGGGCTGCTGGATGCGCTGACGCTTGAACAGGTGGATGCATTCCGCGGGGGCTTGGCCACGGCGCTGACTGGCGGCGCGCCAAAAGCGCTGCACGGGGTCCATGCCAAGGGCAAGCTGGGCGATCAGGACCGGGTGGCCCTGCTGGCCGTTCTGCGCAGGCTGGTCACGGAAGTCGAGAGCCAGGATGTCTGACGCCGACCTTGGCAGCCGGATCGAAGGAATCCGGCAATTGGGAAGCGTGGTGCGTGCGATGACCGGTATCGCCGGCGCGCGTGCCCGCACCGCCCGCGCCCAGATCGCTGCCCTTGAAGGCTATGCCGCCACATTGGGCGATGCCCTGGAGCAGGCCTTGGCGGGATTGCCGGACCAGAAGACCGAGATCGCCGCCCGCCCGGCGCTGGTGGTGTTCTGCGCCGAACAGGGATTCGTTGGCGGGTTTTCGGAACGGGTGCTGGATGGCATCGGCGGAACGCTGAACAATACCGACCTGTTCCTGCTCGGCAGCCGGGGGGCAGCGATTGCGGCCGGGCGCGGCATCACCCCGGCCTGGTCCGCCGCGATGCCGTCCCGATCCGCCAGCCTGCCGAAATTTGCCGACCGGATTCTGGAATCGGTATTCGCGCAAGGCGGTCTGCGTGCGGTTTCCGTGGTCCATACGATCTGGAATCAGGGGCAGGCCCAGGTGGAACGGCGCACCCTGTTCCCGTTCGCCGTCACGGAGGATGAGCAAAGGCTGGCCGCACCGCTCACCAACCTGCCTGCCGCCGATCTGGCCGTGAGCCTTGGGCTGGATCGCCTGCACGCGCTGCTGACCCGCGCTGCCCTGCACGCTTTCGTGGCGGAAAACGAGGCCCGCATGGCTGCCATGTCCGCCGCCTCGCGCCAGATCAAGACGGAACTGGAACTGCTGGAAGCCCTGGCGCGGCGGGTTCGCCAGGAAGGCATTACGGCGGAGATCATCGAGATCGCCTCCGGTGCGATGGCGGGACGGTGAGCGCGTTCTAGAGCGGGTTTCGACCAATATGAACCGGTTCCGTTTCTCGATTGGCGAGATGGGCCGGCGTGTGAACCGGGCGCAGAGCGATGTGGGACATCGCGCAAGACCGGTTTGCCGCCGGACATCCGCCAATCGGAAACCTGAAAGGACGGGCGGATTTGACCGGTTTCCGAGCTGTTCGTCCTCGAATATGCTTTGGCATGTCCTTCGTCCTCACAACTCGAAACCCGACCAAATCCGCTCCGTCGGAACGATTCAAATTGGTCGAAACCCGCTCTAACCTGTATCAGTCCGCACACAGCCCGGACCGGCTAGCCTGAACCTGAGACACAACCTCAGGGAGCTGCCGCATGCCAACCGCCGAAAAACCGGGCTTCCGCTTCCCATCCGCCTTCACCATTCTCTTCGCGCTGATTGTCCTGGTCGCCGCGCTGACCTGGATCATTCCGGCAGGGCAGTACGAACGCATCGCGTCCGAAGCTCTCGGAAAGGATGTGCCGGTAGCGGGCAGCTATGCGCCCACCGACCCCAACCCGCAGGGCGTGTTCGACGTGATCCTGGCCCCCATCGCGGGATTCTATGATCCGCTGGAATACACGGCCAATGCGATTGATGTGTCGCTGTTCGTGCTGATCATCGGCGGCTTCATCGGGGTCGTGACGGCCTCCGGCGCCATCGACGCGGGCATCGCAAGAGCCATGCTGCTGATGAAAGGGCGCGAGAACTGGATGATCCCGTTCCTGATGGCGCTGTTCGCCCTGGGGGGCAGTACCTATGGCATGGCCGAAGAAACACTGGCCTTCTATGTTCTGCTGATACCGGTCATGATCGCCGCCAAATATGACGCGCTGACGGCCGTGGCCGTCATCATGCTTGGTGCGGGCGTGGGCGTGCTGGGATCCACCGTCAACGCCTTCTCCACCGTGATCGCCTCGGATGCGGCGGGCGTGACCTTCGCCGACGGCCTGGTGCTGCGGCTGGTGATCCTGGCGGTCTGCTGGGTCATCACCGTGGCCTTCGTGATGCGCTATGCCGCCCGGGTTCGGGCCGACCCCAGCAAATCCCTGGTCTATGACAGGAAGTCCGCGAACGAGGCGCATTTTCTGGCCGAAACCCAGGAGCAGCCCCAGGCTGGCACCCCTGCCTTTACCGGTTTGCACAAGATCGTGCTGGTGCTGTTTGCCCTGACCTTCGCGGTGATGATCTGGGGCGTATCGGTGGGCGGCTGGTGGATGGCGGAAATGAGCGGCCTGTTCCTGGCCGCCGCGATCATCATCGGCATCATCGCGCGCCTGGGCGAGGGCAAGCTGGTGGAAAGCTTCGTGAACGGCGCCCGCGATCTGCTGGGCGTGGCGCTGATTATCGGGCTGGCGCGCGGCATCGTCGTGGTGATGGATGCGGGCCATATCACCGACACCATCCTGCATGCAGCGGAAACCAGCGTGGTGGGCCTGTCGCGCACCGCATTCATCCTGGTGATCTATTGGATCGAGGTCGGCCTGTCTTTCTTTGTTCCCTCCACCTCGGGCCTGGCCGTGCTGTCGATGCCGATCCTGGCCCCGGTTGCCGATTTCGCCGACGTCCAGCGCGAACTGGTGGTGACCGCCTTCGCCACCGCCAGCGGCATGGTCAATCTGATCACCCCGACCTCGGCCGTGGTCATGGGCGGGCTGGCCATCGGGCGCGTCCCCTATGAACGCTGGCTGCGCTTCGTCCTGCCGCTTCTGGCGGTACTGACCCTTGTCGTCATGGCAGCCCTTGCCCTGGCCACCATGCTTGGAGGCACAACCGCATGACCCGAATTTATGGCGTCCATTCCGAGGCGGGCGCGCTGCGCCGCGTGCTGGTGCACCGGCCCGGTTCCGAAATGGCGCGGTTGACGCCGGCCAATGCCGCAAGCCTGCTGTTCGATGATGTGCTGTGGGTCAAGCAGGCCCGGATTGACCATATGGCCTTCGTCGATCTGTTGCGGGAACGCGGGGTCGAGGTGGTGCTGCTGCGCGAAATGCTGGAGGAGGTACTGGCGATCCCCAAGGCACGCCGCTGGCTGCTGGAGGCACGGATCAACGATAATTCGGTAGGCGTGGGACTGTCCGACGACCTGCTGGCCTGCCTGATGGAGATGCCGGCGGGTGCCCTGTCGAACATCCTGATCGGCGGCATGAGCCGGGCCGAACTGCCGATCCCCGAATCCGGTGTCGTGGTGCCGATGCTGCGGGACAGCGATTTCCTGCTGGCGCCGATGCCCAACACGATCTTCACCCGCGACAGCTCCTGCTGGATCTATGGCGGCGTCACGCTCAACCCGATGTTCTGGCCCGCACGGCGGCTGGAGACGCTGAATCTGGCTGCCATCTACCGCTTTCATCCGGATTTCGCCCATGCGGATTTCCCGATCTGGTTCGGTGACCCGCTGGTCGACCATGGCCTTGCCACGGTGGAAGGGGGCGATGTCATGCCCATCGGCAATGCCACGGTGCTGGTCGGCATGGGCGAACGCACCACGCCGCAGGCGGTTGGTCAGCTGGCGCGTGCGCTGTTCGCCGGCGGCGGCGCGGACCGTGTGATCGCCTGCCAGTTTCCCCGCGCGCGCTCCTCCATGCATCTCGATACGGTATTCACCTTCTGCGACCGCGATCTGGTCACGGTGTTCGCCGAGGTGACGGACGCGATCCAGACCTATTCACTGCGGTCCGATGACAAGGGCGGTGTGCAGGTAACCACCGAGACCGCACCCTTCCTGGAGGTGGTGGCCCAGGCGCTTGGCGTCAGGAAACTGCGTACCATCCCCACAGGCGGCGACGCCTATGAAAGCCAGCGCGAACAATGGGACGACGCGAACAACCTGCTCTGCATCAGCCCGGGCGTCGTGGTCGGCTATGCCCGTAACACCCATTCCAACACGCTTCTGCGCAAGGCGGGGGTCGAGGTCATCACCATTTCCGGTGCCGAGCTGGGACGCGGGCGCGGCGGATCGCATTGCATGACCTGCCCGCTGATCCGCGACGCCCTTTGAAAGGACCATTCAATGCCACGGAACCTGCACGGCCGCAGCTTTCTGAAACTGCTCGATTTCAGCCCCGAGGAACTGAGAGGCCTGCTGAGCCTGGCCGCCAACCTGAAGCAGGCCAAGATGGCGGGCACCGAGACGCAGCGCCTGCGGGGCAAGAACATCGCCCTGATCTTCGAAAAGGACAGCACCCGGACCCGCAGCGCCTTCGAGGTGGCGGCTTTCGATCAGGGCGCCCATGTCACCTATCTGGGGCCGTCGGGCAGCCATATCGGTACCAAGGAAACCATGAAGGACACCGCGCGTGTCCTCGGCCGCTTCTACGACGCCATAGAATATCGCGGCTTTGGCCAGGCCGAGGCCGAAACGCTGGCCCGGTTTGCGGGCGTGCCGGTCTATAACGGGCTGACCGCCGAATTCCACCCGACCCAGATTCTGGCCGATCTGATGACGATGCGCGAATATACCCATAAGCATCTGTCCGACATCTCCTTCTGCTTCATGGGGGATACGGGGGGCAATATGGGGTCCTCGCTGATGGTTGGGGCGGCGCTGATCGGCATGGATATCCGGCTGTGCGGACCGCAAAGCCTGTGGCCCGAACAGGCGCTTGTCGATCAGTGCCACGGTCTGGCGGAAGCCACGGGGGCGCGGATCACGCGCACGGAAAACCTGGCCGAGGGGGTGGAGGGGTGCGACTTCGTCTACACCGATGTCTGGGTATCGATGGGCGAGCCGGACTCGGTCTGGGCCGAGCGTATCGCATTGCTGTCGCCCTATACCGTCACACGCACAGTGATGGAGCTGTCCGGTACCCCTCACACCAAGTTTCTGCATTGCCTGCCCGCTTTCCACAATCGCGATACCGTCACGGGCGAGAAGATATTCCAGACCTATGGCATCGACTGCATGGAGGTGACGGAAGAGGTGTTCGAATCCCGCGCATCGGTGGTTTTCGATCAGGCCGAGAACAGGCTGCACTCCATCAAGGCGGTTCTGGTCGCCACGATCGGGGCCTGACATGCGCATCGTCGTCGCCCTTGGCGGAAATGCCCTGCTGAAACGCGGGGAACCCATGACCGCGCAGGCCCAGCGTACGAATGTACGCCTCGCAGCCACAGCCCTGGCCGATCTGGCCCGGGACCATCAGATCATCGTGTCGCATGGCAACGGACCGCAGGTAGGCCTGATGGCCCTGCAGGCCGCCTGTTTCGCCCCCGAGAACCCCTGGCCACTGGATGTTCTGGGGGCCGAGACCGAGGGGATGATCGGCTATCTGATCGAGCAGGAGTTGATGAATGCCCTGCCGGCCGGCACCGATTGCGCCACCCTGCTGACGCGGGTCGAGGTGGACCCGGACGATCCCGCCTTCGACCGGCCAAGCAAGCCCATCGGTCCGGTCTACACGACGGACGAGGCGGAGCGCATGCGCGCCGAACATGGCTGGTTCATGGTTGCGGAATCCGCCGGCAGCCTGCGCCGCGCCGTGCCATCGCCGCTGCCGGTCGCCATTCTGGGCATCACGCCCATGCGTCTGCTGGTCGAAGCCGGAATCTGCCTGATCTGCGCCGGCGGTGGCGGCATCCCGGTGGTGCGGGGAAAGGACGGACGAATAGAAGGTGTCGAAGCGGTGATTGACAAGGATCGCACCTCCGCCCTGCTGGCCGCCACGCTCAAGGCCGACATCCTGCTGCTGCTGACGGATGTGGAAGCGGTATTTCGCGATTGGGGTGCGCCGGGCCAGTCCATGATCCGCCAGACGACGCCCGACGCGCTGGATGGCATGACCTTTCCGGCGGGTTCCATGGGGCCGAAGATCGCATCTGCCTGCGCATTCGTGCGGCAAGGCGGTGCCATGGCGGGCATCGGCCGCCTGCAGGACGCCCTTGCGATCGTGGAAGGGCGAGCCGGGACACAGCTGCGCCTAGTGGAATGAATTTGACATTCGGTCCCCATTTGATGTCGGCTTCCCAGCCGAATGTCAAATTCAGGAAATTCCAATAGAAACATATATTTACTGGTGGTTTCCTCCACCGGCTCCGACAATTCCCTTCCCGACCAGGAAGAAAAGCCTTCCATCGAAGGAAAACACCAACATGGAGCAGTGCGGGGTTGTATTTGAGCCTTCACTTTAGGCGACTGCCTGGTGGTGACTTCCCCCCCCATTGCCACCAGAAGGCAACGACCCGGTCCACCCGATGCGCCAGTTCCCCCAACCCCGCGCATCGGGTGGATCGATCCCCTCAAAGGCTTTCTGCTGTCCCGTGCCGGAAGCCTTTGGTTCGGCGTGGCCTGTGGCGGCAACCGACCACCACCATCCGATCACTTCAGCAGCGGGCCATCGTGATCGAGATAGGTCTTGTCGAAATCCGCCAGCAACATCAGCGCGTCCAGATCATGAATCTCGACCTGTCCATGCTGGAAGGTCACCAGACCATCCTCCCGCAGTTCCCGAAGCACGCGGTTCACGTGGACCGCACTCAATCCCAATGCGTCCGCCAGCAGATATTGCGACAGCGGGCATGCATAGCCGGATGCGGAGCCAAGGCCGACCAGTTTGAGCCTCGCCCCCAGTTCCAGCAGAAAATGGGCCGTGCGTTCCTTCGCGCCCCGTCGCCCGACGCCCACGAGATGCTCCACCACCATCGCCTCGTCGCGCGAGGCCGCCCATAATACGGCGGTGGCAAGGCGCGGCGTCCTGCGGAAGGTTTCCAACAGATCATGGGTCAGCACCTCGGACGCCTCGACCCTGGTGATGGGTTCGACGTTGTGATCCGACGTGCGGAACAGCACGGATCGCAGGCCGAGGAAATCGCCCGGTATCTGGAAGTCAACGATCTGTCGCGCGCCGCCTGACAGGAGTTTGTAGGAACAGACCCAGCCGGAGGCCAGGATATAGGCCGATTGATTGGCCTGCCCCTGATGGACGATCCCCCGTCCGGCGGCAAACACCTTGCGTCGGCCATGCAGCCGGTCCAGTGCCGAGATTTCATCATCGGACAGGGCTACGAAGGCTCCCAGTTTTCGCGCGAACGGGTTTTGCAGGGCTGTCAATGCCGGCACTCCTTCGGTGGCTGGCATCTTGGGTCTGACGGAAGGACCGAGGCCAACTTAACGACCTTCGATTGCCCAAGCGGTTGATCACACTGATCTGCCTCAGTTCACAATAGCACAGAACTGCGAAAGTAGTGTGAGGTTCGTATCCGCTGTGCGCATCACGCGCACCAGAATTTACAGACAAGAGGTCGAAACGATGCCAGACATTTCCGACGTTCCTGGAACAGCCGCCCTCGCAATTTGTGAATCGCTTCTACTGGCGCTCAACGATCGAAATATCCTGCCTGAGCACGAAATTGTCGGAATACTGCGCGATGCGGCTGCGGCGCATTCGAATGACATGGGCCAGGACGGCAAGGCCGAGCTCCACAATGCCGTCGCGGATTTGATCAACAGCATCCTGGCAGGTGGAAATTCCGTTCGACGCAGGTAGCGAAAAAGTGGCCCGCCCGGATAGGGTGAACCCCTGCTCGACTATGTGCCGTCGCGTCGGACCGCCGCTGACCTTCGCTGGTCCGGCCATCACGCCCATTGTCGGTGCGATCATGGGCTGGAGGCGGCCGTGATCCGTTGCATACTCGCGATTATGGGCATCAACCTTGCCGGCATCGTCGCACTTGCCTTCCACTATCCGGCTTCAACGCCCTTCCCTGGGGCGCTTATCCCAGCCCATGCCAGCCTTGCGAAAAATTGCGTCGCCTGCCATTTGCCCCTGCAGCGCACGGTCGAGGCACGCTGCAGGACCTACAACGGCGTCTCGGATATCGGCGTCCTTACTGTCGCAGAGGCGCCGATCGCACGAGGTGAGCCCATGCCAGCCTCTCTCCAGAGACCCGCCGATACCAGCTGCAGGCCAGCCGGACACTGAAGCCACACGACTGCTCCAGGCTGGTCGCGGGGCCCCTGCCCCGGCCTTAGGCTTTCCCGCACACCAAGGCGCCGGCGCTGCTCGTACCGGCCAGCCACCGATTGACCGGATATGGCTTTCGGATTTCCCGCTCATGAAGAATACGGAACGGACCGCTTGACAAAGGTCATGCGGTAATCCTAACAATTTATCAGAAACGATACAGTGTTTCAATTATCGTAACAAGCGGAAAAGAGGTTCCTGGAATGACCGTGCAGCAGCGCCGCCCCGAAATGCCTGTGGATGCAGCGACGCTGGCCGCGCAGGCCAGGCAGAAGTGTTTCCAGCATTGCGGCGAGGCGGTGGAGGTGATCCTGTCCGGCCATCCCGCCCATAAGGGATATCTGAGCGGCTATTTCAGCATGCTCCATGACCTGAACCCACGCTATCAAAGCGCGGTCATAGCAAGCCGGGATATCGCCGTGCTGGTGGTCGGCGCGGCGGATGCCGGGGGCGCGCTGGAAGCGCTGGGGGACCCGTCCAGAATCTTCCGCTACGGCTTCTTCTGCTTCGAACATGTGGCAGGCTCCGGCGCGGAGGGCTATGACATAGCCGGTTTCGAAAGCTTCGAAGCCGCCGTTCTGGCGGCCTTGCGCGAAGTGGCCGGCGAAGCCGCCCGCACCATTGGCGTGGACCGCACGGGCGGTGACCAGCTCTGGACCCTCGTCACGCAGCATCTGGACCATCGGCTGGCAGTCGACATCAGCGCCGACATCATGCGGGCGCGGCGGACCAAACTGCCCGGCGAAATCCATCGCCTGTCCGTCGCCACACAGCTGGTGGAGCGTGGACTTCTCAAGGTTGGCAACCAGCTTGCCCCCGGCATGTCGGAACGCGACATGGCCGCCATCATCTCCACCGAAATGATTCTTGGCAGCGCGATTCCGCGTCTGGTCAGCGTCACCTCCGGCCCCCGTTCCGCCCTTGCCGATGCGCATCCCAGCGACAGGCGCGTGCAGCGTGGCGACCTGGTCCGGATCGACGCGGGATGTGTGTTCCAGGGTTACACCTCGGACATGGCCCGCACCTACGTGCTGGGGGAACCGGATGAGGAGCAGGCGCAATGCTATCGCGCCATCCGAGCCGGCATCGAATACGAGCTGCACACGATCAGGGCGGGCATCCGCGTCGATCAGTTCTTCCAGGAAACCGTGCGGGCCGTGCGGGAGAACGGGATTCCCACCTATCGGCGCCAGCATGTGGGTCACGGGATCGGCCTTGCCGGCGGCTATGACTTTCCGGTTCTGAACCCGGCAACTACCGACTTGCTGGAGGCTGGAATGACCCTCTGCGTTGAAACACCCTATTACCGCATTGGCTGGGGCGGAATGATGATCGAAGACACGATCCTGGTTACGGAAACGGGTCACGAACCCATCACGACCATTCCGCGCGACCTGATCCGCGTCGGTTGATCCGCAACCGTTCGAACGATCGGAAGAGACACCCGTTTCAATTAAAGGAACATGTCATGACGAACGGGAACCAATCGCTTTCGCGGGGTCTGGCGATCCTGTCGGAGCTGGAACGCGCAAGAGACAGCCTTGGGGTGCGCGAGCTGGCGCGCCGGCTGGACCTCAACCCGGCAACGACGCAAAGGCTGATCAACACGCTGCTGGAAGAAGGCTTCGTCATTCGCGACCCGGTCAACCAGCGCTACTCCCTGGGCTACAGGGCGCTTTCCCTGGGTGCGTCGATCCGCGATGACAATCAACTGGTCACCGCATCGATGAAGGTGTTGCAGAGCCTGACCAATGCGATGGAGGTGAACAGCTTTCTGGGCGCCCTGATGGGAGACCGGATCGTCTATCTGCTCGCCCTGCAGAGCCAGGGGCCGATTTCCATCAATTCCAGGACCGGTCAGGTCGTGGCCCTGCATTCCAGCGCGCTGGGCAAGGTCCTGCTGTCGGAAATGCCGGAAGACCGCGCGATTTCCCTGCTGAGCAGCGCGCCGCTGCAGAAATTCACCGAGCGCACCATCACCGATATTCCTGTCCTGCTGGAAGAGCTGCACGAAGTTCGCCGTCAGGGTTACGGCACCGTATTGGGCGAGAATTTACCCGGTGTCGATTCCGTCGGCGCGGTCGTGCGCGGTGCCAGCGGGACTGCGGTGGGGGCCATCAGCGCCGCCTATGCGCCGACACTTCAGCCCCGGGTGCGCTTCGCGGATCTGACCGCGCGTCTTGTCAATGCGGCGCGGGACATCTCGCTTCAGCTTGGCTGCCCCGCCGCCGCCCTGCCACGCGCCATGCTCGCCCGCAGCGGCTGACGGGCGCGTCCGGATTCAAGGCTTTCACCAGCAATGCCGGACACACCTCCGCCAAGAGAGGCCGGCTGGAAACCACCCTATCGGAACAGAGGAGATGAACATGGGTACCCTGCACGTCCTGACGAAGTTCGGAACCATCGCGTCTGTTTTTACATTGGCCTTGACGCTGTCCCCCGCCGCACAGGCCCAGCCAAAGGGGTTGACGATCTTCACCTCGGTATCCGGCAGCAGCTGGTATGGCATCGGCGCGGGCATGGCGGAGATTTTTGCCAAGGCGGGCGTGCCGTCCAACCCGGAACTGGGAGCCGGGCTTTCCAATGTTTCCAATGTCGGCGCCCACAAAGGCGAGCTGGGTTTGACGGTAGCGCCGGCGCTGACCGTTGCTGCCCGAGGGCAGCCCCCTTTTCCCGCGGCCGTCGGGAATGTGAAGGTGATCGCCGGCCTCGATAGCAGCATTCTGCATATTTTCGTCCATGCCGGCGCGGGCATCAGCACGGTCAAGGATCTGGCCGGACATGCTTTCATGACGCAACGCCCGGGAACCATCTCGGCCGTCGTGTTCAGCGAAGTGCTGCAGGCCTATGGCCTGAAGGAAAGCGACCTGTCCCTGTCGGCCGGCAATCTGACCGAACAGACCGACGCCATGAAGGATCGTCGCGTCGACGGCATGATCTCGGTTGCATCCTATCCCTCCAGCTGGGGCGGGGAGTTGGCCAGCACGATGCCAATCCGCTTCCTTCCGGTTGACGACGCCGCCTTCAGCCGATTGACCGGCAGCATGCCGACCCTGGGACGGGCGGTGATCAAAGGTGGCCTCTACAAAGGGCAGGATGCGGATGTGCCGACGGTCAGCGCACAGATGGTATTGATCGCGGCAGCGGAAATGCCCGAGGCGGATGCCTATTGGATCGCGAAAGCCCTGACGGAGAAGCTGGAAGACCTGCGGGCGATCCATGCCAGCTTCAAAGCCCTGACTGTTGGCGATCTGGCGAATGTCGCGGGAGGCGGTCTGCATCCCGGTGCCGAGAAATATTACCGGGAAGTCGGCGCGTTGAAATAGGCCTGGACGGACCGATGCCGCGGGGAGCGGCCGGGATTTGCTGCTCCCCATCCCTTCTTCTGACGGTGAAACGATATGCACGCCAGCAACGCCATCCCGGCACCGGGGCGCGAGCCCGACCTGTTTTCCATCTGGCTGTCGATGGCCAAGGCGATGCGATGGCTTGGCATAGCCATGGCGCTTGCCCTGTCCGTCTATCATCTGGTCGTGGCGGTGATCGGCCCGCCGATGACGGAGGCTCATCGCGTCACCCATTTCATGCTGGGGACCGCAGTGCTGTTCTGCCTGGGGACAATTGCCGCCACGCAGAACGACAGCCGCACCCCGCGGGGGTTGTTGATCGATATCCTTTTCCTCGCCGCGACGCTTGTCCCATGCGGCTACATGCTATTGCATGTTCAGGATATCGCCTCGCGCATGCTCTATGTGACTCCGGTCACGCTGAACCAGATGATCCTGGGCTGGGTGGTCGTCCTGGCAACCCTGGAAGCGACCCGTCGGATGCTGGGCTGGCCGATGGTCATCCTGGCCCTGATCTTCATCGCCTATACGCAGGCCGGCCCCTACCTGCCCTATCCCTTCTGGCATCGCGGCTATCCGATTGAGCAGGTGATCGAACAGATCTATCTGAGCGTGGATGGGCTGTGGGGTACGCCAATCGGCGCCTCGGCCAGCTATATCTTTCTGTTCGTGCTGTTCGGCGCTCTGCTTGTCTCCTCGGGGGCCGGCGATTTCTTCAGCCGCTTCGCCAATGCCCTGACCGGCCATGTGATCGGCGGTCCGGCCAAAACGGCCGTCGTTTCCAGCGCGATGATGAGCATGCTGTCCGGCAGTTCCACCGCCAATGTGGTGACCACGGGTTCGTTCACGATCCCCGCGATGAGGGCCTATGGCTATAACAGGGAATTCGCCGCAGGGGTGGAGGCCGTGGCATCAACCGGCGGCCTGATCACCCCGCCCGTCATGGGGGCTGCGGCCTTCATCATGGCCGACTTCCTGGGCGTCTCCTATGCCGAGATCATGAAAGCGGCCGCCATTCCCGCCCTGCTGTACTTCGTCGCGATCTATATCGCGGTCGATATCGAAGCCCGGCGCACCCGGCTTCTGCCGCCCGAAGGGGCGGTGCGCGAGCCGTTGCGACAGATTCTGCGCGATGGGTTGTTCATGCTTCTGCCCCTGGGCGTCATGATCGCCACCCTGGTGCAGGGCTTCACCCCCTCCCTCGCCGGATTACTGGGGATTATCGTATTCCTGCTGTCGCTGGGGGTGCGGTTCCGCAACACGCCGAAGCGGATCGTCTCCACCATCTGGGAGGCTGCAATCGACGCGCCGAAAATGATGGCGCCCGTAATCGCGGCCTGCGCGGTCGGTGGTATCATCGCCGGCATCATTTCCCTCACCGGGTTGGGGGTCCGGTTCACCAGTATCATATCCTTCCTGGCGGGTGACAGCGCGATCCTGTTCCTGACCCTGACCATGCTGGTCGCGATCGTGCTGGGCATGGGCATGCCCACCTCCGCCGTCTATATCGTGCTGGCATCCATCCTGGCGCCGGGCATCGTGAAGCTGGGCTTCGAACCCATCGCGGCGCATATGTTCATCTTCTTCGGCGCGGTGATGTCGAACATCACCCCGCCGCTCGCCATCGCCTCCTTCGCAGCGGCGGCGGTCGCGGGCGGCGATCCCTGGCGCACGAGCCTGCATGCGGTTCGTATGGGCGTAGGCGTGTTCCTGCTGCCCTTCATCTTCGTCTACGCACCGGCCCTGCTCTGGCAGGGAAGCTGGCTGGATGTCGGCCATGCCATGCTGTCGGCCGTGATCGGCATTGCCATCCTGTCCATCGCGACGGCCGGCTGGTTCCTGCGGCCGCTGCATTGGGGCCTGCGCCCAATCCTGGCCCTGGCGGCGATTGCCATGATCTTTCCCGGCCTGGTCAGTGACCTGCTGGGGTTGGGGGCAGCCGGCCTTGTCCTGGGCCTTGTCTGGGTCCGAAACCGCCGGACCCGAACCATCGCCTGACCAATCCGCGGGGACGTTCCCTCGCCGGCTGCGCCACACCGTATTGCGCCGAAAGGACATGCTTGCCATGCATGCATATTCAACCGAACCCGGAATTGCCGCCCTGTCCTGCCTGCGATGCGGCACGCAACAGCGTCCGGATCATCCCATCGACGCGAAAGGCTGCCCCGCCTGCGGCGCTGTCGCACCATCCAATTTCGAGCTCGTCTATACCGACGCGGCCCTGCAGGCGCGCAAGGCCCCGCTGCGACCGCCATCGGGCAGCTTCCTGCGCCATATCGACTATCTGCCGATCGAGGCGGAGGATCTGGTCAGCCTGGGTGAAGGCGATACCCCGCTGATGGCCGCTGAAAAACTGGGCAGCGCATTGGACATCGGCAATCTGCGGATCAAGGATGAAAGCCGCAATCCAACCTGGTCGCACAAGGACCGTTTCTCGGCCATTGCCGTATCCTATGCCCGCAGGCAGGGCCATCGTTTCATCGCCACCGCCTCCTCCGGCAATGCCGGGGCGTCGCTCGCCGCCTATGCGGCCAAGGCCGGGCTGGGATGTCTGGTCGTGACCTTCAAAGGCGCTGCCGGGCCGATGGTGGAGCAGATCCGCCGCTATGGCGCGCTGGTGGTGGAGCTGGAGGACAAAACGCAGCGCTGGCCCCTTCTGGCGGAAGGTGTGCGGCGCTTCGGCTGGTTCGTGACCTCCCCCTTTGCAGCGCCCGTTGTGGGCAGCAATCCGATCGGTATCGAGGGGTACAAGACCATAGCCTATGAAATCATCGCGCAATCGGATGGCGGGGTTCCGGACTGGGTGGTGGTGCCGATGGCCTATGGCGATGTCCTGCGGGGCATCTGGCGCGGCTTCAGGGACCTGTTCGACGCGGGTCATATTGCGCGATTGCCCCGGATGGCCGCCGCGGAAATCCACGGATCGATTCAGCAGAGCCTGTCGGCAGGGGTCGATGCCATTCCAGCCGTCCAGCCCCGATGGCAAAGCCAGGCGCTGTCAATCGGCACGCTGCAGGGCAGCTTCCAGTCCCTGGCCACGATCCGGGAATCCGGCGGCATTACTGCTGTGGTGGAAGACGACGCACTATGGGCCATGCAAAGCAATCTCGCCCGCATGGAAGGCCTGTTCGGCGAGTTGGCGGGCGTCGCGGGCCTTGCCGCCGCCGCCCAGCTGCGGCAGCGGGGCATGATCGATGCCGGGCAAAGCGTGGTCTGTGTCATGACCGCCAGCGGGCTGAAGGATATCGACCAGAAACCACCGACCAGCCCCCGCGTCCATGACGGTGCGGGAGACTGGGCATCCTTCGAACAGATGCTGGCGGAGTTCTGCCCCCAGGCCCTGGTTGGGCGGGAAGGCTGAGGGCCGGTCGGAAGACCTGCGCGACGATGCAGACCGGTAGCCTGCCCGGACCGGGCAGGACCCATCACTTCAGGCGCGCTGCGATCCGCTCCGCCGCGGCCAGCACGGGTTGAGCGGCACTTTGCGGGAAAAAGCGGGATGCCGGTCCAACGACCGTCAGCGCATACAACCCCGTCCCGTCATGCAAGGGCACCGATATCGACGCGGTCCCGGGTGTCACCTCACCATGGCTGATGGCATAGCCAAGCCGTTTTGCTTCATCCACCCGCGCCAGGATTTCCTGGGCACCCACCACGGTCTTGTCCGTCTCGCGTATCATCGGAACCCGTTCGAGCAGATAGCAGAGATTGTCCGTGGACATATGGCTCATCAACGCAACACCGGTCGCGCCGGAGTGAAACCGGGACGAATATCCCTTGCCATATTCGAACTTGATGCCATGTGGTGAAACGACCTCTTCCACGATGGTCTTTCGCGTCCCCATGCGCCGGCACAGGCAGACCGTCTCCTGCGTCAGATCGCGCAACGCATACATCTCGTCGGACGAAACCATGGCATGCCGGGAGAACTGACTTTCCACCTTCGCAGCAAGGCGCAGCAGATCGGAACTGAGGAAGTAATCCTTGGTCAAGGGATCCTGCGACACGAATCCCGCATCGGCCAAATTCTTCAGCAACCGGTGCAGCGTGCCGTTCGAATGGCCGGTGATCCGCGACAGCTGGGAAAATCGCGTAACGCCTTCGGCAAGCAGATCGAGAAGCTGCGCGCTTTTTCCCACCGTACTGGTTGCCTTCTGCGCAACGGCAGGGCCTTCCTGCGACTGCAACTTGGCGCTCAAATCCACGCTTCCCTCACCTGTTATGACCGGGCAGGCCGCCGAATTGCGGCTGCCCGGCCGACCTGGCCCATCAGCCCCAATGGCCATGTTCCCAGAGAACCAAGTCCTGCCCCAGGGAACCGGCTTCGGCTGTTTTCTGAACGCGATGCCCGCAGATGGCATCATAGATCGCCATGCCACGCGCGAAGTAAACAATGATCTGATCGTCATTGTCGCGGCCCGGCACCTTCCCGGCAATCACCCCGCCCAGATCCAGCAACTGCTCGGGCTGCAAAATCCCCGCATCGACCAGACAGCCCGGCGTCAGGTTGTGCCGCTCTATCGATTCGGCCGCATTGGCGTAGAACTTGTCAGCATGCTCATAGAGGTCATATTTGGCATCCCAGATGGACAAATCGATGTAAAGCGCGCCGCGCCTGAACCATTCATAGGGAATATAGGCCTGTTCCGGCACGGTCAACGTTGTCGCCGGCATGACAATATCGGCAGCCCTCACCGCCGCTTCAGCGCTTTCGGCAACCTGGGCACGTACACCAAGTTCCGTCTCGATCCGACGGGCATAGGCCTCCGCACGCTCGCGGGTAAGATCGAATACATGAACCAGCCCGATATCGGCCCCGTCATTGCAGACATGATGCAACGCCGCCATCGCCGCCTGATTGATCGGCCCGACCCCGATCAGGCAGACATCATTGATGCCCGACTTGCGCAAATAACGCGCCCCGAGCGCCCCCAGTGCGCCGGTCCGGGTACAACTGATCACGGCGCAATCCATCAAGGCGATGGGATAGCCGCTTTCCGCATCCAGCATCGTCAGCAGGCCGGAAGCACGAGGGCCACGGCCCTTGACGGGATTTTCGGGATTCGACGGGATGTTCTTCACCCCCACCATCCGCTCCCCGTCATCATTCACGAAGGCCGCATGGCAATTGACCCGCTTGGTCCCTTTATAGCCAATGGCCTTCTTCCGATCCTCCTCCGACAGATCCCAGAACAGGGTTGCCGTGGTGGCTTCGATGGCCTCGCCCTCGTAGAGAAGGCGGGTCGCTCGATCAACATCGGCAACCGTCGCAACAACATCGGCGCCGCCGCACTCAACGACCTGTTCCTGGGTCAGGTAAAGGAAGCTTTGTCTGGACACGGGGTATCTCCATGAAGTCCGATAAACGGACTATAAGTTTCGATATAAGACGAAAATGGCATCGCCCCTCAAAAGCTGTCAATTCAGAATTTACGCGAGATTTATGGATTCCGTGGTTGACAGGCGTTCCGTGCTGAAATCAAATTGCAGGATCAATGTCCGATAAACGGAACAGGGAGTTTGCTATGAGAAGCCTTATATCCCTTTCAGCATCCAGCGCCCTCGCCGTAGCGCTTTCGCTCGCGGCGATACAGCCCGCCGAAGCGGCGGACCGGAACCTGCGTATCGCCTATGACATCGGGGATCTCAGCGGAATGGACCCGCACCGTGCCTCCTCGCATGTAGACCGGGCCATCGCCGCCATGGTGTTCAATGGCCTGGTTCGCCTGCCGGCGGGAAATGCCAATGTCGCCTCGGCCGAGCCGGACCTGGCCAAGTCCTGGTCCGTCAGCGAGGACGGGCGGGTCTGGACCTTTCAACTCCGTGACGATGTCAAGTTCCAGCCCTGGGGCGACAATCCCGCGCAGAAACTGACTGCCGAGGATGTCGTTTTCTCACTGGGCAAGGCGGCGGATGTAAAACGTTCCGCCTATTCCGGCGAATATGCCGGTTTCAAATTCACTGCCGTGGATGACACGACGGTTCGAATTGAAACCCCGGTGCCGCTTTCGGAAACGCTGATGCTTGCCAAGCTGATGAATTACGGCGGGGGCTTCATCATCTCGAAAGCAGCCTATGAAGCCAAGGGGGATGGCTTCGCCATGGCACCGGTGGGAACCGGACCGTTCATGGTCGATCACCTGACCCCGAAGAGCAGCGTCACCTTCAAGGCCAATCCCAACTATTTCCGTGGCACCCCGAAATTGCCGGGTGTCGAATTGCTGTTCATGCCCGATGTCTCGGCGCGTGGGATTGGAATCCGGACCGGAGAGCTGGACATTATCGAAGGCTCCAGCGAAGCGAGCTGGGTCAGTCTGATGCGACGCTACCCGAATGTCGAGGTCAAGGTATTCGGCCCCGGCTCGGCCTCCATTCTGTATCTCAACACGAAAAAGCCGCCCCTGGATGACCTGCGGGTCCGTCAGGCCATCGCCTATGCCCTATCGCGCGAAGCGGTTGTGGCGGCGATCGGCCCGGAAACGGCCATGCCGCTGTATGCCCCCATCCCCGGCGAGTATCTTCCCGGCGGCCTGACCACGGAAGAAGTCAAGGCGGCCAAGCTGGACTACCCGCACGACATCGCCAAGGCCAAGGAATTGCTGCGGGAGGCCGGCTATCCCGACGGCATTTCCCTTGAGGTGATCCATACCGAGCTTGCCGTGATGCTGCGGCCGATGGAAAACGTCCAGGCGCAGCTGCGTGAGGCGGGAATTGCCCTCAACCTGCGCGTTGTCGATCATCCGACCTACCATTCGATGATCCGCGACGATGCCAGCCAGATCGTGCACTACATGGCCTGGCGCCCCAATCCCGATATTTTCCTGTCGCGCTTCTATCATTCAGCGGCGGACATCACGACCGGCACCAAGAAGGACACGAACTTCTCGCATTATGCGGCGATTGATGCCCTGGTCGACGAGGCCAGGTCGACGATCGATGCGAAGAAGCAGGCCGAGTTGTGGCGCGAGGCGTCCATCAAGATCCTGCAGGACCTGCCCGTCATTCCGGTCTTCCAGGGTCGTACGGCAATGGCGCTGAATTCCACCGTCCAGCTGGGCTATGATCTCAACAGCAACCTTGCCTTCTTCGTGCCGATCACCGAACGAACCGATATTGTCGATTGATGGCTCCGGCGGCGGGGCGTGCCATCCACTGGCGCCCCGCCCCGGACCAACCGCATCACACGAGGCCCCAGGTCAGCGATGAGCGACATTCTGCTAAAACGGCTTCTGAACCTGATCCCGATCTGCATTCTGGTCTACACCATGGTGTTTTTCCTGCTGCGGATTGCGCCTGGCGACCCGGCTACCGCCGTTCTGGGAGACAATGCGACCGCCGAGGCGGTTGCTGCCCTGAAAGCGAAGATGGGGCTGGATCGCAGCCTTCTGGAACAATACTGGGATGGTCTTTTCGATCTGCTTCGGGGCGATTTCGGACGGTCTTTGACCTCCGGCCTGCCGGTTACGGATCAGATCCTGTCCGCACTGCCCTATACGCTGCACCTCGCTTTTGCCTCCCTGGGGCTGGGGCTGGTGCTGGGAATTCCGATGGGAACCCTCTCGGCCATTCGGCGCGATGGCCTGTTCGATCACGGCTCCCGCGTTGTATCGCTTGCCGGGCTTTCCGTGCCCAGCTTCGTCCTTGGCATTGTACTGATGTTGGCCTTCTCCATTCACTTTCCCATCCTGCCCGCGGTCGGCGGCGGCAAAGCGGGCGATCCGCTCAGCATCCTGCGCCATCTCGTTCTGCCCGCCACGACGCTGGGCCTGATCATGATGGCCTATGTGATGCGGGTGACCCGCAACGCGATGCTGAACGTGCTGGGTGAAGATTACATCCGCACCGCCCGCGCCAAGGGGCTGCCGGAATGGAAGGTCATTCTGTTCCATGCATTCCCGAACTGCCTTGTTCCCTTGATCTCGCTGGCGGCGATCAATTTCATCACCCTGGTCAGTTCATCGGTGATGATCGAGATCATCTTTTCGCGTCAGGGATTGGGGCGGCTTCTGGTTTCGGCGATGCGCCAGCGCGACTACGTATCCCTGCAGTCGGTGCTGGTGGTCTATGCGATGCTGATCATCGCGGTGAACATGACGGCCGACATCCTCTACAGCCTTGCCAATCCGAGGATTCGTGCGAAATGAGCCGGAACCCCATCATCCGCCACCTGTCGCGCGACAAGCTGGGCAGCATTGGCCTTGTGGGCTTGGCGACCATTCTTACGCTGGCCGTCCTGGCACCCGTTCTGCCCATCCCGGACCCGCTGTCCCACAATCCCTACCAAACACTGGCCGAGCCCGGTGCGATGTTTCCACTCGGTTCGGACAATCAGGGGCGTGACGTCCTGTCCCGCACCCTGTACGGAGCGCAGGTATCCTTGCTGATCTCCCTGACGGCCATTGGCGGCGCGATGGTCGCGGGCACGCTTCTGGGTATCGTGGCGGGGTATTATCGCGGCAGAACCGAAACGATCATCATGCGCCTGTGCGACAGCGTGATGGCCTTTCCTGCCCTGATCCTGGGCATCGCGATCATGGCGATCATGGGTTCCGGCCTGGAAAAAGTCATTCTGTGCCTGGGCATCGTCATGACGCCGCGTTTCGCGCGGATCGCCTATGGCGCAACCATGGCCATCCGCCCGAAGGAATTCATTGAGGCCGCCAATGCGGTCAGTGCACCCTTCCCGCGCATTCTTTGGCTCCACATCCTGCCCAACATCTTCTCGGAGATCGTGGTTGTCGCCATCCTGTGGATCGGCACCGCCATGCAGATCGAAGCCTCGCTGTCCTTCATCGGCATCGGCGTGCCGCCGCCCAACCCAACCTGGGGCAACATGATCAAGGACGGTCTGGACTATCTGCCCATCGCTCCCTGGATGGCCTTGGTGCCCAGCACCGCGATCTTCCTGACCATCATCTTCTTCAATCTGATCGGGGATTCCATCCGCGATCTCATCGACCCCCGGCACCAGTCCTAGGGTCTGTTGACATTCAGGGTTTGGAGCGTGGTTTGAGCGAAAATCATCCAGTTTCAGGAGCCGAAGCGAAGGAAGGGTGGCCCCTTTCGAGCTTCCGCGACGCCAAAATGGGCGATTTGCGCCAAACCCCGTTCGGGGCGCGGCGGATTTCGGCCCTGAATGTGTCGGGCCGGGCTTGTGGAGAACCACTCCACCGCACCCATCCCTCCTGTTCAGAACCAAAATCCGACCCGCGCCACGCCCGAAACCCGAATGTCAACAGACCCTGGGACTACAGATGACTGAAACCCTCGTTTCCGCGGAGGAATGGAGCCAAGGGCTGGCACCCGGCGTCCAGATTTCCGTCCGCGATCTGAAAATTGCCCTGGCCCTGCGCGGCGAGCCCGAGCGACTGCTGGTCAAGGGGATAAGCTTCGACATTCGACATGGGGAAACGCTGTGTCTGGTGGGGGAATCGGGATGCGGCAAATCCGTAACCTCGCTCGCCCTGATGGGGCTGCTTTCCCCTCCCCTGCGCCTGGCGGGCGGTCATGTCCTGCTGCGTGAGGGTGAAAAAGTAGTGGATCTGGCCACCCTGCCGGCACGCGGCAAGCGCTATCGCGACATACGCGGTCGGCTGATGTCCATGATCTTCCAGGAGCCGATGACCTCACTCAACCCGGTGCATACCAATGGCGCCCAGATCGCCGAGGTCATTCGGCAGCATACCGGAGCGAGCCGCGCCGAAGCCCGCAAGCGCATGCTCGACCTCATGACGCTGGTCGGCATCCCTTCCCCCGAAATCCGGGCCAAACAGTATCCCCACCAGCTTTCCGGCGGAATGCGCCAGCGCATCATGATCGCCATGGCGCTGGCTTGTGAACCGGGCTTCCTGATTGCCGACGAGCCGACAACCGCGCTTGATGTGACCATTCAGGCCCAGATTCTGCAACAGATCCGGCGCCTTGCGCGCGAACGCGATACCGCCACCCTGTTCATCACCCATGATCTGGGCGTGGTGGCACAGCTCGCCGATACCGTTCAGGTCATGTATCTGGGCGAAGTGGTCGAACGGGGCAGCGCGCAGGACGTTTTCAAGCGGCCCGCCCATCCCTACACGCAGGGCCTTCTCGCATCGATTCCATCGCTAGCCCCCGGCAGGACCGGGCTGAAAGACGTGGAACCCATCCCCGGCACGGTTCGCGACATCCCGCAGAACCCTTGTGCATGCCCGTTCCAGTTGCGGTGCAGGTCGTCCCAACCGCGCTGTGCCGACAGCATGCCACCGCGCATCGCCCTGTCCGCCTCCCATACCGTACGATGCTGGCTGCAGGAGCCTGGCAATGCCTGAACAGACTGTCCTGTCGATCCACGCGCTTTCGGTGCGCTTCAATGTCGGTGGCGGCTTCCTGGGACGTGGACGCAAGGTGCTGCGCGCGGTCGAGGATTTCTCCCTGGACGTCCGCAGAGGCGAAACCATCGGCATCGTCGGCGAAAGCGGCTGCGGCAAGTCCACTCTGGCCCGCGCCCTGATGGGCCTGGCGCCCATCCGATCCGGCTCGGTCCGGTTCTTCCCACGCGACCGCCATTTCGGACCGGCAGGCATCGAGCTCGCCAAAGCCACAGCGCGGGAATGGAGCGAAATCCGCCGGCGTGTCCAGATCGTTTTCCAGGACCCCTTCTCCTCGCTCAGCCCCAAGCTCACGGTCGGGCGCATCATCGCTGAACCGCTTGAGGTGCACGGGACGTTGCCCCGCGCCCTTCTGCGCAAGCGGGTTGAGGAACTGATGGAATTGGTCGGACTTTCGCCGGCGGATCGCAACCGTTACCCGCATGAATTTTCGGGCGGACAACGCCAGCGCATCATGATCGCCCGTGCCATTGCTCTCGACCCGGAAGTGTTGATCGCGGATGAAGCCGTCTCGGCACTCGACGTGTCCATCCGGCTGCAGATCATCCGATTGCTGGAGGAACTGAAGGAACGGCTGGGTCTGACGCTGATCTTCATATCGCATGACCTGTCCGTCGTGCGTGCGATTTCCGATCGCGTCGCGATCATGTATCTGGGACGGCCCGTCGAACTTGGCGATGCTGAAACCATCTTCGCCGGATCAGCGCATCCCTACACCCAGATGCTGATCCGCGCCACGCCCGTGCCCGACCCGGATCAGCGCATGTTGCATGAAGAAATCCGTGGGGAACTGCCCAGCCCGATCGCACCGCCCCCCGGATGCAGCTTCCACCCGCGCTGCCGCTACGCCGATGCAATCTGTACCACCCGCATGCCCGATCTTTCCGGCCATCCGGTGGGGGAAGGACATGCCGTGCGTTGTCATCATGCAGAAGCGATCCCGGCCCTGTCGGGGGAACGGGCATGATCTATGATCTGGTGATTGTGGGAGGCGGCATCAACGGCGCGGCCCTATTGCGGGAAGCCGCCGCCCGCGACCTCACCGCGATCCTGTTCGAACGCAGGGACTATGGTTCGGGCTCGACCAGCAGGTCCAGCCGCCTGTTGCATTGTGGACTGCGCTATCTGGCTCCGGGCGGACCGGCCACCCGCTTTCTGCGCCAGCCTGGTCAATTCCTGCGTGCCCTGAACGCTGCCCGCCGCGGCATGCAGGCGCGCAACCAGCTATGCCAGGAGCGACCGCATCTGCTGCGCCCCATCCGCATGATGTTCCCGCTATTTGAAGGGGATGACATTAAGGGCTGGCAGGTCGATGCCGCCTTTGCCCTGCTGTCGCGGCTTGGCGGACCCGGCCCTGGCCTCGACTACCGCCGCTACCGACCCGGCAGCCAGACCGAGAGCCTGCCTTTCGCCGATGCCCTGCCGCAGGGACGCCGATTGAAATCCCTGATGGCCTATACCGAATACCAGATCGACGTGCCGGAGCGCCTGTGCCTGGACCTGATCCAGGAAGCCCGGGCATTGGGGGCTACGGCGCGGAACTATGCGCCAGTGCAGCAGCTCTCGCGCAAGGGCGAGCTCTGGCAGGTAACGGTCTCTCCTCCGGGCGAAGCCGATTTGACCGTCGCAGCAAAGGCGGTCGTCAATCTGGCAGGCCCCTGGGTGGATCAGGTTGCTGCCCTGACGGGCGCGGAACCAGCCCCACGCATGGTTGCCAACACCCGCGGCGGTCATGTGGTCGTGCAATTGCCGGAGCGTTTCGAAGGTCACGGCGTGATGACGCTGAGCGGCCTCGACCATCCGTTCTACTGCTTTCCCTTTCGCGACCGCCACTTCCTCGGCCCGACCGAGGCTCCCGATGGCAGCGATCCCGACATGGCCCGCACCACACCGGCAGAGGTCGTGGAATTATTGGGCGAGGCCACGCGACAATTGCCCGGGCTGGGCTTGGGCCCCCAGCACATCATTGGCAGCTGGGCGGGCATGCGACCGCTTACGCTGGAACCGAAGACGATGATGGCAGCCCGCAACCGCACCATTCACCCGTTCCCGGATGGGGATACCCGCTTCCTCAGCCTCACCAACGGGTCCATCGGGGCCCATCGGATCACGGCCTGTGACATTCTGGACAGGTTGGGTCATGGCGCACGGGCCGTGCAGCACGACCCCGTGCCGTATCGCGCCGATCCGGACCCGGCCCGGATGGCTGGCGCCGAGCAGGTGCGACACCTGGAAGACCTGATCTGGCGCCGCATGGGCCTGGCATGGGATCGGGATGCCGGACACAGCAGGGCCGCGCCGCTTGCCCGCCAGATAGCCCCGATCCTGGGATGGGATGACACCCGTGTCGAAGCGGAGATCGCTGCCTGGACGCAACAGGCGCAGGAGTTGGGTCTTTGCCAGAGCGCGCAGCCATGACAGGCTTCCCCGTCATCACGATCTGTGACCAGGACCCGGTCCTGCGGCTCGTCAAAATCGCTCTCGGCCATGGCAATGCGGAAGATCGGGACTGGCTGATCCGGTATTTCGCGCCCGAACCGGTAGACCCCGCCCAAGTCGTTGCCATCGGGGCGGAACTCGGGCTCCACGGCAGTGAACTGCGCATCGCATCGCCCGACGCGCCGCTGGCCCAAACAAGCGCCGGCTCCACCATCCTGCTCTGCCGTCGTGCCGCCATCGACCAGGCGGTCCTTTCCGCCTCTCCGGGGCTTCGCCATATTCGCCGGCTGGGCGCCCATGACAATGGCCTGGATCTGCAGGCGGCGCGCGCGGCGGGGATACAGGTCTGGTGCATGCCCCGCCCTACGCTTGCCCTGACCGCCGAGCACGCAATTCTTCTGATGTTGGCCGCAGCCAAGAAGCTGGTCGAGGCCGACCGGCGCTGCCGTGCCGCCGATTGGGATGACACGAAAGTCACGCCCATTCGCAATGTCGCGTATAATTGGCCCGGTCTGGCCGGGCTTGGCGGCCTGATCGGACGCAGGGTCGGGCTGATCGGGCTGGGCCAGGTGGGCCTGCTTGTGGCGGAGCGCCTGAAGCCCTTCGGCGCCCAGGTCGTCTATGCCAAGCCATCGCCATTGGATCGGGCGACCGAAATGCAGTTGAACCTGACCCGGGTTTCCATGGATGACCTGCTGGCAACGTCGGACATCGTTTCGCTGCACGCGCTCTGGACCCCGGAAACCGAAGGCCTGATGGATGAGGCGGCCTTTGCCCGAATGAAACCCGGTTCCATCTTCGTCAACACCGCCCGGGGGGCGCTGGTGGATGAGACGGCGCTGCTGAAGGCGTTACGCTCCGGCCATCTGGCGCAGGCCGCGCTCGACACGCACGCCCTGGAACCGCGCCCCGCCGGCGATCCCTTATCCGCGCTGAACTCCATCATCATGACACCCCATATCGCCGGGGGATCCCGGCATGAAATGCTGTCTGAAATCCGCATGTTCCTGTCCGGGCTGGCCCCGGGCCGCGATGATCCGGCGGCATGATAGGTAACCTCCTGCCCTTGATGGTCCGCAGCCCCGCTACAACTGCTTCGGCAACCAGGTCACAAGACCCGGCATCAGGAACAGCAGAAGAAGCGTGATCAGCATCCCGATCAGGAACGGGAAAGCACCCCGGAAAATCTCGCCGATGCTGACCCTGTCATCATTGACCGTGGCCTTGACCGCGAAGACCGACAGGCCGAAGGGCGGCGTGATCAGGCCCATTTCGACCGCGATCACGGTCACGACGCCGAACCAGATCGGGTCCAGCCCCATATGCCGGATCACGGGCAGAACGATTGGCAGCAGGATCAGCATGATCGATACGGAATCGATGATGCAGCCCATCACCAGCACGACCAGGACATAGAGGGAGACGAAGGCTATCGGCCCCAGGCCCAGATCGGTCAGCCAGGTGGCAAGGTCCATCGGCAATCCCGACAGCGCCAGCATGCGGCTGTAAAAGCTGGCGCCGATCACCAGGAACAATACCGACACCGCGACATAGCCGGTCTCGACAAGAATGCTGCGGAAAGACGATCGCGTCAGCGAGCGGCGGATCAGGGCGATGACCAGAGCCCCCATCGCGCCCACGGCGCCCGCCTCCGTCGGGGTGAAGATGCCGCCATACAGGCCGCCCAGCACCAGGGCGATCAGGCTTGCTATGGGCACCGCTTTCCGCAGGATGGAGCCGGTGGATTCCGCACGAGCATGCGTCGGCGTACCATCTCCGGCGAATACCCGATGCGGCATCAGCCGTGCCATCACGATAATGGTCAGGGAAAACACCCCGGCCAGAAGCAGGCCGGGAACCACCCCGGCCAGAAACATCTTGCCCACCGATTCCTCGGCCAGCACGCCATAGACGATCATCAGCAGGCTGGGCGGAATCAACATACCCAGCACGCTGCTGCCCGCGACCAGCCCCAGCGAAAAGCTGGTGCTATAGCCGTTGCGCACCAGCTCCGGCACGGCCACCTTGGTGAAGACGGTCGCGGAAGCCAGGCTGACCCCGGTGATCGCCGCGAAAACGGCATTGGCGCCCACGGTCGCAACCCCCAGGCCGCTGCGCATTCTTCTCAGGCCGTAACTGATGATGTCGAACGTATCGCGCCCGATGCCCGAGATGGTTACGAGCATGCCCATCAGGATGAAGAGCGGAATGACCCCGAACAGATATTCGCTGATCGAATCGGCCGCCGCACCGCCGATCATCCGCACCGAAATCTCCGGGGATTTCAGGAACGCCACGCAGACGAAGGACACCAGCATCAGCGCCACGCTGATATGCATGCCCAGATAGATCAGGATCAGCAATACGACGACCGACAGGGTCCCGATGTCGCCGCCGTCCATCAGTTCTCTCCCCGGGTCCAGAGGAACCGCATGCTTTGATAGGCGTTGCAGCAATATTGCAGCACGGTCATGGCACTACCCAGTAGAAGAACGGCGTAAATGGGCCAAGTCGGCGCCGTGAATATTCCCACGACGCCCAGGAATTCCTGGTCTTCGATGGCTCGGGCCAGCACGGGCCAGAGTGCATAGGCGATCACGGCGAAGATGAAGGCACCGGCCAGATCGAACAGGGCCTGCAGGCTGTGGCCGCATTTCGGAAAGGCGCCCTTGATGGCAATCAGGAACATTTCCGACTGAATGAACCGTCCCGCCCGCAGCGCGCTGCCGATCTGCAGAAAGACGATCACGACGATCGCGGCGGCTACGATATCCGCCACCCCCGGAATGGGGCTGTTGAACGCCGTGCGCGCCACCACATCGGCACAGACCATGACCATGATGGCACAGATCAGGAGGGAGCCGGCCCCGTTGAGGGCGTCCAGCAGCCGGCCGAACAGGGATGGCCGGCTGCTGCTAATCGGTTTCGAGCGGGAGGTCATCGGGACCTAGCGATCCCAGTCGCGGACCGGCTTGATGCCCTTGGCACGCAGCCCGTCCATATAAGCCGTCAGCACCTCCTGGGCGGGAAGCCCCTTGGCCGTAGCGGCCTGCGCCCATTCCGCCCCGACATTCGGCATGTTGACGATCCACTTGGTCCGTTCCGCATCGGACAGCGTGGTCACAACCGCCTTCGGGTTTTCCTTCTGGATCAGGGCGAACCAGCCATCCATGCGCTCGTTGGTGGTCTGGCCGAATTTCCGGCTGTAATCGCGCGATACCGCCCGAACGACATCGCGGACTTCCTGAGGCATATCCTTCCAGCGGTCCTTGTTGAAGGCAAGCGCCCCGGCGGCGAAGGTACCCATATCCACCTTCGTGACATAGGGGGTCACTTCATACAGCTTGGTCCCGGCCACGACGGAGGTGATGGTGACCGCGCCATCCATCAGACCGGTGGCGACATTGTTGTACATATCCGGGGCTGGCGCATTGATCGGCGTCGCCCCTGCCCCCGCCACGACCGGGCCGATGGCCCCTGCCCCGCCGATTTTCTTACCCTTGAGGTCGGTGACCGCCGATACGGGGAAATTGGTGAAAAGATGCAGCGTGTCCATCGCCGTGGAAGTCAGGAACACCACATTGTTCCGGTCCCACTCCTTCTGCAGGGCGGGCATGGTGTCGTTCATCTCATTGACGACTTCCATCACGATGACCGGATCGCCGGTCACCGCCGGGGTGTAGTTCCCCACCTGCGACAGTGGCAGGCGGGAGCCTTCGACCGAGCTGAAGACCCATCCAATATCGGTGATCCCGTCGCCGATGGAGGTCAGCGTGGCATTCGCCTTGTACAGCGTTCCGCCATAGCCGCGATTCCACTCGACCTGGTAGCGGTTACCGGCTTCCGCCAGGCGCTTGTTCACCTCCGGCTCGAAATAATTCTGCATCAGCGCGACCCAGGGCAGGGTCGTGGGATGGCTGGCCGCGATGGTCAGCTTGATGGTGGTCTGCGCCTGCGCCGACATGGCGCAGAAGGCCGCCGCGGCGATCACCGCCAGACCGCCGATGGATCGCTTCATCAAACCGCTCGGCGCGGCGCGCGTGCTTTCACAGGTAGTCATGCTTCATCCTCCTCCATTCCATTTTTGTTGGACGCATCCGCTTACTGGAGCGCCGTCTTCAGTTCCCCGAGTTCCTCGATGGAAATTCTCATGGTATCGCCCGGCTTCAGGAACTGGCCGCGTTCCATGCCGACACCGGCGGGCGTACCCGTCAGGATCACATCGCCGGGATAGAGGTCGAGCCGCGCGCTGAGATAGGCGATCTGCTCGGCAATGCTGTAGAGATGATTGCGCGTGTTGGAATCCTGCATCAGCTCGTCATTCAGCCAGAGCTTGATGTCCAGGTTTTCCGGATCGGCAACGAACTGGGCCGGCGTCAGATAGGGGCCGATCGGACAGGACCCCGCAAAGCATTTATGCCCGATCCAGTCGAAGCGGAAGGGCGAGGATGGATCGACCGCCGGGCGCACCAGATGATCGCGTGCCGACAGATCATTGGCGCAGCTATATCCGGCCACGTAATCCAGTGCCTGCTGCACCGGCACGTTATGCGCCTTCCGCCCGATGACAACGGCCAGTTCAGCTTCCCAATCCAGCCGATTGGTATGCTTCGGAAAGGGGATGCTCTCCCCATGCGCGGCCAGGGTTCCCCGGCCCGCCTTGATGAAGTGCCAGGGATCAATACCCTCGGCCTTGGGATCGAGCACCAGATTCATGTTCAGCGCGCGCGCCATGGCTTCCACATGATCGCGATAGTTCGCACCCGCGCCGTAAATCACCCCCGGCGAGGCCAGCGGCGGAAGGAACCGCACCTCGTCCATCGCCAGTTCCTGCGCGCCCTTTTTCGTCAACTTTTCGGCGACCTTGTCCAGCAGGGCCGACGCCGCATCCCAATCGACCAGAAGGTCGTCGATCGTGGTGCCCGGCAGACGCCGAACGCCCAGCATGCTGCCGGCCAGGTCCAGGTCATAATGGCGACCATCCGCGGCGATCCCCCGGCCCTGCCGGCGGTCGGTTCGGTAGGCGAAGAGCTGATATTTGATGCTCATGGAACCAATCCCAAGATTTACAGGATCTGCCCTGTCTGGCCGGAAAAGCGGATGGTGACGGTCAGTCCGCCCTCCATCACGATCCATTTGCGGACCGTTGCGACCACGACCTTTTCCCGAATGAACGGGTCCTCGGCCAGGATCGCCTCCGCCTCCTCCTGCGAACCCGCCCGCAGAATGGTCATGCCGCCCGCGCTGCCGGGTGCGCCATCGCTGACGGCGAAGGGGCCGGATGCGAACAGCTGCCCACGGCGTTCCGCCGCCACCGCCCAATCCAGATGCTGCGGCAGCAGCTCTGCCATCCGCGCGGCATCCTTGGTCTCGCGAAAAGCCACGAAAAGCGGTTTGTTCAGCATCGCGGCCAGGCGCTGCGTCAGTTCGGTATCGGCCATCTCAGTCACGCCCCTCGAAATTCTGCACGAAATCCGGCGGCGGCGGTGCGGCAGCCCAGACCGCGATCAGATTTTCCGGCGGTTCGTTCAGGGGCACCCAGGCGGAATCATCTTCGGGGATGATGTCGATATCCCAGAAATATTCGGCCAGAGAGTTCCAGGGGTCGCGGATATAATGGAAGTAGTTCGATCCGCCGATATGCCGGCCCGGACCGAAGGCGCTTTTGTATCCGGCCTTCATCATGGTCTGCGCCCCAATCTCGATCTCGTCGAAATCGGACACTTCGAAGCTGAGGTGATGCAGCCCGGAATGGGAACTTTTGGCGAAGGCCATCAGATGATGATCCCCGCCGGCGCTGCCGCGCAGGAAGGACAGGATATTGCCCGCCTGATCGGAGATTTTCATGCCACAGACCCGCGTATAGAAATCCGTGGAAACCGCGACATCGGGGGAAAACTTGATCAGATGACCAAGGCGCCGCGGGCGGGCCTTCTTGGCACGGCTGGACGGCTCGCAGGCCCGCATTCCCACACGCTGATAGCGGCCGGGCGCATTGATCGCCATCGCCGCCGGAAGGGTCGATTCCGGGGGTTCGCATATCTGGACATTCACCCAATCGCCATGCGGGTCCTGGAACCAGATGCCCTTGCTAAGCCCGAACTGCGTGGTGGTGACGGCGACGCCTTCGGCCTGCAGACGCTGCATCAGCGTGCCCAGCCCTTCCGCATTGGTACCCAGCGCGACATAGGCGAGCTTCTTCCTGGGACCCTTCATCAGGCGGACCTGATCCAGGTCGCGCCCAGGGCAGCGGAAATACAGATCATCGCCATCCATGCGGACTTCCAGCCCGAACAATTCATAGAAGGCTTTCCCCGGTTCCAGTTCGGGGACGAACAGGCCGACATGCAGCAGGGATCTGATCATCGTGGTCTTCCTCAGCGGATGGGAGAGAACGGGGTCGGGTTCAGGATCTGGCTGGTCTGATTTTCGACCAGCGGCACCAGGCTTCCCGCAAATTCCCGCCATTTCGGATCGCCGGACAGGGCCGCACGCCGTTGCAGCCGGTCCTCGAACGTGTCGAAACCCCAGAGCTGCACCACGGCATTGACGTCGCCGACCTCGGTCGTGAAGTACCCGATCAGGTTGCCGAGCGCGGCGCGCTGTATCGGCAGCCCCTCCGCCTCATATTTCTTCACGAATTCATGAACCTTCCCGGGTCGAAGGCGATAGATTCTCTGCTCGACAATCATTTCTGCTTCCTGATTTCAGTGGGCTGCTGCGCTGCGGAATCCGCTTCAACCAGCTTGATGACGGCTGCGATATCTTCCGTGCCGATACCGTCCCGGATGGCGCGCTTGAAATAGGGCAGCGCGGCGGAAAACAGCGGGGCCGCGGCCCCGATGGACTCGACCAGTTCCTCGTTGAGCTTCAGATATTTCTCCAGGGTCAGGAACGGACCGGCGGCCGGGCTGAAGCGGCGTTCCGCCATCATCGGTGCGCGGATGGAAAACATCGCGGAATTGCCGGCGCCCTGGCTGATCACACTGGCGATCAGCTTGGGATCGAAACCGGCCATGCTGCCCAGATTGACCGCTTCCGCCGCCGCCAGGGTGTGGATGGTCAGCAGGTAATTCGCGATCAGCTTCATCGTTACCGCCGAGCCGTATTCGCCCAGCAGAAAGCGGTGCTGCGTGATGGCCTGCAGCACCGGCTCGCATCTTGCGTAGACATCCGGCGCGCCACCGACATAGAAGGCGGCCGTCTTCTGGCGCACCATCACCGGGGAACCACTGATTTCCGCTTCCAGCGCCGTCGCGCCGCGCTCCTCGATCCTTTTGGCCAGATCAAGCTTGAACGCGCGCGAATAGGTTCCGAGCTCGACAACACATTTATCGGGCCCAAGTGCGGAGAGGATGCCGTCATCCCTCTCCATCACCTGTCGCTGCGCCTCTTCCCCGGGCAGGCAGACCAGAATGATGTCCGACGCCCGGGTGACCGCCGCGGCGCTTTCCAGCAACTGGCCGCCTTCGGCCTGAAATTCCGGCGCGGGCGACCGGCGGTAGCCGACGACGCTGTATCCCGCAGACAACAGATTTGACGCTACGGGCAGGCCAATCAGGCCTATCCCGACCACGCCGATCCTTGGCAGATCGGACATTGCTTTTCCTCCCTATCTTTTTTTGGATGATGAAAACTTACAGGGAAATAATCCATCCCGATTCATTAATACATTTGTATAAATTCTGATTATAGTATGCTGCGTGACATGGATGGCGGGAGAAGTCTCCCCCAGCATCTCCACCATAGGAGAATTCAGCGCGGAATCCGCGCGGCCTGAAGCCGGGGGTGACGTCCCTGGACGTGGTGTAACTGGTTTGCGCGGTGGTCATCGGCGCTTTCCGGTAGGGTCTGGTTGTCGAATCCAACACCTGACAGGAAGGACGACCGATGACCGACGACATGATGAACCTG
>Ga0209066_10000658_pt1 | contig 49652 bp, 53 predicted proteins | sample All_14_2_FD_187198 | JGI IMG/M metagenome (GOLD analysis project Ga0209066, IMG submission 187198) | Freshwater microbial communities in response to fracking from Pennsylvania, USA - Allegheny Zone_MetaG_DW_15 (SPAdes) (version 2) ... | reverse complement strand
CCGGTCGTGGTGCTGAGCCGTGCGGGCGAGGGCGCAGTGACCGCCGTCCAGCCCGGCACATCCTCGTCGGCACTGCCGCAGCCGGCGTTGCCGATGTTGGGCAACAGCTTGACCTGCCACACCGTCTGCCGCCGCCCGGTGGTGTCGACGCCAACCGCCTGTTCCACCAGATCCGGCGCCTGCAGCGCGGTGACGTCGCGCTGCCACACATCGACATACACGAGATGCGGCCCGCCTGCGGGCAGTGCCGGCGGATCGGGGTAATAGGGTTGCGCGGTGTAGGCGACGGCCGTGCTGCCGGTGGGTTCGGCCAGGCGATTGTCCCAAGCGCTCGCGCCGGCACCGTGGTTCTCGGCCAGCAAACCGTCAACATAGATGCGGCCGCGACCGATGCTGAAGCTGCCGCCGCTGGCCTGGATCAGGAAGCCCTCGGGCGTGGTGCGCGGCACGACGTTGCCGCCGAAGGTGTCGAGCGTGCCGGCCTGCAGGCGGCGGCCGAGTTGCGCGACCCACTCGTTCCAGTCCGCATCGAGCTGCACGCGGCCCTGCTGCATGATGACGCCCAGAAAGTCGCGGCGGGCGTCGAAGCGGATGCGGCTCAGATCGAAACTCATGATCGGACTCCGTCAGGATTCGTGGAACAGGCCGGCGACGAGGCCGACCCGCAGGTATTCGTCCAGCCGGATGCGCAGGTTGGTCTCGCGCTGTGCGGCGTAGAGGTGGTGCAGCACGCCAATTTCGCCTTCATCGTCGGCGCCGCGCCGGATTTCGACCGCCGTGCCGGCGGTGAGCTGGCCGTAGGCTGGCGTGCCATAGCGGCGTGACACGAACTGCGGCGAGATGCGTAGGTCTGCCGCTGATGCGGGCTGGCAGCGGTAGCGTTGCGGCACGATGGCATCCAGCGGCAACCAGCTGAAGCGCACACAGCCGGTCTGCTTGCGCGCAGCCCGCACCGGCGCCGGCCAGCTGTCGGCACTGCTGCGTGCGGCAAACAGGATGCTGTTGCTGATCAGGCCGACTTCGGCAGTGTGAATCTTGCCGATCACCGTGCAGGCATCGAGTGACAGGCTGGCGCCCGGCGACAGGCCATCGAGCCCGGCGAAGGCGGCGCGCTCGCGATCGGTGGCGTCGATCAAGCTGTCTTGGGCGCTCACGCTGGCACGGGCGTGACAGCGAATGCTGCCTACGATGCAGCGCGTCAGACGGGTATCCAGGCCGGGCAATTCCAGTTGCAGGCTGGCAAGGTCGGGTTGCATCGGACTCGCGTCCGCCGCCAGGCTGATGCCCGGCACCAGGGAGCAATGGATCAGGGCGAGGCGGGTCAGGGCATTGCCGCCCTGGTCTGGCACCACCAGCGGTGCGCCGCTGATGAGCAGGCCGTTGAGGGTGCAGCTGGCATTGTCGCCGCCGCCGATCGTCAGGCCGCCCAGCGTCAGCGCAGGGCGATAGCCGTTGGCCGCACGGATCTCGACGTGGCCGTCGCTCACCACGTCGATCACCAGGGTTTCAGCGTAGTGGCGGTTGTCGCCAATCTCGACCACGCCGTTGCCGGCGATTTCGGCCAGCGCCGCAGCCAGCGTGGCGTGTTCAGCCGGCACGCGCGCTACCGGGGTGCCGCCCGGCGGTGTCGGCAGGCTGTCACCGCGCTCGTATTCACCACCGCCCAACTCGGCGCTGAAGCCTTCGCGCCAGTCCAGCCGCACGTCTGCCGGGTCGGGGGCGTCTGCGGGCAGGGCGATGCGGCCGAGCTGTGGGTCGATCGCATAGACCCCGTCGGGTGGCGGTGTGTGCGCCCAGGTGGCACCCTCGTCTGCCAGGTTGCAGATGCGGATGCGGTCGCGCTCGATGGCGGTGCCATCCACCCATAGTTGCAGTGCGGGCGCCGGGTTGTCGGGGGCTTCGCCGGCGCTGGGGCGGTTGCCGTAATGGCGGTCGAGTTCAGCGGCGAGCCGGCGGCGCGACAGCGGCCAGGGCACGTTGTCCGGGGTGGCGAGGTGGCTGATGTCGTCCTCGGCCTGCGGCCGGTTGTACAGCGGCAGGTCGTGGTTGAGCGGACTGGCGCGGTAGCAACGCACGTCCGCACGCGCTGCCGGGCTGGCTGTGTGCGGAAAGGCCTGGATGCGCCACAGGTGCAGGCCGATGTTGGGGATGTTGTAGCGCCCCGCACGGTGCTCGATGCGACGCACTTCGACGGTCCGCATGCTGGTGTCGAAGGGGGTGCCCAACCACTCCAGCGCGCGGCCACGGCGCAGGTCGGGGGACTGCAGCACGTGCAGACGCGGGTGGTTCATGTATTGCGTGGCCGCCAGGCGCTGGAAGTATTCGACCGCCCGAGCGTCCCAGCCGGTGACGTCACGGGCCAGTTGTTCCAGCACCAGTGCCGTGCCCTTGCGCCGGCGCAGCGCAATGGTGTGGGCGACTTCGGCGCGTGGGCTGGCCACTTTGGGCGCCACGCTGTGCAGGGGTTGATAGCCGATCAGGTCACCGATATAGGGCACGACCCAGTCCGCGCAGGTCTCGATGAACAGGTCGTCGTACAGCTGTTCGAGGCTCTCGTCCATCGCGCCGATCTGCTCGGAGAACACCGCGATCAGCGATTCCAGCGGGCCGCGCGTGGCCTTGTCGTCGAGCGCAGCCAGGCGTCGCTGTTCGTCTTCGGTCGGCGCAGGCAGGGCGGCCAGCGCATCACGTTCAGCGCGTTCGGCCGCAGTCAGCAGGCTGTCGCCCATCTGCTGTGCCAGTTCGGCGTCACGGATACGGTGGATCGCCGGCAGCAGCTCGAACAAGGATCGGGTGTCGAAGCTCATGGCAGCACCTCCACTTCGAGACCGGCATTCGCCAGCGTCAGCAAGTCGGCCGGTGCGGGTGGTGTCGTCAGCGAGGCCTGCGGCACGGCGGCGAAGAGGCGTGCCTGCTGGCCGGGCGACTGGCCTGCGCGATAAAGCTGCGCAACATGGGCGGCTTCGACGCCGCGCACGCCCTGTGCGACGGCAGCAATCTCGTCCAGCGATACGGTCTGTCCGAAGCTGCGCGCGGCGAAGGCGAAATGCGCCTGCAGCGTGGTGCGCACGGCGGCCACAACCCCGTCCGCTTCGAAGCCGGCCAGTGGCCGGACTCGCACGCGACAACGGAAACGCGTGTCGATGTAATTGACCACACGCAGTGGCACGAGCGGGTCGCCCCAGGTCCGCAAGGCATCGGCCAGATGGCGATAAGTGTCGCTGTCTTCTTCGACCCGCGCGCCACCGATGCCGGCGATCGTCACGAACACGCCGCGTGCCGGTCCAGCCGGAATCCACAGCGCATGCGCCTTGTCGATGCCGGCAAAAGCACGGGCGAAGTGGGCGTAGTCGGCGATCGACACCGCGCGGTCGAGCGTCATCACCGTCAGCGGTGCGTTGCTGCGGGCGTGAGCCAGGTCCTCCGCGTCCTCGCCGCCGCGGGCGGGCTCGGGGTTGATCGCTTCGCTGACGCCCAGCGGGCGGCTCAGCAGGGTGGTGAGTGAGCCGGCGGCCACATTCCCGCCGGTGCCGATGCCTTTGCGGTAACGCACGCGGACATTGGCCGTGCCACTCGGCAGGCGCGCGCCCTCGATGCCGTCGCCGAACTGGATGTGGGTGTGGCCGTCGTCGTCCTCGCGGGTTGCGAATGCGCGGGCGTTGGCAGGGGCGGCGTAAAGGCTGGGCAATTCGGTCCACAGCACATCGTCGACGCGTACCTCCAGCGTCGATCTTCGTCCGCTCGGCGTGCTTGCGCTGACGTAGGTCAAGGGGGCCTGCGCCAGGCGGAAACGTGGGTTGGGCCGGCTGGCATCGCCGTCGCCGAGGATGGCCTCGACCGCTTCGCCATGCGTGGCCGGCGCAACGTTGGCATTGATACGCAGCGCGGCACGGTCGAACACGTGCTTGAGCGGCGCCTGCAGCTTCAGCGTGGTGTGGTCGCGACCATGGGTGATTGCGCTGCTGTCGGTGGCGATCCACGCCACTTCCGCAACGCGCACATCATCCTTGCGTGCGGGCGCCAGCAGCAGCTGGTTGCCATTGGCCTCCAGCGTGCCGGCGCGGCCGTCGCGGTCGAGCAGACGCAAGCGCAGGCGGACGGTGGCACGCCCGAGTTGGGCGAGGAAAGCTTCGGCGTCCAGTGCGACCGCTTGGCCGCCCGTCAGGCGAGCGGCCGGCGCGAGCATGAACAGCGCGTCGCCGCCGGCAAGCGGCACGACAGCGCCATCGTCAGCCGTCAGCACCAGACCGGTCGCACCCGCGACGATCACGACCCGCTGACGCATGCCGCTCAGCGCAAGCGGCTGGCCGGGCAGCAGGCCTTCGGCGCGCACACCCAGGTCAAGCACATCGCCTTGCAGCGGATGCGTCAGCGGTCTGACCTGGGTGGTAAGACGCTCGCTCTGCGCCAGCACCAAGGTGCGGCGCAAGGGGAATCGGCTGGCCGTCAGGTTCTCGTTGCTGTCCGGCACGATGCGGGTGATCTTGCCTGCGATGCCGAAGGCGTTGCGGCTGAGGTGTGCCACCGTGCTGGCACGGTACAACTCGGTGTAGCCCGGCAGGTCGGCGCTGCCGCTGCCCGATTCGTTCGACACCAGTGCGATCCAGCTGCCGGCGACGATCTTCGGGTTGTCGGTGTCGAGGTCCAGCGCAGCGGGGTCGAGTGCGAAGTTGCGCCAGTTCCAGTTGGCGCTGCTGGTGTCGATGAGTTGCGCGATGTTGGAGTCGGCGTTGCCGAACAGGTTGGGGTCCGGGGCGTTGTGACCGAACAGTGCGGTACGTTGGCGCAGCGCATGCACTTCCGCACCCAGCGCAGTGGGTGCCATCGCCGGTAAGGCACTACCCAGCGGGTGCGACCAGCGCAGCCGTGTGCGGCCGCGGGCAATGTCGGGCTCGACGCCCGACAGCACGCGCACGTCCCAGCGCTCGCTGCCGGGGTCGCGGGTGCGCTCGAGGCCGACGATGAGGATGGCGTCGCCTGCAGACAGACCGGTGGAGACGCCCTCCAGCCACAGCTCGGTGTCGCCGCGGCGCGGCTGCCAGGCTTCGGTGGTGCGCGCGGGCATGGCGTTCCATTCGGCGCGGGCGCTGATGGCGGTGAGGGTCTCGAAGGTTTGCGCGGTTTCGCCTTGGCCGGGCACGCTCTGCACGCGGGTGCCGGCAGGAATGACGGTTTGTGTGGCTGCCGTTCCCGGCGCAGCCTGCAGCGTGAAGGCGAGCGACGTGCTGGCCGCGACGCCCGGCGCGAGGCGATAGCCGATGAGGCGTGCCAGCTCGCCCACAGACAGGCGCTCGGTGGCGGTGCGCAGGTAGTGCTCCTGCGCGAAGCGTTCGGTGTAGAAGGACAGCACGTCCAGCGAACTCGCCAGCGCATCGGCCAGCGCCAAGCTGGGGTCGCCGGCCTCGCGCGTGCTCAGACCGGCCAGCGCGGGAAAATCCGAGCTCGACAGCCGCGCCTGGATGGCGGCGAAAAAGTCGCCATGGCGACCGGCACGGTAGCCGATGGCGGATTGCCCGGGCGGGTTGGTGATGCGTCGCGGCGTATCGGCGCCTACACCGCTGCAGCAGTCGCAGTCCGGCAGCCGGGAGCGATCGGTGGCCATCATTTGCCTCCGTGCAGTTCGAGCCGCAGCACGCCGTGCTCGGGGAAGTTGGGATCGTTGGTCAGCCGCGCGATCTCGAGTCGGTCCAGGGGCATGAAGCCCTCCGCCAGCGGCTTTGGATCAGGCTGTCCCTGGCGCTGAAAGCGCGTGATCTGCACCGAGTCCACGCCCGGCACGCTGCGGGCCGCGGCCTGGATCGGGCCGAGGAACACCGTCTGGCCGAAGCTGAAATTGTCCGGATGGAACAGGCCGCGGCGGCCGTCAGCCAGCCTGCGGCTGCCCAGTACTTGCAGCAGGCCGCGCCTGACGTCGCTGCGGAAGTGGCTGGGATTGACGCAGATGCTCAGGTCCAGCTCGAGCGAAACAGAGATGGGCGCGTCGATGCGCAGGTCGTGGCCGGCCATGCGGAAGCGGTCGAGGTGTGCGCGGACGTCGGTGGCAAAGTCAGCGTCGACCACGCGGCCTTCGCTGCGGTCGACGGTGACGAACACCGTGTGCCAGCTGCCGGTCCAGCGCAGCGAGGCGGCGGTGCGCTGCACGTCGTCAAGGCGCTCGGTGACCTCGGCGTAGTCGGCCGGGGTGACGGCGCGCTGCTGGGTGCGGAACGCCTGCGGGGCGCGACGGCGCAGTTCGGCGGTGGTTTCGGGCGCGGTGCCACCCCGCGCTGGCAAGGGATTGGTGACCGACAGGATGCGCCCTTCTGCGGTGACGGCATGGGCGATGCTGTCGGCGCCGACATTGCCTTGCGGGCTGTTGCCGATGCGGTAGCGGGCGGTAAAGGCGGTGCCGCTGTCAGGCCGGCGACCATGGACGTCGTCGCCGAAGCGCAGGCGGGCGCTGCCGTCGTCCTCGGTCTCGAGCACGAAATGGGTGTCGGTGGCGTGGCTGGAAAGCAGGTCACGACGCGCAGTCCACAGGTGACCGCCGTCATCGTCGAGTTCGATCGCGGGCAGTGCGTCGGCGGTCCGCCAGCGCAATGCGGCGCTTGCTGGCGCATCGGGGTCGAAAGGGACGCGCTCGTGGCGCGTGCTGCCCGCTTGGCTCACCAGCCGCAGCACGGTGCCCTGGTGCGTGACAGGTCCTTCGGCCAGCAAAGGCCGGAAGCGCGGCGGCAAGGGTTCGGGCGCGGCACGTTGACAGGCGTCGTTGCGCTGCGGCGGATAGTGCAGCCGTGGCGGCGGCACTTCGCCGATGTCTTCTGCACCGAGGCTACGGCCATGGTCCACCAGCAGGTTGTTGCCCAGCGCGATGCTGACGCCGTCAATGAGCAGGCTGCCGTGGGCCGCATCGGTTTCGCTGGAGAGGCACAGCGCAAAGGGCAGGGCGTCGTCGGAATGCCAGCGGATTTCGGTAATTTCGCTGCCATCGAGCGGGTCAGTCAGCGGGGCGCTGCCATCGAAGGCCTGCACCCGCGTCAGACGCAGCGCGTGACGACGGGCCGGGTCGGCGTCTTCCGTCAGGCCGGTCAGCGGGCCGCGGACCTCCTGGAAGATCAGCACGGTGCCGACCGTCAGGTCCGGATGGTGGCCGCGCAGGGTGGCAGCAGTGGCGCCGGCGGGCAGGCAGCAGCGGGCGTCGCCCCAGGTGTGGAAGTCGAAGCGGTTGTGCGCGGCGTGCAGGGTCAGGCCGTGCATCGGCTCGAAGACCAGCGGGCTGGCCTGCAGGGCGTTGCGTTCGTCGGGCGAATCCGCATCGATTCGTGGCGGCACACCGGGCACGCGGGTGTAGAAGCGGATATCGGCCGGGAGCGGGAAGGGACCGCCGCCCACCTCAAGGTGCAGCCAACTGCGGGCATTACAGCCTTCGTGCAAGGCGTAATCGACCAATAGGGCGTGGCGGCGCAGGCTGGTACGGCGGCGTGCGGTGCCAAGGTAGGCCTCGGTGGCGATGGCGTCGAGTTGGTAATGTTGCAGGTCGCCGACGTAGGCGATGAGTTCGGCGAGCGTGGTGGCGAGGTCGGCCGGGCTGCGGTCGCGCCAACCGGGCAGGGTCTGGCTCAGGCGGTCGATGATCAGGCGGCGCAAGCTGGCGTAGTCCCGCGCCAGGTAGTTCAGGTTCGGCGTTGCGGGGGATTTGGGCGGGCAATCATGCTGCGGGGCGCAGTCGAAGTCGCTCGGGCATTCGACCTTGAAGCGGAAGTCGATCGTCGACAGCCGTGGGTCAAAGTCTGGCAGAGGCTGCTCGCTGCCAGCGCCCTGCGCCAGCGTGAGCCGGTAGCGGCTGTGGTCGCCTTCGCTGTCGGTGCGTACCAGCAGCACGTGGTCGGCGTCTTCCAGTGCAGTGAACAAGGCCTGTTCCGCAGCGTTGGTGCTGGCGGGGGGGGTGCTGGCGGGCGCAACCCAGTCGATGCCGATGCTGCGGATGCGCTCTCCGCCGTCGATGCGCAGGTTTTCCCGGGTGATGCCCATCGGCACGGGCTTCAGTAGCCGGATCATCAGCGTGCGCTGGCGAGGGCTGCCCGCGGGAGCGTCGAGGTCGAGCACCTCAAGGTGGTCGATGCCATTCAGCGTCGGGTGCAGGGCGACCGCGGTGCGGCGATTGTCCTCGCAGCAGGTGTAGATCGCGCTCATGTCCCACCTCCGTGCAGGAAGGTCGCCGACTGCCGGCGATCATCGCGACGCACGACGTACTGCACCGTGACCGCAAGCCGGGCATCGATGGCATCGACGGTGACCGCTTCGACGGTGATGAGCTCGCTCAGCCACTGCTGCAGGGCGCCGTGGACGATGAACTGCGTGGTCGCGGCCAGCTCCGGGCTGTTGGGGGCGAAGACCAGTTCGCGCAGGCCACAGCCGAAGTCGGGTCGCATCACGCGTTCGCCGGGGGCGGTGAACAACACCTGCTCGATCAGTCCGCGGATCCAGTCGTCCTCACCGTCGGTCCGGGTCGTGCCGCGACCGTCGAACTGGTAGGGAAAATGCAGGCGGGTGTTCATGATCAGCTCCCGATCACGCGCATCTGGGCCGACACCGCCAGCAAGGGCGTGCCATTCGGTGCGCACACGGCCTGGCTGTCCATCAGGACCAGCGGCTGGCCGTTCGAGCTCACACGCAGCGCCGCCACCACCCATTGGGCGCTGATGCAGGGCGACGGACCACCGGAGACATTGAATGGGCAACCGGCCACGACATAGGGTGCGCTCATCGTCACCGTCGGCATGCCGCCGACCAGCACACGCGGATTGGGCTGCGTCGGGGTGGCGGTGCCGCCATGTGCGCACAGCACGCTGGCGCCGGCGTGGAGGAGGGGGCCGGGCATGCTAGGTCACCATCAACGCGCCGTTGTTGATCGTCACGCTGGGCCCCAGCAGCGTGATCGAGGCGCCCTTGCCGTTCTGGATGTAGATGCCGGTGTCGTTGACGATGAGCGTCGCTCCGGTGGCGCTCTTGAGCATGATGCCGCCGGTAGGACCGGGCAGGTCCGAGATGGTCAGGCCGTTCTGCAGCGGCGTCTGGAAAGTGATGGCGGGCAGGCCGGGCGGCGTTGCCATGGCCAGTGCCGGAATCTCGGCCGCACTGCCCCAGAAGCAGCCAACCCAGATGGGGAAATTCGGATCGCCCTGCTCGAACTCGACCCACACGCCGGAGCCGATCACCGGCAGCGCGACCATGCCATTCTGCAGCCCGGCGATCGGCACGCAGGGCATGGCCCAGGACGCAGGAATCAGGCCGGCAACGTCCGGCACCTGCACCTGCAGCCGGCCCTGCTGCATCGGGTCGATGTTGTTGAGCACCATGCCGCGGTACTTGCCGTAATAGCGTTCGCTCATGTCGGCACCCTCGGTGTGATGGAGATCAAGCCGTTGCGCGTCAGCTCGAAGTTCTGGCGGAACTGGCCGCGGCGGATCGTGCTGGTGACGCTGCTGACGTAGTACAGGCCGTCGTAGGCGATGCCCGCACCCCGCACCCCGACCAGCCGGCGCGCCTTCAACATGCGGCCGTAGCGCAGCACATCGAGCGCACCGCAGCCACTGACCGCGTCCTGCGAATTCTTGGCCTCCGCCAACCCGGCCGAGATGGCCTGCATGGGGTTCATCTTCGCGGTCTGCTTCATCATCCTGATCCGCGCCAGCGGGGCGGGAAGCAGACCGAGCGGGGGCTGCAGCGGGTTCAGGTTCGGGATCGGGATGGGAATCGGCGCCCGCGTGGCGGCGTTCTGGATGAAGACGATCGGCAACACGCCTTTGGTTGGCTCGAAGGCAAAGCTCAGCGATTCGACGTTGGTGTGTGCGTCCATGTCGACGTTGAGCGCCGGCTGCGGCGGGCCGACCTTGATCTCGGGACCGAAGTAGGCGACGTTGGTCATCGGCACTTCGCCCGGTTCGATGTAGAACACATGGCCCACCTCGTCGGCCAGCTCGCGCAGATAGGCGAGGTCGGTGCCCTGCTGCGCCGGGATGCGTTCGACCGGGATCGGGACATCAGGGAAGAAGGCCGGGATGGGCAGCGGGACGATGCCGAAGGCCGCGTATTTGGCGCAGATCAATGCCACCCGCGCTTCGATCGGCATCGCGGGGTAGGGCAGACCGCTGAAGTCGATCATGTCCATGAGCTTGGTGAGGTCCTCGCCCGTCACGGTGATGCTGCCCGGCTGTCCGTTCTGGCCGGTCTGAACTTCGACATGGGTGACGACGCCGTCGAACAGCGGCTGCGGGCGGCCGTTCAGGGTGATGATCAGGACCACGCGCAGCGGCGGTGTCGCCGGGCTGGTGTTCTGGCCCACCATGATCAGCAGCAAGGTGTTGAGCGCCGACTTGCCATGCACACGGAAGCGCAACTGGAAGCCGCTGGCTGTACCGGCGGCATGCGTCACCGTCGCCTCCTCGAAGGCGTCGATCAGCGCCGCCGGGACCGGCACCGGAATGATCGGCCCCATCAGCAGGCTCAGGTGCAGGGCGCTAGACATCCGTGCCTCCGGGAATGCCTTCGGGCAGGGTGATGCGGATGCGGCGGCCCACGGTGGCCGTCAGTTCGTCCGGGCGCATGGCCCCATTGCCGTCGCACAGGCGCCAGTACTGCTGTGGGTCGCCAAGGTGGCGGGCAGCGAGGTTGTCCACCCGGTCTCCGACCGCCACGCTGTGGTGTTGCAGGGTGGCGAAGTTGTCGGGTGGCGGGATGAAGCGGCGACGCACGTAGGTGGCGACTTCGCCATCGGGGCGCAGCCAGTGTGCAGTGTCGAGGCCGTGATAGCGGCTGTCGGGGGCAAAGGCTGGCGCAGTCAGCGCGTGGGCCTGCATGAAGGCTTTCAGTGGATCGCTCATGGCAGCCCCCCTATCCCCAGGGCTTCGAAACCGAAGGTGGTGGCCTTGCCTGCCAGCCGTTCGCGCGACTGCAGGTAGGCCATGAACAGCCCGCCGCCCTTGTGCTCGAAACCCAGGTCGTCCACCGACAGGCTGCGCAGGCTGAGGGTGACGGTGGCATTGATCGGGTTCAGCAAGGGGTCGAAGGCTTCTTCGACGATGGAAAAATCGGTGACGCGTACCGGCACGATGCGGTTCGTGCCCCACACGAATAGCACCAGTGGCGATTCCATCGGGGCGATTTCCAGCGTGCCGGCGGCGGCCAGTGCCCGCGAGGCGAGCAAATCGGCGGCTGCAGGGTTTACCAGCCCTTCAAGCAGCGCGAGTTGTGGTGCGATGCCGGACTCGACCGTTGTGGCGTGGCGCTCGGGAAACTCGAGCTGGTCGGCGGCGTCGATTTCCGCTTCGAGGCGGAAGGTCTCGATGGCCGGACCGCGCAGGCGCAGCGCTTCGGCACGGTCGGCCTGGTCGCCCATGCCTTGCGCCTGAAGGCTGCGGGTGAGCTTTTCCGGGTTGTACTGCAGGGCGATGACGCGCCGGACCTGAGCGGACTTCGGATCGACCAGCACCAGCCCGGCTTTGACCACGCGCGGGGAAGTCGACAGCGTCATGGCGTGGGCTCCTCGTCGGTACCGCTGTGGCCTTCTTCGGCTGGAGACCGCGGGATGAAGCGCATGCGCACGGCCTCGACGCGCGGTCGGGTGGCGGTGTCGAGGTGGGCGGTGATCCATTCGGTGTTCAGCACCCGGCCCTCGAAGTCGCTCCAGATGCGTTCATCCCGCGCGCAGCTGTAGCGCCGGCATACGCCGGGGCGGTTGGCATACACGCCGCAGGTCTTGCCCCCGGCGTCGTGGTGAACGCAATGGCCATCCTCGCGTTTGCGGATGAAGTAGGGTTGGCCGAGATCCCAGCGTACCTGGCCGGCTTCGATCTCCTCGACGCTCAGCGCAAAGTTCAGCCGGCAGCACACTGCCTGGCAGATCGGCAGGCGGCTTTCGCAGTCGACGCGGACATCGGGCGCAGCGGGTTCGTCTTCGGCATCGACACGGATCCGTGTGCCGGGGCCGAGTTGTTCGCCACGCGCATGCAATTCGTCGTCGGCGCGGCGCATGGCGGTGGCGAGCGCGTCGGCGTCGATCAGGCCACGTGCCAGCAGCGTGTCGGCCAGGCCATGCACGATCGCCTGCAGTTCGGCCAAGCGCGCGGCGTTCTCGCCGAGTGCGGTGTGGGTGAACAGGCTGCCGCGTTCGAGCTGGGTACTGAGTTCAGCGAGCGAACCGGGCAAGGTTGGCGCGTTCATGGCGAATTCCCTTTGCCCTGGTCGTCGAGCCAATGGCGCCAGGCGGCGAGACTGCGTTTGCGCGCGTCGGGGCTGGCATCCCAGTCGTAGTTGCCGTGCACCGCCCACAAGTTGCGGAACTGGGCTTCGCCGTCGGGGGTTTCGAATCCGCGTCCGGGCACGAAACCCATGTCGGCCATCAGGACGCCTTCGAAGGCGCGTTGGGCATGCAGACGCGTGTCGTCGTCGGCGGCGTCCATCAGCGCCAACAGCCCGGGCAGTGCGGCGCGCCCGGCGTCGATCAGGGACCAAACGGCCGGCGTGTAGTCGGCATGCAACACGTCCGCCGCGACATCGATCTGCGCAAGCAGCTCGGCAATGTCGGACTTGGGCGAGGCAGCGGTGTGTGGCGACATGATCGGCCCCTATTTCGTCGGCGCGGTCGAACTGCCCGGGTTCTTGTAGAACTCATCGAAGGCCTTCACGGCTGCACCAAGGGTTTTCGAGGGGCTGCGGGCCGCCTTCGCACTTTGTCCCGTGACCTTGCCTTTGGCCGGGTCGCTGGTCGTGAATCCCCAGTGCACCGTTGCATAAACGTAACCGCTGTCCGCCGCTTTTGCGGCGGTCTCGAAAGTGAATCGGTGCTTGCCTGTCGAGCCCGGGTAGTCCCACAAAGAGGCTTCCTTGACCGTCTTACCTTGCTTGCTGCCGTCCTGGCTGTGTGCCGCATTGGGCGCATAGTCGCGGTAGTAGGGTGAAACCGCCGTATCCGCTTTTGCGGTTCTCGGATTGGCCTTGGCGGCGAAGTGATCGACGAAGAATCCGGCGCGAACGCCCGCAGCCTTGTCCGCAGTCGTCTGCATCTTGTTCCGATCGGCTTCCGTGCCCGTCCAGTTGTGCTCCCTGCCGGTACTCAGGTCCTCGACACGCACGACCTGCAGCAGGCGGATGTTCTTCGAGTCGGGTGCCTTTTCGCTTGCGGTGAACTTGATCGTTCCGCTCAGGCCGCTTTTGGCACCTGGGTGCGACTCATCCTTGAGATTCAAGTCGAATGTGCCGTCCTTGACCGTGTGTTTGCCCTTCAGGTCGCGCTGGATATGGGGTGCCACGGCACGCTGGATGCGTGCGGGGGATTGGCCCAGCACGCGGTCGCGCAGCGCAAGCGAAGGGGATGGAGGCTGGCTCAGGCTGTCGGCCAGGTCGTGTGCTTCACGCTCGGCGGCGTCATCGGGGTGGCTGATGCTGAGTGCTTCGGTCGGGCGGACGATCCCCGCACCCTGCTGCACGGTGTGGATCGCCTCGTGGGCCAGCAACTGCTGGCGTTCGGCGGGTGTGAGCGTCGTCGCATCGCGCCCCAGGTGCACATCGCGGCCGAGCGTGTAAGCACGGGCGCCGAGCATGTCGGAAGCTGCCGCCGAGTCAGGGCCGGCATGGATGCGGACGTGGCCGAAGTCATGGCCGAAGCGGGTTTGCATGCGGTGCTGCAGAGAGATAGGCAGGGATTCGGCAGATTCGCTGACCGCACGGTCGAGCAGATTGGCGGGTGACGGGGCCGCAGTCGTGTCGTCCTGCTTGGCTGGAAGTCGTGTGGGGGCGTCGTGTTTCATGATTTCACTCCGCGCAGAATCGGGCCGGCGAGGGCGCGACCGAGTGTGTCGGGCGGTGTGCCGGACGCGAGCTGCAGTGGTGGCGCCTTGATGCGGCTGCGGGCGGTGTTTGCGCCCAGCCCGGCGAGTTGGTCGAGCGCACCAGCGGCCTCAAGCTGGCGCTGCAGTTCGTCCTGCAGGGCGGTGGCGAGTGCATCGGCGTCGTTCGGGTCGATGCCACGCAGCACGAGGCGGTCGATGTGGAGCACGAGCTTGCTCATACCCACCCCCGGGTTTCGGCGTCGGACATGGGTTTATCGCGCTTGGCGGCCTCGACATGGGCGGCATGCAGCAGGTGCGCCATGCTGACGGGTGTTCCGGCTTCGGCAGCGAGGAAGGCGGCGGCCAGCGCGATGTTGCGAATGCTGCCGCCAGGCACGACCAGGCGGGCGAGCTTGGCGTAATCCAGCGTGTCGAGCGGCGTGGCAGACGGGAACACGCTGCGCCACAGGGCCTCGCGCTGGCGCTCGTCGGGGAAAGGAAAATGCACCACGAAGCGCAGCCGCCGGGCGAAAGCGGTGTCGAGCGCAGCCTTGTGGTTGGTCGTCAGGATGGCCAGGCCTCGATACGCCTCCATGCGTTGCAGCAGATAGCTGACTTCGATGTTGGCGTAGCGGTCGTGGCTGTCCTTGACCTCGCTGCGCTTGCCGAACAGGGCGTCGGCCTCGTCGAACAGCAGAATGGCGCCGGATTCTTCGGCGGCATCGAAAACCTGTCGCAGGTTCTTTTCGGTTTCGCCGATGTACTTGCTGACCACCGCCGACAGGTCGATGCGGAACAGTGCCAGGTCCAGGCTGTTGGCCAGCACCTCGGCCGCCATTGTCTTGCCGGTGCCCGAGTCGCCCCAGAACAGGGTGGCGATGCCCAGCCCGCGCGGGCCGCTGCCGGCAAAGCCCCAGTCGTGGTGCACCGTGAGGCGGTGGCGGATGTGGGTTTCGATCTGTCGCAGGGTGTGGCGCTGTGCCTCGGGTAGCACCAGGTCGTGCCAGCTTGCATGCGCTTCGATCGGCTGGGCCAGCACACCCATGGCGTTCGCGTGACTGCGGCAGGCATTGTGCAGCTGGGTGACCAGTGGCTCGGCAAGATTGCCCGTGGACTGTCCCGCCAACGCCGCGATGCGGCGCGCGCTGAGGCGGTAATGGCTGACCAGCGCGTTGAAATCGGTGCTTTGCACCGCGGTTGCGCGTGCCGCACCGAGCGCTTCGCGCCACAACAGGCACTGAGCCGGTGCGTCCGGGCGGTTGACGACGAAGGCTTCGGCGTCCGCCAGCCCCGGGCTGTGCCCGGCAACACAGACCCATCCGCCAACCCCTTCGAGGCGATGCACGAAGCGCTCGATGACGGCCGCCTCGTTGCCGGTATGGGTGATCAGCAGTCCGGCGCCGAGCAGGGCGGCGTCGCGTTGCCATCGGCGTGCCAGTGCATCCTGCTCGGCTGCGCTTGCAGGTAGGTCTGCACTGCGCAGGCGGAACACCTGCAATCCGAGGCGTGCGCCGAGTGCGGCCGCAACGTCTTGCTGGCCGTCCGGGTCGTCACCATAAAGCACGATCGGGCGTCGCGCGCATCCGTCCGTTTGCTGCAGGGCCACAAGGCGATCAAGCAGCACGCTGTGTGCAGGGCACATCAGGTCAGTTGAAAAAACGGGTGCCAGCAAAGGCGCTAACCGCGAGTCGAGGCCGGCAAGGCCCGCGAGATAGTGCAGCACGTTTTCTGCAAGGCGCAGCCGCCCGCGTGTCAGTCCGGTGCTGTCGTCGACCGAGATCAGCTGCCACTGGCGCAGCGTGCCCTGCGGTGCAAGCGCGCTCCAATGGGGGTTGGGCAGGGCGGCCAAGGCCAAGCCAAAGCTGGGACCAGTTCGGCTCGCCTGGCCTTGGGTGTGGGCACAGCAGTCGGCGAGCCGGGCGTCCATTTCGCAGCCGGCACACAACAGGACGATGTCGCGCTCGAAGGGGGTAAGCCCGAACAGTCGTGCCAGCGTGTCGATTGCCGCCGGGCGACGCAGGCGGGCGCGCAGCGCATCGGCTTCGGCCTGTGCGCGAGCGGCCGCATCGACTTCGGTCTGACCATCGGCCAGCAAGGCGCCCAGGCGCACGAACTCCAACACCAGCACGTGCTGGTTAACAGTGCTCCAGTCCAGATCGCGTGGCGCGTTCATGTGATCGTCAACCGAAGGTCGAGGAAGCGCGGGGGCGTCGTGGTGTGATCGACGATCGGACTGTCGATGCCGTCGATGCGCAGGCGCACGAGATGCTCGCCCACCTCGGCGTTCTCGATCACGAAATCGAGGCTGGCCGTGGGGGCGGCGAAATCTTGCGGGGCGATTTCGCGCTGGCCGACGATCAGGCTGGCACGCTGACCGGCCCGCAGTTCGGGCGTGAATGCGATGCTGACGAGCGCTTCGCCGATGACGTTGCGGGCCACGCTCTGTGGCAGGTTGGTGATGTTGGGCGCCAGGGTGACGCCGAGGTGATTGCTCTCGCGTGACCGTGTTTCACCCGGCCGCACAAGGAGGGCGTGGACGTTGTAGACGCCGACCGGAAAGTCGGCCGCACGGTTGGATGGAATGCTGAACACCATGCGCTCGCTTTCGCTGACGCCACTGGCCGGCAGCACTTCTGACACCGCGAAGCGATCGTTGCTCAGTGCGATTTCGCGCGTGTTGCCATCCAGATGATGACCACGCAACGTGATGGCTTCGCCGACTCGGGCGACGGGTTGGGCTGCGGCCGGCAGCACGGCATCGAGGGTCGGCAGCGGTGCGATGAGGCTGGGTGTGACCACGACGCCGCGTTCACGTCCGGAAACCGGGTCGCGCTCGCCGCGTGTCAGCACCGGCAGTGGGGTGCGCGCCGGGCGGTTGGCTTCGATCAACACCACCGACACCTGATAGGCGGCACTCGGGCGATAGCTCGATTGCGTGGCTGACCACAGGCGCGACACCTCCTCGGTGTCGATGGTCAGTGGGGTGATGCGCAGCAGCTCGACCTGATCGGCCAAACCGCAGTCGGACAGCGCGCGCAGCGCGGGTGGCAGTAATACGCCGACGTCGGGCGAGGGGGTCAGGGCGGCACGGATCATCTCGCGCGTAATCACCGGAAACTCGTGCATCAGCTGCATGGCGTAGCCCAGCAGGATCTCGGCATGCAGATCGCCACCACTGTAGGCGGACAAGAGGTAATGCAGGTCCAGCGCCAAGGGTGGGTTGCCAGTGCGATGGCGGCCATCCGGATCATAGGCCGGCAGGCCGGCATTGCGCCAAGCGGGATTGGGGGCAACACGGTACAGGAACAGATTGAGCTGGGTCGATTCGGTGCCGTCGCTGGGTACGACGCGGTCGGGCGCGCGCACGCTGACAGTGACGGTGTTGCCGATCAGCCCGGCCACGTTGTGATTGACCAAGCCGTCGTTGAGCCGGTCGCGCAACACGGCGGTGACGCCGGCGATGGCGAGCGCGGTGCTCATGCGCCACCTCGCGCGCGTCGTTCTAGGTAGTCGTTCAGCGACAAGGGGGCCGGGCCGCTGTGCTCGCGACGTTTGGGTGCGGCAGTTTCCTGCGTTGCAGTGACTTCGATGCGGCCGATATGGATGTGGATTTCGTTAGCTGCAGGGCGCTCCGGGCTGGAGAGCGTGTTTCGCTGGCTTGCGCTTGGCTGGCTGGGCGACAGCGTTGGATGCAGTTGCGCGCGCGTTCGTGTGGCGGCTTCGGCAGGCGTTGCCGGATCGGCGTTTGCGTATGGTGCTTGTTCAGGCGTGACGGATGTCCCGGTGATCGACGGCTCGGCGCGCGCACGCTTCGCTGCGGCGACGGGTTGCGCAACTGGGGTTCGACGGGCTGATGCGTGGGGGTGGGATGGTGTTTCGAATAATGATGTGGGCAGTTCGGGGATGAGGTCGGGTTTTAGGCTGGCGATCGAAGCAGGGACTTCGCTCGTGATCGTGCTGGCGGTTTGGTGCTGTGTGCCCTCATCAGAAGGGCTCGGGTTTTGCACGGTGTGGGGGCGGGTCATCCAGGCTGCATCAGCCACGGTTGAACGATCCGCTGTTTGAGCCGGATGCGCTCTCATGTCTTGCAGTGCCGGTGCGACTTCCGGACTCGCTTCCAACAACGTCGGTGGGGCATGAAATGGCAGGCGTGCGGGTGCATGCAGCCGCGGTTCGCGCAGCCCGCTAGCCTGTTGCACGAGGCGGTGGAAGAGTCCGGGACCGGGTACGCTCATGGTGCTACCCGTGCCAGATAGGCGGCGCGACGTGCATCGCCTAGCGCGAGGATTTCGCTCTCGCGCCAGCCGTAGGCACGGGCCAGCAGATGGACATCGTCGAGCAGGCGGTGGGCGTGGGCGTCGATCTCTTCCCACAGATAGCTGGCAATATCGAAGGCCACGGCGTCTTCGTGGCCGCATTCTGGGCAGCAGTAGCCCAGCATCAGGTCAGCCCAGGGGTCGGCGGCTTCGATGGCGGCCTCGGCGCGCGCGAGCAACGGCTCGAGCGTCGCTTCGTCGGTGGGCAGGTGGCTGTCATCGGCGGCGCAGAGGATCAAGAGTCGACGCGCGGCCTGCGCGATATCCGTGCAGCCCGCCACTGCGGATAACTGGCGGGTGCCGGGGCAGCGGAAGCGGTGACCGTCCACCTCGATCGTATCGGGGGGCGGGGTCACGGCGGGTAGTTGTGCCGTGTCGAGTTCGAAGCTCATGCGTTCGCCACAGGCGGGACAGTCTGCCCAGGCTGGGATGGCCTCGCCGAAACAGTCACGGCGCAGTTGCATCAAGAGCGCGTTGCAGGCGCCGAGCGGGACATCGGCGAGCGAGTCGCTCGGGTGCCTCGAGTCGGCCACCGCGAGCAGCAGCAGTGCACGGTCGAGTGGATGCCGGCGCACGCCGTTCTCCCACACCGACAGCAGTTTTGCTGGGCTCAGGGCGGGCATGATGATGTTCAGGCTGGCTCGTTGAAACTCGGCTCGGTGGGCTCGCCCACCTCGTAGTCGCGTTCCCAGCCCTCGTTCTCGAGCTTGATGGTCTGGATCGCTACCGCGTTGGCGTTGGCGTCGAGATCAGGAAGAGCCTGGTACTCGGACACCCAGCAGCGATAAACCTTGTAGGCGATCGCCAACTGGCCCGCTTCGTTATAAACCTCGATGATCAGATCCTTGCGGAAGTCCTTCAGCGACACCTCCGCGCCGAGGCCGGAGCCGAAGTTCCACACCTTGTTGGCCCACAACTCGAACTCGCGATCGTGCGTGACGCCGCGTTCCAGCGTGATGGCCTCGAATTTTGTTCGGCCGGGTGATTTGCGCGACGTCGACGGGTCTCCCCCCTCGCGATGTTCGACGAGCTCGGTGCTGCGCTTGAGCGCACCGACCTTGCTGATGCCGGCAACGTAGCGGCCGTCCCATTTGACCCGGAATTTGAAGTTTTTGTAGGGATCGAAGCGCTGTGCGTTGACGCTGAACTGTGCCATGACGGTCTCCTTAGCCTTCGATCTGTCCGGCCATCTGCTGGATCTTGATGACGACGAACTCGGCCGGCTTGAGCGGCGCAAAGCCGACCAGGATATTCACCACGCCGCGGTCGATGTCGTTCTGCGTGGTGGTTTCGGCGTCGCACTTGACGAAGTAGGCGTCGCGCGGGCTGCTGCCCTGGAAGGCGCCCTGTCGGAACAAGTCCTGCATGAAGGCGCCGATGTTGAGCCGGATCTGCGCCCACAACGGCGCATCATTGGGCTCGAATACCACCCACTGTGTGCCACGGAACAGGCTTTCCTCGATGTACAGCGCCAGTCGGCGAACCGGCAGATACTTCCATTCCGACGCCAGCGCATCGGCGCCCGCCAGCGTACGCGCACCCCACAGCAGGTGGCCGGTGACCGGGAAACTGCGCAGGCAATTCAGCCCCACCGGGTTGAGCACGCCGTTCTGCGCATCGGTCATCGTGTAGGTGAAGCCTTGCACACCGGAAAACGACGCAGCCAGTCCGGCGGGCGCCTTCCACGCGCCACGCTGGCTGTCGGTACGCGCAATGATGCCGGCGACCGCGCCGCAGGGCGCAAAGTCGGCCAGGCGGTTCTCGCTCAAGGGATCGGGCATCCGCAGCCGGGGAAAGTAGGCCGCGGCGTTGATTGCATCGTCGTTGCCGATGGTGCCGCGCAAACTATTGACGCCCGCTTCGGCTGTGGCGATGGCGGTCGACGGATTGGCCGTCCACGCTGCTGGGGCGTCGATGATCAGCATTGCGCGCCGTTCCTGGCTGTAGGCCGCAGCGATCGCCCAGGTCGCCGAGAGCACGTCGGTGTCAAACGACAGCGGCGGAATGCACAACAGGTTGAATAGATCGGTGGCTTCGAGCGCATAGAGCCCGGTACGTGCGTTGCGATCGCCGGTGATCTGGGCATCGGCGAGATCGCTGCCGTCGGTGGCCGTTGTGGTGGCGTTGACCGTCGCATCTGCTGGGCTCTCGTCATCTGGCGCAGAAGAGCGGACCATGACCAGGGCTGACTGGGCCGCGAGCACCGTGTCGACGAAGCGCACGCTATTCGGGCTGACCGACACATTACGGAACTGCTCGGATGCCACGACGGTGCTCCCTCCAACCCGGTCGAGCGCTTCCACGGTCAGGTTGAAGAGCAGGGTGTCGCTGGTGTCGCGCGTCAGGTGATCGACCCGCGCACGCAGCCTGTTGCCCCAACTGCCCGGGCTGGCTGCTTCGAGCACCAGCGCGCCGGTGGCCGTGCCCAAGGTGATCGTCGCGGTGTTGGCGGCGGGATCGCCATTGAAGACACGAACGATCACCGCGTCGCGTCCGCCATGCTGGAAAAACTGGCTGACAGCGTAGGACATCGTGCTGCTTTGCCACAGCCCACCGAACACGCGGCTGTATTCGGCGAAGCTTTGCACCCGGACCGCCCGATTGACCGGACCGCTGAGCGCGCGACCGACGAAGGCGGTGATGGAGGTGGCGACACCGGTGATCGTGCGTACGCCACTCGGGACCTCTTCGATGTAGACCCCGGGATAACTCAGGACTGACGGCATGGACGCTACTCCTCTGCTGGCGAAGGGCCGGGCGGTGCCGTGTGCGTCATGGCCTCGAGCATGTCTGGCGGGCCGGCCTCGAAACACCCCGCGTGACCCCCATAGCGGCGGCGAGCGCCAACCAGGCGGACGTGCAGGGAATCAGCATGGGACGCAGTTCCGGGGCGGCGAGTGCGGGGAAACCGGATCTCATGCGCGGTGCTGCTGCTCGACTGCCCGGATTGGGCCGTCAGTGTTACCAATCTAGATCACCCGATCCGGAATGCAAATTCGCTTGCATTTGATGTCGCGCGATTATCAAACCGCTGCCAGGCGCACCACCCGGGCCTGGCTTAGGGCGACCACCCTGCGCCAGGTCGGGGCTCTGTTGTATCCTTCGGCCTTGTCAAATTTCCCAGCCAGCCTTGTTATCGATGAAAGTTTTTGGTTTTGCCGGCTGGTCCGGTTCCGGAAAAACCACGCTGGTCGAACGGCTCATCCCCGAGTTTTCAGTGCGCGGTTTGCGCGTCTCGGTGATCAAGCACGCCCATCACGGCTTCGATCTCGACAAACCGGGCAAGGATTCCTGGCGCCACCGCGAGGCGGGCGCGACGCAGGTGTTGATGCTGTCGAACGACCGCTGGGTATTGATGCACGAACTGCGCGGTGCCCCGGAACCGACCCTCGAGGAGCAGCTTCGTCTGCTCGAACCCTGCGACCTTGTGCTCATCGAAGGCTATAAGGCCGCGGCGGTACCCAAGATCGAGATCCACCGCCCCGCGCTCGGCAAGCCGCCCCTCTGGCCAGAGAATCCGCATGTGGTGGCCGTGGCGAGCGACGTCGGTACTGACGAACTCGCGAGCGATTGTCCGGTGCCTTTGCTTCCACTCAACGAACCGGCGGTCATTGCCGGTTTCATCCTCGACTATCTGGATGCCCAATGAACGGCAAATTGCTTTCCTTCGACGACGCGTACGAAAAATTGCTCGGCTTCGTTCGTCCGGTCCGTGAAATCGAGACCGTCGACACCCTGATGGCGTCTGGCCGGGTGCTGGCCGCCGCGCTGCATTCCACGATCAACCAGCCGCCGATGGACAACTCGGCAATGGACGGCTACGCCCTTCGCGCTGCCGACGTGCCCGCCGCGGGCACGCGCCTGCCTGTCAGCCAGCGTATTCCGGCTGGCAGTGTCGGCCACGCGCTGCAGCCCGGTACGGCAGCACGCATCTTTACCGGGGCGCCGCTGCCGGCTGGGGCGGATACGGTGGTGATGCAGGAATTGTGCGAGCACGAGGGTGAGCAGGTCGTCATCAATGTCGTGCCCACGCCGGGTGAAGCCGTGCGCCGTATGGGCGAGGACATCGCCGCGGGTGACGAGGTGTTGCCGGCAGGTCTGCGCCTGACGCCGCAGGCCGTGGCCTTGGCCGCTTCGGTCGGTGCGGCGCAGTTGCCGGTTTATCGCCGATTGAAGGTTGCGGTGTTCTCGACCGGCAGCGAATTGGTGATGCCGGGCGAGCCGCTTCCGCCGGGTGGAATCTACAACTCCAACCGATTCATGCTGCGGGCGCTGCTCGCTGGTCTGGGGTGCGAGGTCGAGGATTTCGGCATCGTCCCGGATCGCCTCGACCAGACGCGCGAGGTGCTGCGCCGCGCAGCCGAAGGCCACGATCTGATCCTGACCAGTGGCGGTGTGTCAGTCGGTGAGGAAGACCACGTCAAGCCCGCGGTCGAGGCCGAGGGCAGCCTCGACATGTGGAAGATCGCGATGAAGCCGGGTAAGCCGCTGGCCTATGGCCGGGTGCATGGCGCTGCCTTCATCGGGCTGCCGGGTAACCCCGTGTCGAGCTTCGTGACCTTCTTGCTGATGGTGCGGCCTTTCCTGCTGGCCAGCCAAGGCTGTGGCGAGGTGACGCCTCAATCGCTGATGCTGCACGCAGATTTCGACTGGCCGAAACCCGATCGCCGACGTGAGTTCCTGCGCGCCCGCATGAATGCGGAGGGCAGGGTCGAACTCTTCGCCAACCAGGGTTCCGCCGCGCTGAATTCGACCGTATGGGCGAACGGCCTGGTGGATATTCCTGCCGGCACGCCGGTGGCGCGTGGCGAAAAGGTGCGTTTCCTGCCCTATGGCGACCTGCTGCATTGAGCAGCCTGATTGGAAAGGACAAAGCTGATGAAGGTGAAAGTGCTTTATTTTGCGAGCCTGCGCGAGGCTGTCGGCACATCCGGCGAAGAGCTTGTACTGCCTGACGAGGTGACGACGGTGGGTGCGCTGCGCGCGTATCTCGCTGCACGTGGTGAAGGCTGGCAGGCACTGGCCGTGGGCCGCAACGTGCGTGCGGCAGTCAACCAGCGCATGATGGGCGCCGATGGCGCTGTTGCGGTAGGCGATGAGGTGGCTTTCTTTCCACCGGTGACGGGAGGCTGAACCATGACGAATGATGCGACCTCTCATGTCGGCCTCAGCGTGCAGGAGGCGGATTTCGATGTCGGAGCCGAGATTGCGGCCTTGAGTGCGAGCCGCCGCGACGTGGGTGCCGTGGCCAGCTTTGTGGGGCTCGTACGCGATCTCAACGAGGGGAGCGGTGTGTCAGCGATGACCCTCGAGCACTATCCCGGCATGACGGAGAAGGCGCTGGATGAAATCATTCAGCAGGCTTGGCAGCGCTGGTCTCTGCTCGGGGTGCGCGTCATTCACCGTGTCGGACGGCTTGAACCGGCAGACCGCATCGTGTTCGTCGGTGTGGCGAGCGCGCATCGTGGCGAAGCCTTCGCCGCGTGCGAGTTCATCATGGACTACCTGAAGACACGTGCGCCGTTCTGGAAACGCGAGGAAACGCCGAGCGGTGCTCGCTGGGTGGATGCGCGTGAGAGCGACGATTCGGCGGCCGCGCGCTGGCAATAGGCGATTGTAGACATCGGACGATTGAAAACAGCAGACGCCTGAGAACTGCGGTATACGAAAAACGGCGCCTTGGGACCGTGGTCCGAAAGCGCCGTTGCTTGGTGCGGGAGCCGTGCTCCCGCAGCGGATATTACTTGCGGCCCTTGGGCGGCTGGGTGAAGTTCTGGAAGGCTTCGGTCGAGGCACGCGTCATCTGCTCGAAGGCCGCGCGGGTGGTATCCATGGCCGTCTGCATGGCGCCGAGGGCGTTCTGGTCCGAAATCGGCATGCCCTTGAACATCTTCTGCATGGCTTCGAACATGTCCTGGCTACCGCTGGTCAGCTGCTCACCCACCAATTTGCCGAAGGCGGCTTGCGTGGTGGCGGTGATCTCGGCGATCTCGCGGGCGCAGGCCAGCATCTTCTCGGTGGTGGTCTGAGCGTAGTGCGCGCGCAGGTCCATCATGTCCTTCGGATCCTTGACCGACGACAGCGCCTTGGCGTTCTGCACACCTTCTTCGAACAGGCTCTTTGCGGTGGAAACCTGGATTTCCATGATGCGCTGCGAGTTTTCGATCGAGAGCTGGGCGAGACGCATGGCGGCCTCGAGGTTCTTTTTCTGAAGTTCGTTGAACTGATCCTGCTTGGTAGCCATAAGCAATCTCCACTCGCGATATAGATTTATCCGGAATTTCGCGAGGCGTCTCGTGCGCGTTATTGGCGCAACCTGAATTTGAACAGCGCTGCTGTTCTTCCCTCCGCCTCGGCATTGACAATAGCACAGGCCGTCTTGGCGGGCGCCCGAATCAATGGCTTGGTGCATAAAACCGCGTGCGAATGTTGCGGCGCAGCAACATCTGCCCACCCTTCTTCACGACGGCAGATCAGCGAAGCATAGGACGGTCGGGAAGCGTGGTTTCGCCTTCCGGATGCTCCAAGCCGCCGCGCGGGAAGTGTTGAGCCAACAATGCATGGACATCCGCCAGGGCATGTGTCAATCCGTCTTCGATGTGTCCCTGTTTCAAGGGCGTCGCCGCCGCTTGCACGATGGTCTGCCAGTGCTGCTGCGGGACTAAACGCGCAAGGCCCCGATCGGCCAGGATCTCGAGGTGATGTTCGGCGAGTGAAAGGTAGATCAACACCCCGTTGTTGTATTCGGTATCCCAGACGCGTTGCTTGCCGAAGGTCGTGACGGCGCGATCTCGCAACACGTCCTCGATCGATTCGTCCCGCCAGACATTACGCCAGAGATAACGCAATGGCAGACCTGCTTCGATGCAAAGGCAGATCTGACCTGTATGCGTGCGCTCACTTTCACCGATTCTGGCTTCGAGGCGAGCGAGTCCGCCGTGGCCGACCGCCGCATGAGCGTCGTCTGCATCCAGCCACAGGTGGCGCAGGAGTCGGGTAAGGCGATTCATTCACCACCTCCCCGAGGCACCACCGCCACCGAAACTGCCCCCACCGCCAGAGCTGAAGCCGCCACCCGAACCGAGTCCGCCGCGACCGCGATTACCCCCCCAGATCACCGGCCCGCCGCCGCGATGAAAGCCGCCCGGTCCTCCTCGGCCTCCACCGCCGATACCGAGCGCCAGCACAAAAACCAGGGCTGCGACCCCCGCCAGCAAACCGATGATCAGGCTGCCCGTCAGTAACTTGGCGACGAATCCAGCGACGCCGCCCGTTGCTGCGGCACCCAGTTTGCGCCCGAGGAGTCCGGTCAGGACAGCGCCTACGACGGGCACCGCAACGAACAGAAAGGCGGCGAGATCCTCAAGTGACAGCGCGCCATCGCCTGTACGTTGTTCCGCAGCGGGAAGCGGAAGATCCTCGCCACGAATGCGCGCCATCAGCCCATCCAGACCTGCACTGAGTCCGCCGGCGAAATCGCCTGTGCGGAAGGCCGGGGTGATCAGGCGATCGATGATCTGGTGCGCGGCAAGATCCGGCACCGCGCCTTCGAGCGCCCGAGCGACCTCGATCCGCACGCGGCGGTCATTCTTTGCCACCAAGAGCAATATCCCATCGCCGATCTCCCTGCGTCCGAGTTTCCAGCTATCGGCCACGCGATAGGCATAGGCGGCAATGTCCTCCGGGGCTGTCGTGGGCACGATCAGCACAACGATCTGGCTACCGCGCTCGGCCTCGAAGCGGGCGAGCTTCTGGTCGAGCGCTTGCACTTGCGTGGCATCGAGTGTGGCGCTGCGGTCGATGACCCGGGCCGTCAGCGCCGGTACGGGTTGCAGTTGCTGTGCGTAGGCGGCGAGCGGACCCAGCAGGCCGATTGCACAAGCTGTTGCCAGAAGCATCCGGCAAGCCGCACATGCCGCACCGTGAAGCGCCGTCGCGACCCATACGGCTATTGCTGACAGGCTTGCGATCATGTGTGGATCGTCACCGGGTGCCCGACCCAAAATCAACCTTGGGTGGCGTCGAGATTTGAGCTTCGTTGGCCACAGTGAAGCTGGCTTTCGGCGTGTAGCTGAAGAGCATTGCGGTCAGGTTGGTTGGAAAACTGCGTGTCAGTACGTTGTAATGCTGCACGGCTTCGATGTACTTGTTGCGGGCGACCGTGACCCTGTTCTCGGTGCCCTCGAGCTGAACTCTCAAGTCCTGGAAGCCCTGGTTGGCCTTCAGGTTCGGGTAATTCTCGGCGACGACCAGCAGGCGTGAGAGCGCGCTGCCGAGTTGCCCTTGTGCCTGCTGGAAACGTGCCATGGCTTGCGGATCTTCGAGCATCTCCGGCGTGACCTGGATTGCCGCGGCGCGCGAGCGCGCATCGATGACGCGGCTCAGTGTTTCCTGCTCGAAGTTCGCTTCGCCTTTGACGGTTTCGACCAAGTTGGGAATCAGGTCGGCGCGGCGTTGGTACTGGTTCAGCACCTCGGCCCAGGCCGATTGGGTTTGCTCATCCAGACGCTGGAAGTCGTTGTAGCCGCAGCCACTCAGTGAAAGGCTGGCCGCGAGGATGAGTACAGCTGGTAGGTGGCGGTAAAGTCGAGCACGCATTGCATGCCTCCGTTAAATGAGCAGAGTGTCTTGCCTGACTTTAGCAGTTCGCTGCGGGCTTGGTCGCCGTAGCGCGATCGAGCGGGGATCCCTCGTCGCGGCGAAGGATTCGTCGGCAAATCGTCGAGCGCCTGAATTTTTGTTTTTGCTCAAGGTTTTCGGCACGCACAGTCCTTAGCATGCGCAGCACTGCGTTACCGGCCGCACGCAAAGTCCGGAACCCGATCCCCCAGGAGAGTATTCGCATGTTCGACAACGCCGTTCATTCCTTCGACGCCCGTGGTGTCGCCAAACGCTTCCGTCACGCCGCGATCTTTGGTGCACTTGAATCGCTCGAGGATGGCGAGACGATGCGTTTCGTCAATGACCATGACCCCGTACCGCTGCTCAACCAGATCCAGCAGCGCTACGGTAACCAAGTCGGGATCAACTATGTTGCGCGCGAGCCGGGCAACATCGTCATCGACTTCAGCATTCAGCTGGGTGCCGGTGCCGAAGCGACTCCCGCAGCGGCGATCGCGGGCGCCGGCAGCTGCGGCGGCGGTCACGGCTGCGGTTGCTCGGGTGGCTGATTGCGGCGTCTTGTGAGCACTGAGCAACAAGGGTCGAGAAGGCGGCCTAGAGTACCTTCTCGATCGCTTTGCGCAATTCTTCGGCATCCGGCGCGACCCGGCTGGGGAAGGCAGCCACCACCTTGCCGTTGCGATCGATCACGTACTTGTGGAAGTTCCAGCGCGGCGCTTCAGATTGGCGTGCCAGTTCGCGGAACAAGGGATGGGCCTCCGGGCCGCGGACGTGGATGGGCGCGAACATGTCGAAACTGACGCCGAAGTTCACGAAGCAGACTTCTGCGGCCTTGGCCTCGCTGTCCGCCTCTTGCTGAAAATCGTCTGACGAGAAGCCCGCAACCTTCAGGCCCTTGTCCTTGTAGGCCTGATGCAGAGCCTCCAAACCTTTGAACTGGCCGGTGAACCCGCAATGGCTTGCGGTGTTCACGATCAACACTGGTTGACCGTCAAACTGTTTGGCCAGATCAACGGTTTCGCCAGAATGCAGGCGGCGTAGCTGATGATGGAAAAGTGCTTGCGGTGCGATGCCTTCTTGCGCACGTGGCGTTTCGGCGAAGGCTGGAGCCTGCATCGAAACCGCGGCAACAGCTGCGATAGCGAGGGTCAGCGATGCAAGAGTCAGGGTGATCGGGCGCTTACACTTTTTTGCTTGAGCAGGCATGGTGGGTGTCTCCAGGGCAATGCGCTGTCGACCGCAAAGCTGCGCTACGGTTCAGGCCAGACGGAAGCCTTGCACGGCTTGAGAGAGTTCGCGCGCGCCGTTCTCGAGTGTCCCTACGGCGGCCGCGACGTTCGTCGCCGAGGTTTCGGTCTGGTCCGCAAGGCGAGCTACCGCCTCAATCGATCCAGTCATCTGTTGTGCGGCGGCACTCTGCGCGCGCAGGGCGCTGGCAATCCCATCGAAAACCTGCTCGACGCGGCCAGCGACCGCGGTGATGTGGCTGATCGACTCGCCCGCATCGGCCGCAAGACGGGTCCCTTTGCCCACGCGGTCAACGGCGGATTCGATGTTGCCGAGGGCTTCAGCCTTGCTGTGCTGGATGTCCTGGATCATTGAACCGATTTCTTCTGTCGCTGTGGCGGTGCGTTCGGCCAGCTTGCGAACTTCATCGGCCACCACAGCAAAACCACGTCCTTGTTCGCCAGCTCGCGCAGCCTCGATCGCAGCGTTGAGCGCCAACAGGTTGGTCTGGCCGGCGATATCCTTGATCAGACTCACGACCTCCGCCACACGGTCGGACTGATTGCCGAGTTGTTCGACGCTGTCGGCCGACTGCTCGATGATGTGGGCGATCCCGGTGATTTCGTCCACCGCCATCTGCACGATGTGAGCACCGTTGCGCGAGGCCTCGCCCGATTCGGTGGCGAGCGTGCGAGCGGATTCCGCGTCGGCGGAAAGGCGGCCGAGCTCTGCGTTCAAGTTATCGATGGCTGCGGAAATTTCATCCGTGGCGGTCTTTTGCTCGCGCATTCTGTTTGCAGCGTCGCTTGAATCGCGGTCCAGCGATGCGGCGCTGTGACTGATTGCCTGCGCCTGGTACTGAACGCGCTGCAGCGTGCCCGACAGATTGCGCTGCATGGAGGCGACGGAGGCGAGCAGATCGGATTCGCGGACCGTAACCTCCAGCGCGCGCAGGTCGCCTTCGCCGATACGGGCAGCGAGGGCAGAGACCTGAGCTGATTCGAGACTTTCCTTTTGCATCAGTACCGCCATGTACATCAACAAACCCGCCTGGACGACGACGTACAGCGCATGGAAAACAACGCGCGCCAAAGAGGGACCGGATTCAAACAAGTGGATGCCCAAGTTCGATGCCTGCAGCGCGTTGAACAGCACGTGATGGAGGGCGATCAAGCCTGCGGCAGCGAAAATGGGTTTCCAGTCACGGTAATAGAGCAGGAAAGCCAGCAGCACGAAGATGCCGAAGTGGGCCTCGATGACGCCGCCAAGTACCTGAATGCTCAATGCCGCGAAGATCATGAAGGCCGCGGCGATTGCGAGCCGTGAAACCACCGAACCGGGTTGCAGCTTGATCAGCAGGGCAGGAACCAGAGTGGCGGGCAGGGCAATTGCTAGCACCAGGGACCAGGTTCCGCTGTAGGCAGCGAGTCCGAGCGAGATCAGCAACAAGATGACCAGCGTGCCGAGCATCAACTGGTCGGCCTTGGCGCGGAAAGGGCGCAGTGTTTCTTCTGCGGAGACAGTCGATGACATGATGGGCACTTTCCCGGAGAGGTTGGTCGAGGGTGTCAGCGGCTGATGCAAATGTCAGCCGGGGAGGCACTGGCCGCAGCCCATCCCAGCAGTACGCCGCTGTAACCGAGCCAGGTTGCGAAGAGGAGCCAGCAAGCAATACGCACTTTGCTCATTTTTGAGGAAATGGTCATGAGTTGGATATCGGTCGCTGTAAGACGGACTTGAGCAGCCTAACAGTTCCTCCTGCCAGGACAAACAATGCAAAAGGGGGCAGCACGCAGTACGTGCCGCCCCCGCGGAGGGATTTTTGTTCGTCGCGGCTTAAAAGCTGTTCAGATCTTCCAGCGCGTCTATCACCATTCCGGTCCCGACTGCGATCAGCAGAATGTCTGCGCCAACGCGGACATAACGATGCATTTCGGGCGGGGTGCCCAGACGGATGACGATGTCAGCCGGTGCGTCGTAGTAAACGAGATCACGCGGCAGCGGCTGACCGATACGCCATTTCTTTGCGATGCCGGGCGGCCGGCAGCCGTTCTGTTTTTTCGCCAGGCCGGGCGGGCAGTCGTTGGCACGGTAACGGTCCGAATAATATCGGCGTACGACGTCGCGATGATCGTTCGAAAAATAGCTGCCGACGCGCGGCCCATCTCGGCGCTCATTACGATCATCAGGGTCACTGCGTCGGTCGCGGTCGTTGCGTTCGTATTCACGGCGTTCCGTGCGTGCGCCAGCATCGTCCTTGCGGCCGCGATCATCACGCTGTGCATTGCGATCGTTGTCGCGCCTGTCGCTCTTGCTGGGTCCGCGTTCCTGCTGCTGGGACTTTCCGTTTCCATTACCGCCGCCGGCATGCGCCGGTTTCTCGGCCATCGCGGGCCCCATGCTGATGAAGGCCGCAACGGCGACGGCGATGGCCGTTTTCAGGGTAGGGCGAATCGAGTTCATACCTGCTCCTTCCATGATCTGTGCGAGGTGTCCCTAGTTTAGGCGAGCGACCCAGATACGGGCTCGGTGGCTTACGCCTTGTCACGGAATCCGACCTCTGCGGTGGAGTCACAGCAGCGGAATCGCATCCTTTTCACCGCGCTCATAGACCACGTTGGCGCGACCGACCAGGAGCGGATCGAGCGGACCGATGCGCTCGATGTCCTTGTTGGCGTAGGGCATTTTGTGCAGCACATATCGCAGAGCGTTGAGGCGTGCGCGTTTCTTGCAATCGGATTTCACCACCGTCCACGGCGAATCCGCCGTATCGGTGTAGAAGAACATCGCCTCCTTGGCCTTGGTGTAGTCGTCCCATTTATCGAGCGAAGCCAAGTCGATCGGCGACAACTTCCACTGCTTGAGTGGATGACTTTCCCGCTCCTTGAAGCGGCGGCGTTGCTCCTCGCGGCTGACCGAGAACCAGAACTTGATCAAGTGGATGCCACTGCGCACCAGGTTGCGCTCGAACTCCGGCACTTGGCGCATGAATTCGTTGTATTCATCGGGCGTGCAGAAACCCATGACGCGCTCGACCCCTGCGCGGTTGTACCAGGAGCGATCGAACAGCACGATCTCGCCCGCGGTCGGCAAGTGCTGGATGTAGCGCTGGAAATACCACTGTCCGCGTTCGGTATCGGACGGCTTTTCGAGTGCCACCACATGCGCACCGCGCGGATTGAGGTGTTCCATGAAGCGCTTGATCGTGCCGCCTTTACCGGCTGCGTCACGGCCCTCGAACAGAATCACCACACGCTGGCCGGTTTCCTTGACCCATGCCTGCAACTTCAACAATTCGACCTGCAGGCTGTACTTCTGCCGCTCGTAGGCTTTGCGCGACATCAGGTTGCGGTAGGGATAGCCGCCATTGCGCCAGTCAGCAGAGAGTTCGTCGTCGGGGTGTGGATCGCTGCCGGTGAGCTTGGCTTCGGCCTTCATCAACGTCCGCCGCAGCATCTGGACGTCGTCCGGCGAGGCACCCGCGAGGATCGTTTCCAGCGCCTGCGCTGCAGCCTCCGGGGTGCGACGGGTTTCATGCTGCAGGATGTCGATGACGGCCGCGACTTTTGAATCCTGGGCGCCCGACGTGGCCTGCTCGACTTCGAACCGCTCGATGCCCTCGGGGCTGAGATCGGGTGCCGTATCGCCGCTGATCGCCGTGCGTTGCGATGCGGCTGAACGCGTTTGGCGATTGCGGGAACGGATGGGGGCTTTGTTCTGATCGTCTGTCATGCGGCGGTCTCCATCGAATAGCAAATATTCTAGCCCTTGTTACGTCCGGGGCCATTCGACAAAGGTCAACATCCGGTGCGGATCAAGCTGTGTGCCCGACGCGCGCGCGTGGCAACGAGCAGCTAGAATTGCGGCCCTTGAAACTGATGTCGGCCGTGCTGCTGAGCACGCCTTGCCTAACATGCCCCTAAGCCCCGAGGCCCGCTCCCTGCTCGACATGGCCTATCGTGTCGGCGCACCGAAGTTTCACGACCTGTCGCCCGCGCAAGCGCGTCACTCTTTCCAGAAACTGCAGTTCGCCTTCCGTCCAGAGGCGCCCGCCGTGGCGTCGACGACGGAAGTGCCCATGCCTCGACCGGATGGCAGTGCGCTGCTGTCAAGGTTGTACCGTCCAGTCTCCAGTCGGCCAGAGGATGTTTTGCCGCTGCTGATTTACTTCCACGGTGGTGGCTGGTGTGTGGGGGATGTGGCGAGTTATGACGTGCTGTGCCGCCAGATCGCCAATGCGTCGCGTTGCGCGGTGCTGTCGGTCGATTACCGCCTGGCGCCCGAGCACCCCTTCCCAGCCGCACTCGATGACGCCGCGCTCGCGTTCGAGTGGGCGGTCGCCCATGCTGACCTGCTGGGCGTTGACGCCGGTCGCATCGCACTGGGCGGGGACAGTGCAGGTGGCAATCTGTCCATCGTGACCGCTTTGTCGCTCCGTGGGGCTGAGATCACCCCCCGTTTCTTGCTGCTGGTGTATCCCTCGACCGAGATACGCAGCGAACGGCCATCGCGGCAAAACTACGGCGAGGGTTATTTCCTCGACTTCGGCACGCTGCAGTGGTTTTTCGAGCGCTATCTTCCGGACGGCAATACTGAAGACTGGCGTGCGTCGCCGATGCGTGCAGCGTCGCTGGCCGGGTTGCCGCCCACCTTATTGATTTCCGCCGAGTTCGATCCGTTGGTGGATGATTGTCAGGCGTTTGTACAACGCATGAATCATGAAGGCTGCGCCGTGGACTATGTGCAGGTGGACGGTGTAGTGCACGGCTTCATGACCCTGGGCAAATTGTTTCCGCAAGCGGATGAGGCTTTACGGACAGCCTCCAAGGCGCTTGCGCACGCCATGAGCGCCTGACGCGTCGTAGCGCTCAGCCGCCGCTGACGGCTGACAACATTTGCTGGCGCGTGCTGCGCGCTGCTTCGAGCAGCGCCTCGAATTCGGCGCGTCCCGCTTCGCCCAGGCAGGCGTCCAGCAGTTCGGGGCGGCGCTTGATGCCCAGCAGATTGGCAAACGGATTCGGGGTTTCGGCCGCGAGGGTGGCAAGAAACACGATGTCACTCAGATCGCGTGGAGGCCACTCACTGTGACCTTCCGCATTCATGTCGACGGCCTCGATGATGTCTTCCGGCAGGTCGAATGCCTCGAGTACGGCGCGTTTGATCGGTTCGTCCCACAGCATGACGAACTCGGCAAAACGCCGGACTTCATCCTCGAGTGCCGGGTAGTCGGCTGCCTTCGCGAGAAGATAGAACTGGCCGATATTGACCATGAGTCCGGTCAGCAGTGCGGTGTCGGGATTTTCCTTCGACAAGTGCTTTGAGAACGCATAGGCCCACGAGGCGACGTCGATCGAGTACATCCACAGGCCCGAGGCCACCAGGCGCATTTGGCGCGAGCGATGATCCCGCGCGAGCTGATCTGCTGCGACCGCATACGCCAGACAGCGCAGCGTCGACGAACCGATGCGCGAGATGGCCGCGGCCACGCTGGTGATTTCGCGTTGATAAGGGTTCAGCAGCAAGGTGTTTGCCATGCGCAGAACCTTGGCGCTGAGCAGCGGCTCCGCACGTACCACCGCAGCAATGTCTTCCAACGACGAATTGGGATCGTCAGCCAGCTTTTTGACGCGCATCGACAAGTCGAATACGGTCGGAAAGCTGAGACTTCCCTCCCGGAGTTCATCCTCGATGTCTGTGGCGAAAGTTTTGATCTGCCGCTCGAACGCTTCCATGCCTTGTCTCCCCCAATCAACTATTTGCGCCAATTTTAGCGATTCTGCCCGCAGCGATTGGCGGGCATTCAACACATCCAGCCTTTGTTTTCAGGGCTGGGTGAGCACGGCGCGGCCGTTCTCCAAGGCTTCGACCTGCGCCAGTGTGGCGACCGGGACACCCATGGCCTCAATTGCGGCGTGCCCCTGCTTGAAGCGCTTTTCGACGATGAAGCTTGCGCACAGCACTTCGGCGCCGGCTTCACGTGCCATTTCTACAAGGGCCACGGCCGTGCGGCCGTTCGACAGAAAATCATCGACGATCACGACGCGATCGCTTGGCACGACGTAGCGCTGCGACAGCACCAGCTTGGTCTCGCCCCCTTTGGTGGGCGAGGGAATCACGCGCGCAATGGCGGGCGACTCGACTTGTGGCGCGTATTTCTTCGCATACACCAGCGGCACATCCAGCGCCTGAGCCACCACCAGTCCAGGCGCGATGCCGCTGGCTTCGGCGGTCAGGATCACGGTTGGCTCGAAGCGCGCGACTCGCCGGGCCAGCTCTTGTCCCATCTCGGAGATGAAGCTCGGCTCGATGCGGTGGTTGAGGAAGTGATCGATCTTCAGGATCTGGTCGCCGATCACGGTGGCTTCGGCTTCGATGCGGCGCACCAGCGGGCCGTAGGGAGCGGTGAGGTTGGCGTTCATGCGCAAGAGGTCCGTAAACGAAAGTGCCCCCTGAAGCGGGGGCAGGTGGCGGAATTCTAGCGCAGACTGGCGTTGCCTTCGGCGCCCGTCTCGGTCATTCGCGTGACTTCGTGCTCAGTGGTTGAACACATAGCCATCCATGGCCAGCGTTCCATAGCGCACGTCGTCACCCGCGAAGCGGCGGGCATGCCAGTCTTCTCCTGCCGCGCCCAGCGCGAACAACAAGGGCAACAGGTGTTCGTCCGTCGGGTGGGCTCGCTCGGCATGGGGCGCCCGGCCGCGATAGTCGAGCATCGCCTCGATATCGCCGTGCTCCAGGGTGCTTGCAATCCAGTCCGCGAACTCACGCACATAGGGGTCCGTCGGCCCGGATTCGCGACGCAGTTCATACAAGTTATGCGTCAGGCTGCCCGACCCGACGATCAGCGCGCCGTGCTCCCTCAGCGGCGCCAGCGCCCGGCCAAGCTGCAGGTACTGCGCGGGACCGAAGTGCGGATGCAGCGAAACCTGCAACACCGGCACATCTGCATCGGGGTACATGAACATCAGGGGGACCCAGGCGCCGTGATCCAGCCCGCGCTGCGGGTCCGCCTGGGCTGTGATCCCGGCGCCGGCAAAGGTGTCGATCACACGTCGGGCCCAGACCGGTGCGCCGGGCGCCGGGTAGCTCAGTTCGTAGAGGGGTTGGGGAAAACCGCCAAAATCGTGGATTGTTTCCGGCTGAAGAGACAGGGTCACGGACAAGCGTGGCGTCATCCAGTGCGGCGAGGCCATGATGATGACCTCGGGACGCGGCAGGCTCTCGGTGAGCGCTTTCAACTCGCGACCGGCAATGCCGGGTTCGAGTGCGAACATCGGGGAACCGTGGGACACGAAGACGGAAGGGAGGGCGGACATGGTTTGCTCGGCGTTGCTGTGTGATGGCTGAAGAGTAAGCGACAGACGGCACGGGATAAAGGCTGCGCAGGATGAAAAACTGTTCCACCTCGATCAACAGTCGGCAACGAAGCCGAGTGTGACTGTGGCCCTCGTCCGCTAGAATCTGGCCCACTTGACGGTAATGATGCAAATGAACGACGAAGACTACATGCGTGCTGCGATGGAGCAGGCACGTCAGGCCGGTGCCTGTGAGGAGGTGCCGGTCGGCGCGATCGTGGTGCTGAATGGCGAGATCGTTGGCCGCGGCTTCAACCAGCCGATCGGGCGCCATGATCCCACGGCGCACGCCGAGATCATGGCGCTGCGCGATGCTGGCGCACGGCTGGGCAATTACCGCCTGCCGGGTTGCGAGTTGTTCGTGACGCTCGAACCGTGTGCGATGTGCTCCGGTGCGATCATGCACGCCCGCATCGCCCGCGTCGTCTATGGTGCGCGCGACCCCAAGACCGGGGTGGCCGGCAGTGTGCTCGATCTGTTTGCAGAGACGCGTCTCAACCACCACGCCATGATCGAGGGCGGTGTGCTGGGTGAGGACTGCGGCCGCATGTTGTCGAGTTTTTTTGCCGCACGTCGCGCCAAAACGCTGGTGGCTTGAATGCGCATCCGTGTCGACATCGGTCGTCAATGTCTTGAACTGTTTGCGGACGACGGCGCCTGCATTCGCCGCTATCCGGTGTCGACCGCGCTGAACGGCGCTGGCGAGGCAGTGGGTAGCTATCGCACGCCGCGCGGTCGTCATCGCATTCGCGCCCGCATCGGCGGGGGGGCCCCCTATGGGGCCGTGTTCCGTGGTCGCCGACCGACCGGTGAGTGCTGGACGCCCGATTTTGCTGCAGCCCATCCGGGACGCGACTGGATCTTGAGCCGCATTCTGTGGCTGTGCGGCGAAGAACCCGGGCGCAATCGGCTGGGCAGAGTCGATTCGATGCGCCGCTACATTTACATCCATGGCACAGGCGACGACCAACCCATGGGCGTACCGCTGTCGCACGGTTGTGTGCGCATGCGCAACCGCGACATCATCGAGCTGTTCGATTTGATACCGGTCGGTACCCGGGTGGACATCCGCGAATGACGCGATGGGGCGTGTGTGACTAAGCAAACGGAGCAGGACCGGCCTTTCGTCGCCGAACTGGGTGATCTGCGCTCGTTGCAGTTCGACGGCTTGACCGTGCAAAGCGTGATGTCCGTCAGCCAACCCGATGCACTGGCGCTGGACTACACGCGGGCGCTGATGGGCTTTCTGTTGTTCAACCCGCACCCGAAACATATCGTCATGATCGGACTGGGTGGCGGATCGCTGGCGAAATACTGCCTGCGCAGCCTGCCCGACACGCGTTTCACCGCGGTCGAGATCAATCCGGAGGTGATCGCGCTGCGCGAACGCTTTGGCATTCCGGCCGATGACGCGCGTTTCAGCATCGTCTGCGCGGATGGCGCGGACTACGTGCGTGATTGCGAGGAAACCCCCGATGTGTTGCTGGTCGACGGCTTCGTCGCCTCGGGCCTGCCCGTGCGGCTGGGAAGCGTCGATTTCTACGCCGATTGCTGCCGGACACTGGCCCCGGGCGGTGTGCTTGCGGTCAATCATTGGGCCGGGGACGGTCGTTACGCCGTCTATGCAGCGCGTCTGCGCGAGGCTTTCGATGGACGTGTTCTGACGATCCCGGCTGAAGACGGCGACAACCGCATCAGTTTTGCGGTGGCCGGCGCGGCCTTTCCGCCTTCGCGTGGCCAAGTGCTGGGGCGGAGTTCGGCCTTGGCCGACTTGCACAGCTTCGATGTCGCAGACATCGCCCAGCGGGTACTCGGGCGCCTGGATCGGATGATGGGAAAGCGGCCCGCCGGGGTACGCGGTCTGGCTTAGATCGCTGGCCTGGTGGCCGACGAGGACAATGCAAACCGGTGTGTGACTTCGCTGCGCAGTTCGCCGTGCAGGTCCCATGTCCATTCGCGTAGCCGGGTATTGCCCGCGTGATCGATCATCACCAGGCTGGAGCAGCGGGTTGCATAGCCGGGCGCGCGGATGAAAGCGGGTGACAGCCAGCGCTCCCACTCCAGGCTGATGCCCGTGTCCGGCAAGTGTGGGTCGGGTGCCGGGGTCGCGTCGCGCAGCAAGGCGAGCACGGCGGCGTCGTCTGGCAACTGGGGAAGGGCGTGTTCCAGACGTGAGCGTGCCAGCCGGAGCTTGGGCCACGGCGTATCGAGCAGGTGGTTGGACAGGCCGTAGATGCCCGGTTCGAGCATCTTGACGGCGCCCGTGGTGCTCTCCAGCACACCCAGTGTGCGACCGTCACCCACCAACAGATTGAAGGCTGCATAGGCGGCGCTGTCCTTGGCAAGTTGCCTCAACACCGTCTCGGCATCCGCTTCATCCTGGAGTGCGCTTCGCACCAGTGCCCCTCGCGACGGTGCCCCGGCAAGGTGTCGGCTCGGGTCGCGGTAGTTGGTCAGTGCGGCAAAGCGGCCGCTGCGGCTCAGGCCCATCCAGGTGCCGCCGGCCTCCAGATCCCGTCCGGCCAGCAGGTCGGGCGCGTCGGGCCACCAATGCGCGGGGGCCGCCGGGCGATTGAGGAATTCGTCACGATTGGACGCGACGACCAACGGATAGTCGGGGTGGCGCTGCCACGCAAGGACGATCAGGCACATCGGCTCAGGGGTTCTCGAGGAAGCATTCGGTGTGACGTCGGCCGCCGGGTTCGAGCATTTCGCCCATGCGATGTGCGAGCGTCATCGCTTCAAGCGCCGCGGCGAACCCCGCCCGGTCCGAAACGCCTTCGTAGATTTCCATCCAGGTGGTGGCATCGTCGGCACGCTGCATCAGCCGCCCGGCGATGCCGGTCTGTGCTTCGAGGGCGGCCTGCATCGTACGCACACGATTGCGGGCGAGTTCGGCATCTTCATCCGCGCGTAACCGGTAGTACAGGTAGAAATGCGTCGTTTCGCCGAGCGGCATTGGCATCATTCCGTGCGCTTCAAAGCCCTGGATGAAAGATGCTCAGCCCAGCGAGTAAGGCAGATCGAGCAGTTTCAGGCGAGGACCCGCCACGCTGCCCAGATGAATGTCGCCCGCTTCGGCGCTGCTGGTCTGCAACACGGCCAGCGCTTCAAAGCCGCCATCCTCGGTTGGCGCGATGTTGACCAATTTGCCGGCCGACTGCTCGCCGAAGTCGGGGGCATGAAGATCGGCGCCCACGACGGGCGCAGCCTCGTTCGGAATGGCGACCCGGTACATGCGCTTTTTCAGCTTGCCGAGGTATTGCGTGCGGGCAACGATCTCCTGGCCGGGGTAGCAGCCTTTGTGAAAGCTCACGCCGCCGATCAGTTCGTAGTTCAGCATCTGTGCGACGAACTCCTCTTGCGTTGGCGCGGTGATCAGCGGCAAACCGGCGCGGATCATCGCCAGTTGCCAGGCGGCGGTGCCCGCCTTGACGGCACCGGCGTGTTGTAGTGCAGCAAACACTGCCGGGGCAGTGTCGGTCGTCATCGCCACGACAAAATTGCGCTCGTCCAGGCGGATGCAGCGCGGCACGTCGCCACCGCCGGTGTGCGTCATGACATTCGCCGGCACCGTCAAGCCGGCATCGGCGAGTGTCTTCGCCGCGTTGACACCACCGACCCCCAGCAAGGCGACGTCCTGGCTGGTGTCGGACAGTTTCACCTTGCTGCGCAGCACGTACATCGAGAATTTCTTCAGGAAGGCTGGCAGGATGTCCGCCGACAGCATCAGTCCATGGCCTTCGGCTTCCGGCCAGATCAGGAAGCTGGCGATCATGCGGCCCTTGGGCGAATTGAAACTGTTCCATGCAGCGCCGTCGGCGGGCAATTTTTGCACGTCGTTCGACACCAGGTTGTGGATGAAGGCGGCGGAATCTGGCCCGACCGAGCGGATCGTGCCCAGATGCAGCAGCGGTACGACAACGGTCGATTCGGTCACGGCGCGGGCTTCGGTGACGGCGTCGGCGAAATGGAGACGGTTATCGGCCAAGGTGGCGCCCTGCTGGGCGAGATGGTCGGTCCAGGCGGTCATGTTGTTAGTGTGCGCTCGAGTGGAAAGAGAGGTCGGTCAAACAGGAGGTCGATCAGTGGCCAGCCACGACTGGGCGGGCTGGCGATGCGATGCAGTATTATAGGCGCCCGCCAAACGGTGGTCGCCCCTGCGGTCGCCATGGTCTTGTCGATCCTTCATGAAACGTCTCGTCCTCAGCGCTGTCCTGTTGCTTCTGGCGGTCGCCGTGCTTGCCGCGGGCGTGGCCTATTGGCTCGCGCACCGGCCCTTGGTGCTCAAGTCCGAGGTGGTGGATTTCACCGTGCAGCGTGGGCTGGGCATGCGTCAGGCAGCCAGTGTCATCGCCCAGGCCGGCGTAGAGGTTAGCCCGAGTGGGCTGAGCTGGCTGGCCCGCATCACGGGGCGTGCCAATTCCATCAAGGCCGGCAGCTACGAAGTCCATGCCGGCATCACGCCCTGGCAGCTGGTGCTCAAGCTGTCCGATGGCGATGTGTCGCAAGCGGATGTGCTGCTGGTGGAGGGCTGGACCTTCCATCAAATGCGCAAGGCGCTCGAGAGCCATCCCGAACTCGTGCCCGACACCGCCGATCTCAGCGATGCCGAAATCCTCGCCCGTATCGGTGCCAGCGAGTCGCAGCCCGAAGGATTGTTCTTCCCCGACACCTATCTATTCGACAAGCGTTCGCCGGCCTCGGCCGTGCTACGCCGCGCCTATCACGCCATGCAGTTACGGCTGGATCAGGCTTGGGCCGCGCGCGACCCGGCCTTGCCGCTGAAAACGCGTTATGAAGCGCTGATCCTGGCCTCGATCATCGAGAAGGAAACGGGTCGTGCGGAGGATCGAAGCCTGGTGGCCTCGGTCTTCGCCAACCGCTTGCGTATCGGTATGCCGCTGCAGACCGATCCCACCGTGATCTACGGTCTCGGTCCGGATTTCGATGGTCGATTGCGCCGCAAGCATCTCGAAACCGACCACCCTTGGAACACCTACACCCGCGGTGGCTTGCCGCCGACGCCGATCGCGATGCCGGGCCCCGACGCCCTGTGGGCTGCGGTTAAACCTCAATCCAGTGATTTTCTCTATTTCGTCGCCCGTGGCGATGGCAGCAGCCAGTTTTCGCGCACCCTCGACGAACACAACAACGCCGTGAACCGCTTCATCCGCAACGGGGGCAAACCTTGACCCAACACGACCGATCGCCGCGCGGGCGCTTCATCACTTTTGAAGGCATCGACGGTGCTGGAAAAAGCAGTCAGATCGCCGCCACGGTTGCATTGCTTCAGGCACACGGCATCGATGTCGATCAGTCCCGCGAGCCTGGCGGCACGTCGCTCGGTGAGCGTCTGCGCGCATTGCTGCTGCACGAAGCGATGCATCTCGAAACCGAGGCAATGCTGATGTTTGCCGCGCGCCGCGAACATCTTGCCGCCCGCATCGAGCCGGCACTGGTGGCCGGACGCTGGGTGGTGTGTGACCGCTTCTCGGACGCGACTTTCGCTTACCAAGTGGGTGGGCGAGGGCTGGCGCGGGAAAAATTCGACGCGCTCGAACATTGGGTTCATCCCGACCTGCAACCTGATCTGACCCTGCTGTTCGATCTGCCGCCCGAAATTGCCGCAGCCCGTGTTGCCGCCACCGGCGCCGATCCCGACCGCTTCGAACGCGAGCAACGTGACTTTTTTGAGCGCGTGCGCGAGGCCTACCTCCAGCGTGCGCGCCATGCACCGCATCGTATCCGCGTCGTCGATGCCAACCGGGCGCAGGACGTGATCCGGGCCGACATCGAGCGCATCGTGCGCGAGACCGTGCTGGCATGATTCAGCCTTGGCTGCAGCCGACCTGGACGCGGCTCGTCGAACTCGGCGAGCGCCTGCCGCACGCCTTGCTGTTCGTCGGCCCTCCGGGCTTGGGCAAGCGCGCCCTGGCCGAAGCGCTGGCTGCAAGACTGCTTTGTGACACGCCGAATGCCGATGGCCACGCCTGCGGCCATTGCGAGCCCTGCCAGTGGCGGATGGCAGGGAATCATCCCGACCTGTATTACGTGGTACCTGCAGCCGAGATGGCGGCCGAGGCCGGTGAGGGCGAAGGCGCCGAGCCGGCTGCAAAGGACGGCAAGGCCAAGTCCGAGCAGATCGTCATCGAGCAGATCCGCGACCTGCAGTCTTCGCTCAGCGTCACCGGTCACCACAGTTCGCGCCGCGTCGTCGTGCTCGACCCGGCCGAGGCGATGAACGTGTTCACGGCCAACGCATTGCTGAAAATGCTGGAAGAGCCGCCTGCCGGTTGCGTGTTCCTGCTGGTATCGTCCGCGTCGCGCCGCTTGCTGCCGACGATCCGCAGCCGCTGTCAGCAATGGCCGTTTTCTCGGCCGAGCGACGAGGCGCTGGCACAGTGGAGGGCGAAAGCAGACCCGGCCTTGCGGGCGCTGTTGGCCATCGGTGGTGGCATGCCGCTGGCGGCCGAGCGCATGGCCGAGAGCGGCGGGGGCGCCTTGCTCGAGCGGTTCGTGCGCGATCTGTCTGGTCTGCAGTCGGCCGACGTGTTGCGCCTCGCTGGACAATGGGAAGCCTGGTTGAAATCGAAGGAGGCGCTGACGGCCGGCTTCGGTTTTCCTGAACTGGCTGGCTGGATGCAGCGCTGGGTGAGCGATCTCGCCGCATCGCGGCTGGGGGGGCGGGTTCGCTTTTTTCCCGCACAGGAAAGCGTGTTGTCGGCGCTCGCCAGTCGCGCCAGCATTGCCGCCGTCAGCGGCTGTTACAATGAAATCACGCAGATTCGCAAGGTATCCCGCCATCCGTTGAACCTGCGCCTGGTTCTCGAAGACATGCTGCTGCGCTACGCCCGCACCATCGCCGGAGCCCGAGGATGACTGAACACGCCAAACCGCAAATGGCCCGCCCGGCGGTGTTGTCGCTCAACATCAGCTCGAAATCCGCGCTTTACGCTGCCTACATGCCCTTCCTGAACAACGGCGGGCTGTTCGTGCCGACCCCGAAGAACTATAACCTCGGCGACGAGGTCTTCATGCTGTTGCAACTGATGGACGATCCGACCCGTCATCCCGTGGCCGGTCGCGTCGTCTGGATCACGCCGCACGGCGCACAGGGTGGCAAGACGCAAGGGGTGGGTGTGCACTTCTCCGACGACGAAGCCGGCAAAGTGCTGCGCAGCCGCATCGAGCAGATTCTGGCAGGCCACCTGGGCTCCAGTCGTCCCACGCATACCGTCTGATTTTTGAAGCGTTTTCAATGTTCGTCGATTCCCACTGCCATCTCGATTTTCCTGACCTCGCCGCGCGCGAGGATGAAGTGCTCGCCACCATGGCGGCCCACGACGTGGGCACGGCGCTGTGCATCAGCGTCAAGCTCGAAGATTTTCCACGTGTGCTGGCACTGGCCGAGCGCCATCCGCAGCTTTGGGCTTCGGTCGGGGTGCATCCGGACAATGCGGAGTGCGAAGAGCCCGATGTCGCCCGCCTGATCTCGCTTGCCAACCATCCCAAGGTGGTCGCCATCGGCGAGACCGGGCTGGATTATTACTGGCAGAAAGACGCGCCTGAATGGCAGCGCGAGCGTTTCCGCACCCACATCCGCGCCGCACGTGAAACGGGCAAACCGCTCATCATCCACACCCGCAGCGCGGCGGATGACACGCTGCGCCTGATGCACGAAGAGAACGCGCGAGAAGCGGGGGGCGTGATGCACTGCTTCACCGAGAGCTGGGAAGTCGCCGAGGGCGCGCTGGAGCAAGGTTTCTACATTTCGTTTTCGGGCATCGTCACCTTCCGCAACGCGAAGGACCTGAAGGAAGTGGCCAAGCGCGTGCCGCTCGATCGTCTGCTGATCGAAACCGATTCGCCTTATCTGGCGCCCGTGCCGCATCGCGGCAAGACCAACGAACCTGGCTGGGTCGTGCACGTGGCCGAAGAAATTGCCCGCCTGCGCGACGAACCGCTGGCCCGCATCGAGCAGGCCAGCACCGATAACTTCTTCAGACTTTTCCGCCATGCGCACAGACCTGCCTGATCACAGCCCGACCCATTGTTCTCCTGCCCAAGCCGGTGTGCGCAAGCTCCTGGCAGTAAGTGTATTTGCGCTTATGGGTCTGGCTTCGAGCGTGACCTTGGCGGGCAGCTACGACGATGCGCTCAGTGCGGCGACGCTCGGAGACCCGAAAGCCCTCGTGCAGTTGCTCGATCGTGGCATCGATCCAGACACCGTCGATGCACAGGGCAACACGCTCTTGATCCTGGCGGCGCGCGAAGGGCAGACCGCTGTGGTTGAAGCCTTGCTGAAGTACCGCGCAAGGATCAACCAGCGCAACCCGATGGGCGATTCGGCCTTGATGCTGGCCGTGTTGCGCGGCCATGACGATGCCGCCCGCGCCTTGGTCAAGGGCGGGGCGACGGTGAACCACGAGGGCTGGACGCCGCTGCACTACGCGGCGTTCGAGGGCCGCGAGGCGATACTGGATACCTTGTTTGCTGCGGGTGCGGATGTGAATGCGAAGGCGCCCAACCTGGCGACACCGCTGATGCTCGCCGCGCGCAATGGCCACATCGGCGTGGTGCGCCGTCTGCTGACCTTTGCCGAGACGGATCTTAACGCCTTGAACGATGCCGGGCTGTCAGCCGATGTCTGGGCGCAGCAAAACGGCAACACCCATATCGCCGAGCTCATTCAGGCCGAGCGCAAGCGCCGCGGCCTGCCGGCGCCGGCGATACGGATCACGATCGAATAAGCATCAAGTTTCCAGCGCGCGCACCTTCACCGTGCGCCCTTTGAGTTTGCCTGCGGACAGGCGGCGCACGGCGTCGCGCGCGATGTCGCGAACCACCGCGACGTAGGTGGTCTGGTCGGTGACGGTGATTTTGCCGATCTGCTCGCGACTGAAGCCGGCGTCGCCGGTCAGCGCACCCAGCACGTCGCCCGGGCGGATCTTGTCCTTGCGCCCCCCCAGGATCAGCAGTGTTGCCATCGGTGCCTGCAACGGCGATGCATCTTCGATCGAGAGCGCATCGATGTCGTCCCACTGGGGGGTGAAGCCCATGGCCTGTGCGATGGTTTCGACCCGGCGCTTGTCCGCGTTGCTGCACAGGCTCAGTACCAAGCCTTCGGCATCGCCGCGACCCGTACGACCGATGCGATGGATGTGGACTTCCGGGTCGGGGGTGATGTCGACATTGACCACGGCCTTGAGCTGCGCAATGTCCAGGCCGCGTGCGGCGACGTCGGTGGCCACCAGTACGGCACAACTGCGATTGGCGAACTGGATCAGCACCTGATCACGGTCGCGCTGCTCCATTTCACCATGCAGCGCCAAAGCATGAAAACCCTCCGCACGCAGTAAGTCCACCAATGCGCGGCATTGTTGCCGGGTGTTGCAGAAGGCCAGCGTGCTGGCGGGACGATAGTGCTTCAGCAGCGTGGCAACCGCCTGCAGGCGGGCGGGGTGGTCGATTTCGAAGAAGCGCTGGCGGATCTTGTCGGCGGCATGCAGTTCGGCGAGCTTCACTTCCTTCGGTGCGCGCAGAAAGCGTTGTGCGAGCTTTTCGATGCCTTCGGGAAACGTTGCCGAGAACAGCAAGGTCTGGCGCTGCGTCGGGCAGTGGCTGGCAATCCAGGCAATGTCGTCATGGAAACCCATGTCCAGCATGCGGTCGGCTTCGTCGAGGACCAGCGTGTTGAGCGCAGCCAGATCCAGGCTTTCGCGCTGCAGGTGATCCATGATGCGGCCCGGCGTACCCACCGCGACGTGGGCGCCATGCGCAAGGCTCTCGCGTTGTGGGCGCATCGGCGTACCGCCACACAGCGACACTACCTTGATGTTGTCGGCGAAGCGTGCGAGACGGCGGATTTCCTGGGTCACTTGGTCGGCCAGCTCCCGTGTCGGGCACAGGACCAAGGCCTGTACGTCGAGGCGCTGGGGGTTGAGCCGCGACAGAAGCGGCAAGGTGAAGGCGGCGGTTTTGCCGCTGCCGGTCTTCGCCTGAGCAATCAAGTCGTGCCCCTGCAGCGCGAGCGGCAGGGCGGTGGCCTGGATCGGCGTCATCGTCAGATAGTCGAGCTGACGCAGGTTGGTGAGCATGCCGGCTGACAGGGGCAGGGCATCGAAAGGCTGATCCGTCGTCGATTGAGGCGAAGCGGATTGTGTGGCGGTGTTCGCTGTCGCGGCGCCGGAAGGGGGGATAATGTCGTCCATGCCCAATTATCAGGCCTGGGACAGCGCACGCCGAGAAATTCTGTTTCTGGCGACATGTCCGGGCGATTCAAACATAACGACAAGGAAACAGCATGAGCAGTCTGCCCAAGTGTCCCGCATGTGGGTCCGAATACACCTACGAAGACGGTGCAAACTATGTTTGCCCTGAATGTGCCCACGAATGGCCGCAGGCGGGTGGCGAAGAAGCGGGTGAAGTCGCCAAAGTGTACAAAGATGCTAACGGCAACCTGCTGCAGGACGGCGATAGCGTCACGGTGATCAAGGATCTGAAGGTGAAAGGCTCGTCGCTGGTGGTGAAGGTCGGCACCAAGGTCAAGAACATCCGCCTGATCGACGGCGATCATGACATCGACTGCAAGATCGACGGTATTGGTGCGATGAAGCTGAAGTCGGAGTTCGTCAAGAAGCTCTGAGGCGAAGGCTCAGGCCCCGGCGATCCAGCCTTCCAGCGGATCGACGCGGGGCGGCAGGCCGTAGCGTGGTGCGCCGGCGCGGGCACTCGATGCGGCCTGCATCAGGGCGAGTACCGCGTCCAGACGGTCGCCGCTGGCGTCGTCCGTCAAGGCGCAGGCCTGCTCGGAGGTCAGTTGCAACTGAATGCCGTTCGACGATGAGCTAGCGCACAAGGCTTCGACGATGCGGATGCGGGTCGCGTGGCGTTCAGTCGTCTGCTTGCGCTTGTCGTCGCTTTTGTAGGAATCCGGCGTGATCCGGCGTGCCAGCAGGCCGGGGTAGGCCTCCACCGCAATCCGGGATGGGGCGCCGGTGTGCAGGCCGGGTAGCGTGACGCCGGCCGCCAACAGTCGCGGCGCGCCTTCGAGGAACATCAGTCCAACCGGAGGATTGACCAGTTTCAGTGGGCTGTGTGACCGCGCTGGCAGGTCGGTGGCGCGGTGTGCGTAGCGCTGGCCGACCGGGCGGGTTTGGCGGTAAGCGTCGAGTACAGCGCGGAATTCGGCTTTGCCGAGGGCTGCGCAGTGCCGCACCAGATCGGGCCAGTTGGCAGGCCAGCCGAGATCGATGACTGCCTCGCGTGGTAGGCCGAAAGGAAAATCGAAGGCGCCCAGCCAGGGGCCGGGACGGACGAGCAGGGCTTCGAACGCGGGCCAGTCGTGCAAGGCCTCCACGCCATCGAGCCTCACGATGCTGCCGTCCAGGCGCCCGCTCGCAGCAGTGATCGGTTTGGCTTTGCGCGGTGCCGAGGTGAAGTCGACACCGATCAGCATGGTGTCTGGTGCGAGGGTCATGCGCTTACCCCCGGTCGCGTAGCAGGCGTGCAGCGGTGCTGACCGTGTTGAAGTGGATGTTCACCGTGTCGTCGATCGGTTCTGCATAGCCGCCTGCCATCGCAATCGCCACCGGGATGTCGGCGTCTCTGCACCGGCCCAGCACGCGCGCGTCGCGTGCCTGCAGTCCAGCGATGCTCAGCCCCAGTCGGCCTAGGCGATCACCCGCATAGGGGTCGGCGCCGGCGAGATAAATCACCAGTTCCGGCCGGGCACGCTCGAAGACCGTGTTCAGTGCCTGATCGAGCGCGACCAGGTAGGCGTCATCGTCCGTGTCGTCCGGCAGGTCGACATCGAGGTCGCTGACCTGCTTGCGGAAGGGGAAATTCTTGGCACCGTGCAGGCTGCAGGTAAACACATCGGGCTCGTCAGCCAGGATGGCGGCGGTGCCGTCGCCCTGATGAACGTCACAATCGACGATGGCCACGCGCTGGACGCGTCCCTCGGCGCGCATGGCCATGGCGGCGATGGCTGCATCGTTGAATACGCAGAAGCCCGAGCCGAAGTCACGGTAGGCATGATGGGTGCCGCCCGCAAGATTGACTGCACAGGCCGTTCCGCCCTCGCGTTCGAGCGCGCTGCGACAGGCTGCCAGCGTGGCACCTGAAGAGCGACGTGAGCGCTCGACCATGGCGGGTGTCCAGGGAAAGCCGATGCGGCGAATTTCGGCCGCGTCCAGCGTGCCCGTGGCGACACGCTGCAGATAGCCTGCATCATGCGCACGCAAGATTTCTTCGTCCGTGGCCGCGGCGGGCACGCAAAAATCGGCCGTGTCGAATGCACCGCAAGCGAGCAGACGGCTGCGCAGGCGCGCGTATTTTTCCATCGGAAAGCGGTGGCCTTCCGGCAAGGGCAGCACGAAATGATCGGCGTAATACAGCTTCATGATGTGCTCTCAGGCACTGCGACGACGAAAATCGCGCAGGCGGAAACCCAGCGCGAACAAGGTGACGAAATAGCTCAGCGCACCCGCGCCGACGACGGCAGCCAGGCGCAAGCCGCGTTCCAGCCCACCTATTTCCACCCAAAGCGTTTCCGGCCCTGCGCCAAACCACAACACCGCGCCCATCACCATCAAGGCGCCGAGCAGCTTGAGCGAGAACATTCCCCAGCCCGACTGCGGCACATAGACCGCGCGCTTGCGCAGGCCGCGGTAGAGCAGACCCGCATTGAGGCAGGACGCCAGGCCGATCGCCAGTGCCAAGCCGGCATGACGTAGCGGCATCACGAAGGCGAGATTCATCAGTTGCGTTGCGAGCAGGGTGATGAGGGCGATCTTGACCGGCGTGCGGATGTCCTGCCGTGCGTAGAAGCCGGGCGCCAGCACTTTCACCAGAATCAGACCCGTCAGGCCGACGCTGTAGGCCATCAATGCGCTGCGGGTCTGCATCACGTCGTCGGCACCGAAGGCACCGTAGTTGAACAAGGTGGCCACCAGCGGAACGGCCAGCAGGGCCAGGCCCAGCGCGGCCGGCAGGGTCAGCATCAAGGTCAGGCGCAGACCCCAGTCGAGCAGGGAGGAAAACTCGGCCGCCTTGTCATCGGCGTGCAATTTTGACAGGCTGGGCAGCAAAATCGTCCCCAGCGCGACGCCCAGCAAGCCGGCAGGGAACTCCATCAGGCGGTCGGCGTAGTACAGCCACGACACACTGCCGCTTTCGAGAAAGGAGGCGAAGATGGTGTTGATCAGCAGTGAAATCTGGCTGACCGAGACTCCGAGGAGGGCCGGCGCCATCAGCTTCATGACACGGCGCACGCCGGGGTCGGACAGGTTGAAGTCGAAGCGCGGCAGCATGCCGATTTTCCGCAGCGGGCGGACTTGCAGCACCAGTTGCAGCACACCGCCGAGGAACACGGCCCAGGCCAGTGTCAGCACGGGCGGGTCGAAGTAGGGTGCGGCGAAGAGCGCCATGCCGATGAAGGCAAGGTTCAATAGCACCGGGGTGAAGGCCGGTATCGCGAATCGACTCCAGGTGTTGAGCACGCCGCCGGCGAGCGCAACCAGCGACATGAAGAAGATGTACGGGAAGGTGATGCGGGTGAGCTCGACGGTCAGCTCGAATTTACCCGGATCACCGGAGAAGCCCGGTGCCGAAACGTAGATGATCAAAGGCGCTGCCAGTGCGCCGAGCGCTGCCACTGCGGCCACGATCAGTCCGAGCAAGGTTGCAACGCGATTGACCAGTGTGTGGGTGGCTTCGGGTCCCTGCTTGTTCTTGTATTCGGCCAGGATTGGCACGAACGCCTGCGAAAAAGCGCCTTCGGCAAACATGCGACGCAACAGGTTGGGTAGGCGGAAGGCGACGAAGAAGGCGTCGGTCGCCATGCCGGCACCGAAGGCGCGGGCAATGACGAAATCGCGCACGAAGCCGAGGATGCGGGACAGCAAGGTCATGCCGCTGACGGTAACAAGGGCGCGCAGCAGATTCATGAGTAAGAGCGTGGTTTAAAATCGCGAACGACAAGGCCGGCATGATAGCGGTACGCTTGGGTCACTGTAAGTCGAGACACTATCGCCAAGCCACAAAACGTGCTTGCGTTCAGCCTTCGACCTGGATAGAATCGTGGGCTTTCCAGAACCATTCAATAACGGAATCACATTTATGGCCAACTCGGCACAAGCTCGTAAGCGCGCCCGTCAGGCAGTCAAGTCTCGCGCCCACAACGCCAGCCTTCGTTCGCGCCTGCGTACCGCGATCAAGGCCGTGCGCAAGGCCGTCGTGGGTGGCGACAAGTCGGCGGCTCAGTCGGTCTTTCGCACCTCGATGAGCACCATCGACAGCATCGCTGACAAGAAAATCAT
>Ga0209066_10000657_pt1 | contig 49654 bp, 40 predicted proteins | sample All_14_2_FD_187198 | JGI IMG/M metagenome (GOLD analysis project Ga0209066, IMG submission 187198) | Freshwater microbial communities in response to fracking from Pennsylvania, USA - Allegheny Zone_MetaG_DW_15 (SPAdes) (version 2) ... | reverse complement strand
GGCCGGGGGTTTCCTTGGGGGTGATTCTCAAAAAAGTAGAGGCATGGTGGCTGGATAATGATACGGCACCCGACCGCTCAGCGTGCCTTGCTTATGCAAAAACCATGAAGGCTTAGCCTTCTTATGACATTTTGTTTTTAAGGAAATTCGGCAGCGGGGGCATCCATGCTTTGCGCATCTGAAGTTTGGCGCCGAGGTCTATATCGACCGGCTTGCCGGTCTCGCCATTGAAAATTTGTTTGAAGCTGTATTTGCGGGGGCCTATTTCCTCGATCAGGTAGAGGCTGCAATTTTCCGGATTCCTGAAGTCCTTGTAGAAATAGGGGTCGATATGCAGGAAAGCCATGGCAAAAGTGCGCAGGGTGACGCCGTGGGTTACCAGAAAATGGTCGTTCTGGCCTTGCTGGTAATCGCGCATTAGGGTCCCGCACAGGCCTGACACCCTTACTTGCGTGTCAGCCGGGCTTTCGCCCAGCAAAGGCTTGGCATGGTAGGGGCTTTTTTCGCGTGCGGCCTCGTAAAAGGCGGCTTCCAGCGGGTACTGCTTTTCGCGCATTTCTGCGCTGTGAAGGTGGGCGAAAATACCGAAATCCTGCTCTGTCAAAAATGGGGATGCTTTGACCCTTTCCAGTTTGATAGCGCCGCCAGCGCCCGCAATAACGCCGACTGATGTTTGCCGTGTGCGCAAATGGGTGCTGGTTAAAAGCTGTGGGCCTTGAGTGTCGGGCGATGGGTATTTTTCAAGGTAATCGCCAAAAAAGCCGCCGAGGCGGATGGCCTGCTGCCAGCCAAGTTCCATCAGCTCCACGTTCGGGTCGCCGCGCAGGGCATAGTTTTCGGGGTTGTCGTTACCTTCCGAAAAACCGTGGCGGGCCATGAAGATGCGTAAAACCATGTGCGTGATGCTCCCTTAAGGGGTACATCAGCAGGCGGGTGCGCTTATGTCAATAATTACCAGCGGACTTCAGGTGGCAGGGACATCAGGATGGCTTCGACATTGCCGCCGGAATTGAGGCCGAATATGGTGCCGCGGTCATAGAGCAGGTTGAATTCGACGTATCGGCCACGCTTGACCAGCTGTTGGTCACGTTGGTCTTTTGTCCACATCTTATGCATAGAGTTTTCCACAAGCTGCGGATAGATGTTCAGGAAGGTTTCGCCTACGTCTTTGGTGTAGGCCAGATCAGCCTCCGGGCTGCCTGAATCGAGATAATCGTAGAAAATACCGCCAATGCCGCGCGCTTCCTTGCGGTGTTTCAAATAAAAATACTCATCGCACCATGCTTTGAATTTGGCGTGGTAGTCGGGGTTGTGCCTGTCGCAACACTCTTTCCATGCGGCATGGAACGTGGCCGTATCGGTATCATCCGGTATCATGGGGGTTAAATCGGCTCCGCCGCCGAACCAGCTTTTGGAAGTGGCAATGCGGCGCGTGTTCATGTGTACGGCAGGCACAAGGGGCGATTGCATGTGTGCCACCAGTGATATGCCAGCCGCCCAGAATTTACCGCCGTTTTCATCGGCACCCGGTATTTTTTTACGGAAATCTTCAGGGAAGGTGCCGTGGACTGTCGAGATATTGACGCCTACTTTTTCAAACACGCGCCCGCGCATGATCGACATTTCGCCGCCGCCGCCTTCGTGGTGCTGCCAGACTTTCCGTTCAAAGCGGCCTGCCGGCAAATCGACGTGCGGGCCTTCGGCCAGCGCGTCTTCCAGCTGTTCGAAGCGTGTACAGATACGGTCACGCAAGGTGCGGAACCACTGGGCGCAGTTTTGATCAAATTCGGTCATGACCGAAGGGTATGGCCTATGCCCCGAGGTGTTGCAAGCGCATTTCGCCGCCTGTAAAGGCCAGCATGAATGCACCCGAGGTTTCGCGCGTGCCAAGGTGCGGGCGGGCATAGCTTGACGCTGCTTCAAGCAGGGCGCGCAATTTGCCGGGGACGATTCTGCCATCTTGCGCTTCGGCTTCATGTAGCACCGTGCAGGGGATGCGCACCAATACGCGATTGGGGCAAACCTTACGCATCAAGGCAGTCTGGAACAATGTTTGGCCGTTGTAGCACATTTGGCCGTTAGCCCCGCGGATAAGGTGTGTCCAGCCATCGGCTTCGACATGGACAATGCCTGTATCGGTTTTCAAAGCAAAATCGGTCTGTTTGTCGAGGCGGCTGATGCGCGTGGTTTCACGGCCCATTTCGTGCATGGCGGCATCTTTGAAGATGCAGTGCAAATCACGTTCGAGCGATGACGATGTGTTGCCGCGTTGGTATGGTTGCGGGAAGTTGTTTTCAAAGCCGAACCACAGCGTGGCATCCCGCATTTGCGCGAGGTCCTTCGAGTTTTCGGGTGTGGTCGTGCGGATATTCATGCCCTTGAAGTGGTTGAAGCAAGCGCGGGCGTAATGCGCGTAAGCAGGGTTCGGGGCAATGGAATCAAGAGCTGCCAGCGCCCACATGGTGGTGGCCGTGTGGCGGGCACTCAAACTGGGTAGGTTTTTGTTAAAAGCACGGCCCCATGCGTCGATGACGGGTTTTGTGGGGCTGATGGCCAATGTCGCGTGAGACCAAAGGGTGTTGGTCATCTCAACATGGTCGGCATTATGCAGTTCGGTAGCGGCCACGCGCGACCAGTTTTCCATGAGGCGTGCGCTTGGCTGGATGCCGATGCTGGCCAAAGACCACAAAACAGAATCGAGATCACGCGCGGTGAAGTTGGGCATGGCGTTATGTGCGTGGCCTTGCCAGCTATGCATGGCTTTTTGCAGCTTCTGGCGGAAGCCATCGCCAAAGAGGCGGCGGCCGAACTGGTCATAAGCCTGTGCCGTGCGATGCAAAACCAGACATACCTGTTTGGCGCGCAAGCTTCCTAAAGGCTGGCTTGCAAGCTTTTGCCAGCGGTCAAAAAACAGGTGAATGGTATCGGCCCGCTGGGGCAGGTTGAAAAAATAGTAAATCAGGTCGTCCTGTGCGGAGCGGCCTTTAAAATCGCGTGAAAAACGCGTTGATGCTTGAGTCATCGCGATTAACCTGTCCCTGTTTTTTACTTTTTTTATGTACTGTTAGTTAAAAGCGTAGGATTCCAAAAATTCTTTTGCAACCTTGTTTTTGATAATATTATTGCTTGCGCGCGGGCTTTATTGTCGCATGCGGCTGCGGACTTGCTAAAAGCCAAAGTTACAGCTTTACGCCCCTTAACATTGCCTGATCATCTTCACATCTTTGCCATACGAAACACGTCTAAGGACGAGCGTGCCGCTTGGGGCACGAAACAAGCAAAAAAAGCAGGAAAAAATGCAGCAGTTGAATCGAATATTTGATGGTGTGATTGGTAAAGTTGTCGATATCAAAGGTTTCGGCGGTGAAGACCGTTATGCGCTTATGGCGCAGCCCGGTTGCCCTGAATTGACCGAAGTTTTCATTCAGGCAAAAACCTTGGGCATGGAATGTAACCTTTGTGTGAACGATGAAGCTGAACCGAGCGCAGGTTTTGGTTTTGTGAACATCCATGGCCGTGTGGTGGCCAAGCGCGGGGTTGATGCCCGGATGCAAATCACACGTGTGACAATCTCATAAATTGCAAAAACCCCCGCAGATTTTGCGGGGGTTTTTGTGTGGCCTTAGAAGCCTATTTTGTTGGTTGGCTGACCGCGGCGCGCCTTGGATATGCGGTCGATGGCCAGTGCCAGCCCGCTTGCGTCGTGATCGTGCATACGCATCTGGCGTACGGCATCGGCCACGTCGGCCGGCGTGATTTCTTTTTCTTTTGGCTTAACACCTTCAACCGGCTTTTCATTGAAATGCGTGACCGCTTTTTCAATTTGCGCAGGTGTCAGATATTCAAGTTCTGCGGTTGATGTAAATGCCGTTAGCACATCGGGCGCGATGGTCACCAGGCTGCTGTGACGTGTGGTGAGGATGATAGGCGTTTTAGCGTGGCGTACATGTTCACCCAGCGTTCTGGAGAGGGCGTTGAACACGGGATTTTCAGCAGCGGCAGCATCACTGATGCCAATATCAAGCCCGTGCAGATGCAAAACCATGCCGTCTTCGGCGGCGGCACGGAACAGGCCGCGGATGTTGGCGCGTGTATCTTCGATGCCCTGACCCAGCATGTCAGAGAGACTCGCATCACGAAGTTGGCGGCCAGCTGCATTGGCAAATTGCTGCGCCAACAGACGTTTGCCTGTACCGTCTGGCCCGTTGATATGCATCGTGACCGGTTTGGTTTTGGCGTGCGCCATATATTGCAGCAAAGCACCTGCAGTATTGTTTTTTGGGTTCAGCAGGTCGGGGTAAAACGGTTCAACGATGCGGTGGCCGACTTCGACATTTTCAAGCCCGCCATACAAAACCTCGCATACCGATTTGAGGTAAAACAATGCTTGTTCCTTGCCGCCTTCGGTCGAGCGGGCGAAGCCCACTGCTTTTTCAATCAGGCGGGATGGAATTTCGAAACTTTCGGCTAGTGCGCGGATATCGTCCGGCTTCAGATGTTGGTCCATCGCTTGTTCGAGCGTCTGAATTTGCCAGATTTCCTTGCGGTAGCCCATGTTGGGTACGCGTAGGGGCAAAATCAAATCCATCCGGCTTAAAAAGGCGGGGTCCCATTTGGTCTGGTTATTACCGGCAAAGAATGTGATGACGCCGGGGAATTCAACGGCGTTATGCGCGTGTAGGCGGCTGACAGCACCATCGGCGTAAGCGCCGTCGCTTTGACGGCCATTTTCTTTGCCTGAAACTAAATCGCCGATTTCATCCATAAACAAGGCGGATACCTTGGAGTGGCCGTTGGCGTGGCGGGCCGTGAGCAAAGATTGCCCGTGCATCCATGCAGAAAAGCGCACACGGGAGGCGGGAATCGGCCGGCCTTCATGGTCTGTCTGATCGGTGCTGTTTTCACCGGGTACGTATAAGTCGACATCAAGGTCGGTGCATAACGCCTCGATCATTGTGCTTTTGCCGATACCGAAATCGCTGACCAGAAGAATACTGGCGCCTTTGCCTTCGCGCACGCGACCGGCCACGAAATTGCGCAGCTGTTTGCCGGCATCACCCATGCCTGCGTAATCGGCCCATTTGCGGCGGGCGACTTTTTTGTCACCCAATATACGGCCTATCATGGTGTCGATGCTGATATCGGGTTCCTGCAAGATAGTGACGATATCTTCATCGAGGCAGGGTGTGCCGAATGTATCTTCAATGCTGCTGTCGTAATTTTCCATGAGCAGGCCCTTTTTATAGAGCGGGCTGTCTGGACCCATGATTTTTGAGAATTCTGACGGCTTAATGTCGAGTGCGCGGGCAATGCATTTACGCATCGGGGCGCGGCCTTTTTTACCGTCTTCACCGCATAGGGTGGTGAAGAAGTTAAGCATGCGGAATGTCGAGAATGTTACGAGTGCAAATTCGAGCACTTTGGTTTCATGTGACGTAGCGCCCAAATAATCAGCCATACGCAGCATGTTCGCGTGGGTTGGGTTGATGCCGAATTTCTTTTTTGGGCCGCGCTTTGGCATTTTGGCCACTTTGTCGGCAAAGTAGGTTTTAACCTGCTCCCAGTCTTCCGCATCGATACGGCCGATGGCTTCGGGTTCGTCTTCCATCGGGTAGCGGGCCTTATATTGACCCGGGTTTTTAAGCTGGCCACGTTGCTTACGCAGCTCTGCAATTTCGGATTCGATGCGGCGGTATTCCTCACCGTCTTTGCCCTCATCCGCGCGCAAATCGGCAATGCGTAATTCTGTCGCCCGACGGATACTGAACAGTTTGCCGTCCAGCGTTGCGATTTGCTTGTTGAGTGGTGTTGAGGCTTTTTCGTAAGCCGCTAGTTGTTCTTTATGGATGCGGCGTTTTTTGGGGAAGCTGGTGCTCAGAATTGGGAAGGCGGCACCGTTGCCTTCGCCTAAAGCGGTTGTTTCAAGCACCTGACAGACGCGATAGGCCAGCGCTTTTTCGCGCGGCAACTCGATGCTCTGAATGAAGGTGTTGATGAACCCCATACCGATATCCTCGATATGGTCGAGGTTTTCCTGAAAGGGGTCGAAGCGCAGTTTCTGTTTGGCTGGTGCCGCTTTTTTATCTGATTTTTTCTCGGTCATGTTTTATGATCTTTTTTCTGCCCTGTTGCATGTCGATTGCTAGGCAAGTGGCGTTATTCTGTCAATTACTATATGGTAAAAAATATTGTTTCCATATTATTTCAGATCTGGATATAATCCCCCTCCATGAAACAAGATAAAACCCGCCAGTCGGCCACCCAATTTTTGAAAGCCTTTGCAAAATGGGCAAAATTGCCTGCCGCGATGCTGGCGGCTACCACCATTACTGGTAGTTCTGTTTTGCCAGCTCATGGGGTTACGCCAGCCAGTACGGGTGCGGCACCACCCACGAGTGTGGACCTTAATATGGGTGTTCATGACGTGCGCGGCGTGAAGCTGGATGCAAGGCAAGTGCGGGCACTGATTGGCGTTAACAACTATCTGCGCGAGCAGGATTATCTGGATGTTGCCGGTTCGTGCATTGATGCCGCCGGCGGGCCAGTGCTTGAGACGAGCACGACCAAGATGCTGACTAATGCTGTCGCGCGTATGCGCGCAATGCCGGGCGGGGCGGATGTGCTGGCATCGTTGGCCTCGCGCAAAAACGGGGCAATTTCGCCGATGCTGTGCCTTTCCAATATTCCAGAAGACAGTTTTTTCGTACTTGATGCCAAATCCGCCGTGTTGCGCCCTGAGCCTACCGATATATTGGCCGCCAATTTGTACCGTTCCGCCATCAGGCTGGATCGGACGCTTGAGAGCTATGCGACCCGCAGCCAATACCCCATGTCAGTGCATCTGACAGATGAAAAGATGATTACGGCGTCATCAACCGTGCGGATGCTGCATGCGGTCATGAATGGTGGTTTCGCCAACAGGGTTAGTTTACTGGGCTATTTCAATACCCATGTTTTTAACGAACATGAGCGTTTTGTGGCCGACCAATTTATGAAGGCCGGTGAAAAAGAGCCTGCGGCTTTTTCGAACGGTCGCGCTGCTGCTGCTGCCTTTAATGCCTTTTTTGGTAACGAACGGCTTATGCGAAAAATCGAACAGCAGGCTTATGCTGACAGCCAGTTTGTAAACCCCGCGACAGGCGTACCCTATTCGGTGATTGACCATAAGGTGCAGTATCCGCAACTGGATACACTGGCGCAGCGCTACCAGTGGGTCGGGAAACTGACCCCCGACCTGAATTTTTTAGGCTTTAAAGGCCAAGCCCCCCTGACCAGCGGCCGCTATTTAAGGATGAGTGGTGATTATTTCGTGCGCCACCAACTGCTGCGGGAAGGGGCGCTGGGTATCATTGACCCACTTCCCAAAGCTAAGCCTATTCCAATGCCTTACTTGTTTATGATGGACCGCGGTTAGTAAACCGAGTTTTTAAACTCGAGTTTGGCGTATCGCCTCGCCCAGGGCTAAAGCTGCGGCTGTTACCACATTCATCGACCTTACGCCCGCCTTCATGGGAATGGTGATTGTTTCATCGCAGCTTGCGTAAATTTCAGGGGGCACCCCCGCGCTTTCACGCCCCATCACCAATATATCGTCAGGCCTGAACGTGAAATCCCATAATCCTATTTTACCGTCCGTTTCGACCAATATCAGCCTGCGATTTTTGCGCGCAGCGTTGAAGACGGTCCATGACATATGACGGGTGAGGGCAACTTGCTGGATATAATCCATTCCCGAGCGTCTGAATTCAGCGTCCTTCCATGGAAACGCCGTTGGTTCGATGACCTGCATAGGTACATCGAGGCAGGCGCATAGCCGCATGGCTGCACCGATGTTTTGCGGTATATCAGGCTGGTAAAAGGCAAGGTCGACCATGACGTGATTGATAGCATCTTTCTTTTATGTTGATTACAGCCAATCTTTGGGTATTTTCACGGCGGCACAAGCGCGATAGCATGTGCAAACCACTTTTTCAGGTATCTGACCTATGACCGATCATTCCTTACCTACAAAAGATACGCCGGACAACGCCGCCCGCCGCGATTTTCTTTACCTGACAACAGGGGCCGTAGCCGCCGTTGGCGCGGGTGTTACGGGCTGGTCGTTCATCGATTCGATGAACCCTGCCGCCGATACGCTGGCTCTTTCCACGACGGAAGTGAGTATCGCCACGATTGAGCCCGGCCAGGCTGTCACCGTGACATGGCAGGGCAAACCTGTTTTCGTGCGCCGCCGCACACCGACTGAAATTTCGGAAGCCAAAAGCGTCGATGTCGCATCCCTGCGTGATCCGCAAGCCGATGCAGACCGCGTCAAGGCCGGCCATGAAGAATGGCTGATTCTGGTTGGCGTCTGCACCCACTTGGGTTGCGTGCCGCTGGGCACCAAGGCCAACGAACCGCGCGGCGATTTCGGCGGCTGGTTCTGCCCTTGCCACGGCTCGCACTACGATACGGCAGGCCGTATCCGTAAAGGCCCTGCACCTACAAATTTGCTTGTTCCTCCCTACGCTTTCAATAGCGACACTGTCATCAAGATCGGATAAGTCACGCCATGGCACACGGTCCCCGCACATCTTTTGAAAATCCAGTCGTCGAATGGATCGATTCGCGTCTGCCTATCTTTACGATGGTGCAGAAAGAGTACGGCGTTTTCCCAACGCCTAAAAACTTCAATTATTTCTGGAATTTCGGCGCGCTAAACATGGTCATGCTGGTGATCATGATTGCAACCGGTGTTGTTCTGGCAATGAACTATACACCTAGTGCTGCCATGGCGTTCAACTCGGTCGAGCGCATCATGCGTGATGTGAATTTCGGCTGGCTGCTGCGTTATATGCATATGAACGGCGCATCGATGTTCTTTATTGCGGTTTATGTTCACATTTTCCGCGGCCTTTATTACGGGTCGTATAAACGCCCACGCGAATTGCTGTGGATTTTCGGTATCGTGATTTTCTTGCTGATGATGGCGACCGCTTTCATGGGCTATACCTTGCCTTGGTCGCAGATGTCGGGCTGGGGAGCTACGGTTATCACTTCACTGTTTTCGTCTATCCCTATCGTGGGGGATGCGCTTGTGACTTGGCTTTGGGGCGGTTTCTCGGTCGATAACCCGACCCTCAACCGTTTCTTCGCACTGCATTACCTGATGCCATTTATTATTTGTGCAGTTGTAGGTCTGCATATTTGGGCGCTTCACGTTGTCGGCTCCAACAACCCACTGGGTATTGATGTCAAAGGCCCGCAAGATACGCTGCCTTTTAACCCTTACTACACCATCAAGGATACATTTGGCTTGAGCGTGTTCTTCATTGTCTATGCTGTGATTGTTTTCTATGCGCCGACAATGCTGACCCACCAAGACCACTTCATACCTTTCAACCCTATGGTAACGCCGCCTCACATTGTGCCTGAATGGTACTTCCTGCCGTTCTACGCCATTCTGCGTGCGATTACGTTCGACATTAACCTTTACCTCGCGGCAGCTAGTGTTGCAGGGGCTTACCTTGTTTACCAGTTCTGCTGGCGGTTGAAGCCGGTTGAAAATGTCACTATCGGTAGCGTGAGCATTAGCTTTAAAACTGTTCTTGCGCCTCTGGTTTTAGTGGTGGCCGTGTTCGGTGGTATAGGCGGCATCATCGCCTTCCTGAAAGACTACGAACTGTTCGCGCGTTTCATCTCGTACGTGCCTTTCGCCGACTTCAAGATCATGGAAGCGAAGCTGGGCGGTGTGCTAGCAATGTTCGGTTCGATCCTGCTTCTGGCGGTATTGCCATGGCTCGACCGTCACCCTGTACGCAGCGCCGTATTCCGCCCATGGTACCGCATTGCGCTGATCGTTCTTATGATTGCGCTTTGTATCCTTGGCTATGTTGGTGCGCAGCCTGCCGCGCAGCCTTTCATTATCATTGGCCAGTTGGCGACGTTGTATTACTTCGCCTTCTTCCTTGTGATTTTGCCGCTGCTTTCCATTTATGAACCCGTTGCCAAACTGCCTAACAGCATCCACGAAGCGGTGCTTGCTGCAGGAGGGAAATAACATGAAAAAAACATTCATCCTGACGGTATCGACCGTTGCCCTATTGCTGTTTGCAGGGCCAGTCCATGCCGAAAGCAAAGCGGTAACAACGGATACAAAAGCGACAGAAAAAGCTGCGGAGGTTGTGAAAACGGAAGACAAGGCCGCGGCTGTAAAAGCCGACGCCAAGGCGGATGCGAAAGTTGATGCTGCTAAAGACGCTAAGGCCGATGCGAAAGTGGAAGGCGATTCCAAAGTTGCCCCGGTTACGGAAGCCACTGGTGCAGGTGCTGCGAATGCACAAGTTGCACCCGCTGCCGATGCTGCACCTGCTGCCGATGCTGCTGCAACTGCCCAAGCTGTAACGGCCGAGCCTGTAAAAGCTGAGGATGCCAAGCCTGCAGAAGCTGCGCATAACAGCGGCCATGAGGTCATTCACCTAACGCAAGTACCATGGTCTTTCCAAGGCCCTACAGGCACCTTTGACCGTGCTGCGGCCCAACGTGGTTTACAAGTGTATAAGCAAGTATGTTCGGCTTGCCACTCGATGAACCGTTTGTCGTATCGCAACCTTAAGGCACTGGGTTACAACGATGCCGAGGTAAAAGCTTTCGCGGCTGATGTGACCATTCAGGATGGTCCTAATGACGAGGGTGAAATGTTTGATCGCCCGGGCCGCCCGTCCGACCATTTCAAGGCACCATTTGCCAACGACAAGGCCGCGCGTTATGCCAATGGCGGTGCTTTGCCACCTGACTTTTCGCTCATCGTTCGTGCACGTGCTGACGGATCAAACTATGTTTTCAACCTGTTGACTGGTTACGAGGCAGCACCGGCCGATTTCAAATTGAACCCCGGCATGCACTATAACAAGGCATTCCCCGGCCACCAGATTGCTATGGCTGCGCCTTTGACAGCCGGTGCCGTGACGTATGATGACGGTACGGATGCCAGCGTTGAGCAAATGGCAAAAGACGTGACGACCTTCCTAACCTGGGCTTCGGACCCGACGATGGAAATCAGGAAACAGACTGGCCTTAAGGTTATTCTGTTTCTCGTGATTTTCTCGGTACTCATGTACCTCACGAAACGCAAAGTCTGGAAAGACATGCACTAGTTTTAGGGCGCTCAGGGGCCACATAATAATAAAAAACCCGCTATAAGGCGGGTTTTTTAATGCGTCATTTTTTGTTGAAAAGCAGCACATGGGTGTGCGGGTAATCGGGCTTTGGTTTTTGCCACTGCACGATGGTTTCGCCCACGGGCGTTAAATGCTGCGCAATGACGGCCTGTAAATCGGCCACTAGGGGCGTGTAGATGCGCCCTGCCAGATTATCAGCCTGCACGGCCACAACGGCTTTTGGTTTCATCAGGGCTGCTGTTAATGCAAATATGCGGCCCATCTGTTTCAGGTATTTATCGTAGCCCGCATGTTTGGGGTTGCCCGCGAATAACGGATTCCATTTATGCGTTTTGGGCATATAGGGTGGCGACGTCATGCAAAAATCCATTTTCGGGAAATTGTAACGATCGATTTTGGCGGCGTCGCCGTGCATCAGGTTCGCCCAGTTTTCAAGCTGGCCTGCGGCCCATGCGTGCCGGTTGGTATCGGCTTCCATGCCGAAAGGTTTGCGGCCCAATTCCTCGGCCACAAACAAGGTGGTGCCCAAACCTGCAAATGGGTCGAATACGCGCCCGCCTTTTTTTGAATAGGCCTGCATGAAATACCGGACCAGCGATTCAGGGTAACGGATGTCATTCCCCTCGAACGGCGGAGTAGGCCGTTCGAAGATGTAGGGCAGGGTGACCGTTACCGGATAATCGCGCATCAGCCTTCAAAATCGTCGAAGGTGTTTTCTTGCTGTGCGTTAGGTTTCTTTTTCTTCTGGCACTCTTCGACCCACGGATCATCTTCAACGACGTGCTTGGGCTGCTGCGGGCCAGTGCGGCCGGTTAGCTTCTGGATGAGGCTGTAGAATACGGGCGTCAGCAAAAGGCCAAGGATGGTCACGCCGATCATACCTGAGAACACGGCTGTGCCCATAGACTGGCGCATCTCAGAACCCGGGCCGGTTGCAATAACCAGTGGCACTACGCCCAGAATAAAGGCCATTGAGGTCATCAAAATTGGGCGTAGACGCTGGCGGCAGGCTTCAACCACGGCTTCAAACATGGTCTCGCCGTGTTCTTGCCTGTGGCGTGCAAACTCGACAATCAAAATCGCGTTCTTGGCAGCAAGACCAATAAGCACCACAAGCCCGATTTGGGTCAGGATGTTGTTGTCCATGCCGCGTTGTTGTACGCCGATGAGTGCTGCTAAAACACTAAGCGGCACGATCAGGATAATTGCGATTGGCAGCGACCAGCTTTCATACATGGCAGCCAGCACGAGGAACACGAATACAACCGAAAGGCCAAAAATGTATAGGGCGGCATTGCCTGCTTCCTGCTGTTGCAGGGCCAGTTCCGTCCATTCATAGCCGATACCTTGGGGCAGGATTTCCTTGGCCAGCTTTTGCATTTTGGCAAGCGAGTCACCTGAGCTGAAACCTGGCGCCGTGTTGCCTGATACAGCCACGGCTACCGCCTGGTTGTAGCGTTGCAGAAGGTTCGGCCCCGTAATTTCGGACACTTTTACAATGCTGCCGAGGGGTACGAATTCACCGGCGGCGTTGCGGGTTTTGAGCTTGCCGATATCTTCGGGGTGCAAACGGAACGGCAGGTCAGCCTGCGCGGTTACCTGGTAGACACGGCCGAAGGCATTAAAGTCGTTCACATAGGCTGAGCCCAGATAGACCTGCAAGGTCTCAAACACGTTGGGGAGCGGTATGCCAAGCATCTGCGCCTTGGTGCGGTCGATTTCAAGGTATATCTGCGGCGAGCTTGCCGAGAAGGTTGTGTAAACGGCCATAAGGCCCGGGGTCTGGTTGGCTTTGCCAATCAGTTCGCCCGATGCTTGCATAAGGGCAGGTATACCTACACCGCCCACATCCTTGACCATCATTTTGTAACCACCGGCGTTACCTATACCGCGCACGGGTGGCGGTGGAATAACGATGATGAACGCGTCCTCAATAGCTGATAGGCGCGCCTGCAGATTGGCAATGATGCCCATCATGCTTTGTTCCTTACCAGCCTTTAAACGCAAATCGTAATCTTCAAAACGGGCGAATATGGCAGCGGCGTTTGATGCGTTGGTAAAGGTAGCGCCCGACAAACCGGCAAAGCCTACGGCACCTGCAACGCCAGGCGTCTCCTGCATGATTTTCATGGCGCGGCGGGTTACATCATCGGTGCGGGATAGGGCTGCGCCGTCAGGTAACTGGATGACTACAATGCCGTAGCCTTGGTCCTGCATCGGTATAAAGCCTGTAGGCACCGTGATGGCCATATAACCTGTACCGGCAACGAGGCCCGCATACAGAACAAGCATGATGAAACTGCGGCGAACGGCGAAGCTAACGGTGCGGGCATAGCCATTGCCCAGTTTATCGAAGCCGCGATTGAAGCCGCTGGCAAAGCCGTGCGTTATGCGGCCAAAGAAACCGCGCTTTTGGTGTGGGTCGTGTTTACGCAGCAAAATGGCAGCAAGCGCTGGTGACAAGGTTAGCGAATTAAAGGCTGAAATAACTGTCGCCACCGCAATTGTCATCGCGAATTGCTTGTAGAATTGGCCCGACATGCCGGGGATGAAAGCCGTCGGGATAAACACCGCGCAGAGCACGAGGGCGATAGCAATGACCGCGCCGCCCACTTCGTTCATGGTTTTGTTGGCGGCCTCTTTTGGTGCCAGACCTTCGGCTATATGGCGTTCGATGTTCTCAACCACGACGATGGCGTCATCGACCACGATACCGATGGCCAGCACAAGGCCGAACAGTGTGAGCAGGTTGAGTGAGAAGCCAAATACCTGCATAACCGCGAATGTACCGATGAGAGATACGGGGATTGCGATAATCGGGATGATCGCCGCGCGCCACGATTGCAGGAAAAGCAGCACCACCAGCACCACCAGCACGATGGCTTCAAAGATTGTGTGGTAAACGGCCTCGATGGATTTGGAGATATATTCGGTCGGGTTATAAATGATCCGGTAGTCGAGGCCTTTTGGGAAATTGACTTTCAGCTCGTCCATTTTGGCGACCAGACGCTCGGCCGTGGCCAATGCATTTGAGCCCGGGCGCTGAAATACAGCCAAGGCCACTGCCTGTTTGCCATTTAAATACGAATTGAGGACGTAGTCTTTCGCGCCCAACTCGACGCGCGCGACATCGGCCAGTCTGATCAGGCGGCCTGCATCTGCTTTTACAATGATTTCCTTGAACTGATCAGGTTTTTCAAAGCGGCCTTGGGTTGTGACTGTGAACTGGAAGGCGTTATCGGCCTTCATGGGTGGTAGGCCCAGGCCTCCGCCCGACACTTGCACGTTTTGCTGGCGCATAGCGCTGACAACGTCGCCCGCTGTAAGCCCGTAGCTGGCCATTTTGTCAGGGTCCATCCAGACACGGATGGCGTATTCACGCGCGCCGAATACGCGCACGTCGCCCACACCTTCAACGCGGCTCAGCAGGTCTTTTACGCGCAGCAGCGCGTAGTTGGAAATGTAGAGCTGATCGAGGCTTTCATCAGGTGAAACCAGATGGATTACCATCATCATGTCAGGTGATGATTTAGCGGCGTTGACGCCAAGGCGGCGTACTTCCTCGGGCAGGCGGGGCAGGGCTGTGTTTACGCGGTTCTGGACCTGTACTTGTGCCAGATCAAGGTCGGTGCCGATTTTGAAGGTGATCGTTAGGCCCATCGCGCCATCGGCCGATGAGTTAGACGACATATAAAGCATATTTTCAACGCCGTTAATGGCGGATTCAAGCGGGTTGGCTACCGTGTCGGCCACTGTTTGGGCGTTGGCGCCGGGGTAGTTGGCGCTGACAACGACCGTAGGCGGGGTTACTTCAGGGTATTGGGCGATAGGCAGCTTGATGTAGGCGATGCTGCCGATCAGCACCATAACAATTGAGATAACGGCCGCAAAGATCGGCCGTTCTATGAAAAAGTGACCTGATTTTTTCATTTTTGGCCTGTGGCTGCTGGGGTAGGAGCTGCGGCGTCTTCAGCCGGCGGTGCCTGTTCAAGGGTTGGTATATTGGCGTCAGCCGCCGGAGTGGCCGGTTGTTCAAATTCAGCGGTGACCATGCCGCCGTCATGGGCGCGCTGGAGGCCGTTGATGATAACCGCTTCCTGCCCTGTGAGGCCTTTGGTTATGATGCGCAGGCCGCTTTTTGAAAGTGTGCCGGTTTCAACCGTTTGTGATGTGACCGTGCCTTTCGGGTCAACCGTGAACACATATTTGCGTGACTGGTCGATCATCAGGGCGGCGTCGGGTATCAGCACGGCGCTCTGCGATGTGCCGATGGTTACGCGCACGCGACCGAACATGCCAGGTGTGAAGTAGAAATTGGGGTTTGCAAGCACAGCGCGGGCCCGCATGGAGCCTGTGCTTGCATTCATTGCGTTATCAATGAAGTCGACTGTGCCTTCGTGGGTGTAGTCTTTCTCGTCACTCAGTGCGATGGAAACGGGAATGGAAAGCGCGTCTTTCTTTTGGTCGGGATGCGCACGAGCATAGTCCAGGTAGGATTGTTCATCGATATCGAAGTTAAAATAGATGGGGTCGACCGACATGATGGTTGTCAGCACCGTCTGGCCAGCTGTAACCAGATTGCCTTCGGCGACCAGCTTGCTGCCGATGCGGCCGGTCAGCGGGGCGCTTATTCGGGTGTAGGACAGGTCAAGGCGGGCTTGTTCGGCGGCTGCCTTGGCGCGCTCCAGTTCGGCGACTGTCTGGTCGCGTTCCTGCAGACGCTGGTCGCGCAATTGGGCCGATGTGTCGCCTGATTTGAAAAGCGCCTCGGCGCGCTGGTAATTGCCTTGTGCATACGCAATTTGGCTTTCCGCCACTTTTACATCAGCCACGGCTTTTTTAAGGGCGGCTTCGTATGGGCGGGGGTCGATCACATATAGAGGTGTACCTGCCTTGACGATGGCGCCTTCTTCAAACAGGGCCTTTGTCAGGTAACCGCCGACGCGGGCGCGTATTTCAACATTGTCTTTAGCTTCAAAACGGCCCGTGAAGTCTTTAAAATCTTCTACATCCTCGATTACGGGCTTGATGACAGTAACTTTGGGCGGCGGCGGTGGCGCGTCTTTCGCTTTATCCTGTGCTTGTGATGCGTCACAAGCGGAGAGCATGGCGCACAAGGTTAGAGGTGCCAAAAAGCTGGTAAAAACCTTGCGGATCATGCGGATAGTTTCCTTTTGACGTGCCGTCACAGCGGACAGCCTAAAATATTACTGAGCAGTTGCCACAATATTGTTTTTTTCCTGCTTCTTTTCAATCCCCTGCGACAAAAAGAGATAGGTAAGCGTTGGTATTCGTTATGCCCAAGAATTGTTGTTTGTGGGTGTATGTGTCTGTATTCTTGTTTTGGTCTGCAATTATTCACAAAAAAATTCACAAGTCAGATGCTTAGACTATTTAAAACAACCATTTAGGTGGTATCTGACTAGATGGTCTGTCGTCTGGGGTGTGTAAAGTGACTTTGTTGCGACTTGATGGTAAAGTCTTTTATAACAACATCTTAGTGTAACGATTTTTAAAACTTAGGTTATTTGGGGTCATGAAAGATAGTAAAAACGATATTCTGACCTTCTGGTTCGATGAAACCTCGCCGGTTCAGCAGCAACAGGAGAGTGATGCGTTCGACGCCATCATACGGCAGAGATTTTCGCGTGATTACGATTTGGCTGCGGGCGGCATTTTTGATAGCTGGCAGGATACGCCGGATGGCTGTGTGGCCCTTTGTTTGCTTTTGGGTCTTTTTCCGCGCTTCATATTTAGGGGCGCGCCGCAGGCCTTCGAGACTGACGGTAAGGCATTGGCCCTGGCTGCGCGCGCTATTGACCGCCATTTTGACACGCTTTTGCCTATGCCTAGACGGCTGGTTTTGTACTGGCCATTCGGGCAGTCGGAACTTTTGGCCGATCAGGACCGTTATATAGCCATGTTAGAACCGCTACTGGCGGTTGACCCTGTAACCCATGGGCGTGCATGCCGGAACCGTGAAATTATTGTTCGTTTTGGTCGTTTCCCGGCCCGTAACGATATTGTTGGGCGGCCTACAACGCCAGATGAGCAGTCGTATTTGAGCGGTGCGGCCGTAAACGCTTAACCTTATGAAAAGATTGAAAGAAATAATAAATATTGCCAAGGCATCGACTGTGCCTTAGTTGAATTGTGACTTTTTTGTGTCAAACAGCTGTGGCAAGCGCCTTCCTTTCAACCCCCCAAAGAAAGCTAACTCGATGAAAATATGGCTTTTTTTCCATGGTCCTGTTGAGGCCGGTTACCCTGAAGCTGCAGAAATCCTGCGCATTATTGAAGAATCTAAACGCGAGCGGAATGTCGAAGTCGAGGTTTTGAACCCTGACAATATCGACCTGCTTGTCGATGCCGCCGGTGAATGGAAGGCCATGTATGAGGGCCGTGTATTGCCCTTGCCTGACGTGATTGTGCCGCGCACTGGTACTGAAACCACTTATGCGGGCTATTCTGTCATGCGGTTTTACGAGCGTATGGGCGTGCCGTTTTTGAACACGCCGCGTGTGGTTGAAACCGTGGCTGATAAGTTGCACACCCTGCAGGTGCTGGCCGCTGAAAACATACCGTGCCCTCGCACCATGCTTGGCAAATTCCCGCCTGATCTGGATATGATCGAGCAGAATATTGGCTTTCCTATTGTTATCAAGACCTTGAAGGGTACGCGCGGGGGCGGCGTGTTTCTCTCTGAGACGCGTGACCAGTTCAAGGATTTGGCGGACTTGTTGGTCGAAGCCAATTCCGGCGCACATATTATTTTTCAGAAGTATATATCCCGCAGCCATGGGCGTGATTTGCGCGTGTTTGTCGTTGAGGGCAAGGTTCTGGCCGTCATGGAGCGTAATTCCGGCAATACGTCTTTCAAATCGAACATTTCACGAGGCGGGCAGGGTAAAGCCCACCCCATTACCCCTGAAATTAAGTCTTTGGCGTTGAAAGTCGCCAAGCATCTACGCCTTGAGGTGACGGGGATTGACCTTCTATTTGATGATGACGGCTTTACCGTGTGTGAAGCCAATAGTAGCCCTGGTTTTTCAGGCCTTGAGCCCAGCTGTGGCGTGAATGCGGCGCAGGCCATTTTGCAGGCCGCTATGCGCAAGGCTATGAAGGCTGACAATGTTATCAGCAACGGTTTGCTTTCATGGCTGGGTTTACCGGCTTTTGGCAAAAAAGCAAAAGCCCAAAAGCAGGCCGATGTGCAGCAAGCTGCCAGCGAGACTATTGCCGCCTGATTATTCTGAAGGCTGGAGGCCCGCTTCCGGACCTGCCGGTTTAGCAGGTTCAACGGGTGGCGTTTCCGTGGCCGGTGCCGCCGGTGTAGCAGGGGTGGGCGTTGGAGCGGGCGCTAAGGCCGATGGTGCCGTTGTAGGTATAGCCGGTGTTGTATCTGGTGCGGGTGTGGCTTCAGGCACTGATTTTTCGCCCTGAGGCGTTGCTAATGGCTTGGCAGATGCGTCTGGCGTGGTTGCTGGTGTTGCGGGCGTTACGGCTGCAGCGGGAGATGCCGTTTCAGGCTTAGGCGCATCCGGTTTCGTTTCAGGTGTTTTTGCGGTTGTGGCTGGTACAACGCGTGCTTTGATGTCGTATGTGCCTTTGGCATTAGGTAAAAAGGCCATCTGGACTGAGACGGTTTTCTGACAAAATAGGTAATCCCATTCCTCAAACCAGCCTTGCATCGCGTTCATTTTGCCGACTGTGCCATCAGCCTGTTTGTAGCCAAGCATACGGGTGTAGTTGGGGCGCGGGTTATCGGCGCAGCTTTCGGAATCGGCCTTTTTGATTGTAATCGAGCCTACGCGTTCAGCGTCGTGCTGGGCTGCAGGGTCTGCCAGCGTGTCGCCCGGCAGAATGGCCAGTAACAGCGGCTCGCCCTTGGTGCGTGACACGCCCAGCATGTTGATCGTCCATATTTTGCTACAGGCCTTTATTTTAACGTGTTCGGCCCAGACGCCGTAAACAGGCGGCGGGAAGCGGTTTTCAACCGTGGCCTTGGGGAATGTCATGCGGCCGAAGCGGGTGGGAAGCTGGCGGACGGTTTGTTCGATGACTCCGCAATCGGGAATCATGCGTTTGAACAAATCGCGCGCCGTGTCTTCGACCCTGCCGTCAAATGCTTCGTTATTGGCGGCAAACTGCATGAGACGGGTGTTTTGATCGCTTTCTGAATCTTGTGCCATAGCAGGCCCCGCCAGAAGGCAGGTTGTCAAAACAATCAAAAGTCCAGCTTTGTATGTCATTCGCATGAAGGGTATTCTGTATGGGTTATACCTTTTTGCAAGTGGGAACCTCATTTCATGTCCATGCGATTTGCTAACCGAACCATAATCGTGACCGGTGCCGCCAGTGGTATCGGCCTTGCTTGCACAGGTTTATTCCTGGAAGAAGGCGCCAATGTGGTGCTGGCAGATATTGATGAAGAGGCTTTGGCCGAGGTAATTGCAGCCATACCGCCCGCTTTTGCCAAACGGGCAGCCCCCGTTGTATGCGATGTGGGTAATGCGCGGCAGGTCGATGCGCTGCATGGTTACGCGCAAGAGCATTTCGGCAGCCTCGATTGTGTGGTTTGTGCCGCGGCCTTGCTGCGGCGCAGCCATTTCCCCGATATTCCCGAAGATGACTTCGACGCTGTCATTCGTACCAATTTGAAGGGCACTTTTTTATGTGTGCAGGCAGCCGCACGCGTGATGATCCCCTTGCTTGAACGCGGGCGTGATATACTAGGCAGTATCGTCACCATATCGGATGACGGGGCGTTTGGTGCCATGCCCCATGTTGTGCCGCATATTATGGCGGCAGGCGGCATAGACCGGATGACGGTCACGCTGGCCAAGGGGCTTGCAGGTACTGGCATTCGTATCAATACACTGGCCGTGGGGCCGGTGGACACACCGATGCTACGCGTGGCCACGGGTGGCGGTAAAACTGCCCTGAATGCGGGGTTGGCGCGTACCGCGCAGGCACGTGCGTTTGATGCCGATGAAATTGCGAAGGCGGTTGCATTTTTATGCTGCGCCGATGCGTCTGCAATTACGGGGCAGGTTGTAGGTACAGGGGGTATTTGAGTATGACCAGTTTCGCCAAGATTTTTGACCTTGATGTCACCAAAGGTGACCTGACCGTAACATCGCCATCAGACGGTGTGCGCCTTGGTGCCGTAACCATGCAAAAGCCGACTGATATTGACGGCATTGTCGCGAGCGCGCAGGCAGCTTTTGAGGCATGGCGGCTGGTGCCAGCGCCCTTGCGCGGTGAATTTGTGCGCTTGCTGGGCGATGAACTGCGCGCATCAAAAGCCGACCTTGGGCGGCTTGTGACGTTGGAATGCGGGAAGATTTTATCGGAAGGGCTTGGCGAAGTGCAGGAGATGATCGACATCTGCGATTTCGCGGTCGGCCTTTCGCGCCAATTATATGGTTTGACCATGCCATCAGAACGCGCAGGCCACCATATGCGTGAGGTATGGCACCCGCTGGGCGTTGTGGGGGTTATATCGGCCTTTAACTTCCCCGTGGCCGTATGGATGTGGAATACCGCACTTGCGCTGGTATGCGGTGACAGCGTGGTGTGGAAACCGTCGGAGAAAACACCGTTAAGCGCGCTTGCCTGCCAGACGATATTCGACCGTGCAGCAAAAAAGTTCAAAGCCCTCGGCCACGCCCTGCCGGCGTATTTATCGCAAGTGGTGATTGGCGGGCGCGATGTGGGTGAAGCGTTATGCGAGCACCATCATGTAGCCTTGGTAAGCGCTACGGGCAGCGTGCCGATGGGCCGCGCGGTAGCTGATGTTGTAGCGGCGCGGTTAGGCCGCAGCCTGCTTGAGCTTGGTGGTAATAACGCCATGATCGTGGCCCCGAGTGCCGACCTTGATATGGCCGTGCGTGCCATCGTATTTGGTGCGGTTGGTACGGCGGGGCAGCGTTGCACCAGCTTGCGCCGTCTGATTGTTCACACAAGCGTGTATGACCGTCTGATGCCTGCGCTTACCAAAGCGTATGGGAATATCAGGGTCGGTGACCCGATGGATTCAAAAACGCTGGTAGGCCCGCTGATTGATCGCGGCGCGTTCGATGCCATGCAGACAGCGTTGCAAAACGCCGTATCGCAAGGCGGCCGTGTGCTGGTGGGCGGCAACCGTATACCTGTGGGGCTTGGTGGGTATTATGCAGCACCCGCGCTAGTCGTCATGCCTTCGCAAACCGATGTTGTGAAGGCCGAGACCTTCGCGCCGATTTTATACGTGATGCAGTATAACGATCTTAGCGAGGCCATCGCTATCCAGAACGATGTGCCGCAAGGGCTTTCATCGTGTATCTTCACGCTGGATATGCGCGAGGCTGAGACGTTCCTTTCAGCCGTGGGCAGTGATTGCGGTATTGCCAACGTGAATATCGGCCCATCGGGCGCTGAAATTGGCGGTGCATTCGGCGGCGAGAAAGAAACGGGGGGCGGGCGCGAAAGCGGGTCCGACAGCTGGAAGGCCTATATGCGCCGCCAGACCCAGACGGTCAATTATTCAGCCGCCTTGCCGCTGGCGCAGGGCGTTGTCTTCGATCTGTGAGAAGTTTTGCGAATACAAAAAAGCCCGCCGAGGAGGCGGGCTTTTTACTGTAACACCGGAATTTAGAATGGTGCCTTGATACCAAGTGTGAAGCCGTGGTCTTGGTCGGACACGGCTAGATTACCGTGGTAATCGACATAGGTTTTGACGCCGCCTTGCAGCATCATATCGACACCAACGCCGACGATGGCTGAGTCGCGGCTGTTTGGTGCGCCATACGCATCAAAGCTGGTGGTGCCGCCTGCAAAGGTCATTGTCGTTTTGTTATCAATGCTACCGTAGTTGTGTTCCCAACCTAGCGTTGTGCGCAGGTTAAGTGTGGTGCCGTCTATCCATTGAAGGGTCTTGCCAAAACGGGCACCCAGACGTGTGCCGGGGGTTGATGTATCGGCGTCCGCCACATGCAGGTTGGCAGCACCCGCGCCCGTTTCGGTATAGCCATCCAACTGGCTGTAGGTGTATTGAAGGCTTGCAAACGGCTCAACCGTTACGCCTTCATACGCCATGGTTTTTGCAATTTCTGCAAAGCTGCCGATGGTGTAGCCCTGCGTATCGCTGCTGGCGGTTGCCGTGAGGCTCGGTATTACGATATGGCGGGTTGTATCGATATCATGACGTGTGCCGGAAATACCGCCTGAAAGACGCAGGCCTTGCCCCAGTTCATGCTGGGCATAAACGCCCAGATGGATGTTGTCGATATCGCTGCTGGCGCCTTCGTTTTCGGTGTCGAGCGAGGCGCGCTCCCAGCCGCCGTAGCCGCCGATATAGGTGCTGCCATCGGCCAGCGGTACGTCAATACCCGCCAGAATGCCTGCGCTGCGGCGGTCCTGCTTCGGTGTTTCGTCGCGTCTGTCGCTATGGCCGAATGAACCCGTCACTTCAGACCATACGCGGGATGCTGCGTTACTGACCTCGGGTGCATCACCTGAAGATATATCAGAACCACCACCCGATAGGGCTGTAATACGGTTGGAGATAGTGTTTTGCACCGTCTCGAGGCTTGATGTGAAGCTCTGGATAATGCCGCCCGTATGTTCCCCCGACAAGACGTCGAATGCAGAACGCGCCTGCGCCGTATTCAGGTTGACCACAGCATCGTAAATGCTGTTGCCTGCACCCAATGCCTCGATGGAATTGGCGGTTTGTTTTTGGGCAGGGTCGTTTGCAGGGTCAGCAAAACGGACGTCATTGCGGGCCATGCGCAGTTGTACGTTGTTGCTGTTATAGACCAGCGACGGGGTCAGGTAAGCCAGATCGCTTGTTGCACTTGCAAAAGTGCCCGTAACGCTCGAGCCGTTTAGGATGGTGTAAGTGCTGAGGTTTTTATAGGTACCAGCCGCTGCGCGTACATCGACTGTGCCACCGTTGATGGTGATGGTACCGGTTGCGATTGTTTTATCGCTATTGCCTGCATCATCGACTTCAACAGTGTAAGTCGAGCCGGTTGAGAAGGTGAGTCCACCCGTCACGTTGAGGGTGCCGATGGAGTTACCAGCCGCCAGTGTACCGCCTGTTGCGATGTTGGTTGCGCCCACGGTACCCGTGCCGCCCAATGTACCGCCTGATGAAACGTTGGTTGCACTGTTGGCGTTGGAGCCGTTGACGCGCAACGTACCCGCACTGACGAGTGTTGTGCCTGTGAATCCCGTGTTGGTGCCCGACATGATAAGCGTGCCGGTGCCTATTTTGGTAAGGCCGCCCGCGCCCGTAACCGTGCCTGTGAGGGTGGTTGTGGTGCTTGGGTCAACTTGTACTGTGCCGGCACCTGTGGTTGTGACGCCGCGGGCCGAGCTTAAGGTTGCTGTTGTATTGAGCGTACCACCGTTAAAGGTGATGCCGCCTGCTACGTTACCAAGGCGGTCATTGCCTGCAATTTGTAGGGTACCGCCGTTCAACGTGGTGCCGCCCGTGTAGGTGTTGGCTACGCCGAATACGTTGGTGCCGCTGGTAATGGTAACACCGCCGGAACCCGCGATATCATCACTGACCGCGGAGCCCACGAAGCTTGCGCCGTTGCGCGTGTAAAGTGCTGCACCCGCAGCCGTACCTGCTGCACCTGCGCCTGCGCCCGGACCCTGTGCGCCGCCTGAGCCTGCGGTCACGCCGTTGCTGGACGCGACCGTGACGTTTGAAATGAAAATGGTCGATGTGTCGTTGACGAAAATTGCGCCGCCGAGACCTGCGCCGCCGCCACCACCGCCACCACCGCCGTTGGATACCCCATAGCCGCCGCTACCGCCTTCGGTGCCGCCAGCCGAACCGCCGGAGAAGCCGGTGTTGCTGCTACCGGTACCGCCACCGCCTGCGCCGAATGCGCCTGCGCCGCCGGTCGCGCCAATAACGCCGACACCGCCGCCGCCGCCCGAGCCGCCTTGGCCGAGCGTGGAGCCTGCCGTGCCTGCCACTGGTGCGCCGCCCGCAGCCCCACCAGTAACGCCTGCCGCACCATTGAGGCCCCCGCTGGTACCGCCGTTGCCGGTGGCGCCTGCGTTAGCACCGCCCGCACCGCCCGCGCCGCCTGTAGCCGCGTTGTTAGTGAAGGTGACGTTCGAGACACTGACCGTTGCGTTATCAAGCACCAGAATACCGCCGCCAGCACCAAGACCGCCGCCGCCGCCGCCGCCACGGTTGCCCGTGGCGTTCTGCCCGTTTGTGCCTGTTGCCTGGCCGTTGGCAACGTTAAGGTTGCTGATACCGACCGTAATGGCGCCGCCGCCTATGGTGCTGACGGTAAAGACTGTGCTTGTGTTGGCGCCGTCAACCGTCACGCCCGTGCTGCCCGTGCCATCGATTGTGACGCTGCCTGTAATGGCGGGCAGGCCGCTGGATAGCGTGATCGTGCCTGCGGCGCCTGCCGTGAAGTCGATTGTGTCGGTACCGCCTGCGGCGTTTGCATCAAGGATGGCCTGACGCAAGCTGCCTGCGCCCGCATCGTTTGTGTTACTGACTGTAAAAGTTGCCGCTATTGCAGGGCTGATCGCAAAGCTGCCGGTAATAGCAATGGTTGCCGCGCAGAAGGCGAGTCGTTTGAAAAAACGCGATTGCTGTGGAGCTTTGGTCATGGTGGCCCTGATTTCATGTGTTGAATAGATGTTCGCGATGCGAATTTTTGCATGATTTTCGGTGCCTGTCAGGGGGGGCTGAATATAAGTTTTATAAAATCGTGCGGTCTTCAGTTTCGATTAAGGAATCGTGGTTAAGGTGAAGATATGCAGGCAGTAACCTCCATTGCTTCCTGCAAGTTCTGCATAAACCCTTGATTGTATGCAAACATTACAAGCAGTGCTTTGGCCGCCCCCTCAAAAGGGCGGCCTTTTGCGTTGTTGCGGTCAATTTTTACTACCCTGCGACATTATGGTTTTACAGAAGCTTTTAACGCTTTTTTAATCTGCCGCATCGCACAATTAAATAATCATCATGAAAGAATGGGTTAGTTGATTGGAAACAAAATTCCAACAAAAGGTGGTTTGTGCATATTTTGTGTGCTAACCTCCTTTCATTCACATGAATTAAATCGGTCCACCTTTGTTAGCCTTGAGGAGGAGTCACGTATGCTTGCACAAGAACGCTTTGAATCTTTGCAACGGAAACATTCGTTGCTATCTGCGCTCATTGAGCGTGAGGAAAATCTGCCATCATCCAATGAAGGGTATGTGCGCCAGTTAAAGCGCCAAAAGCTCATGATAAAAGATATTCTGGCCGGTGTTCGTACCGACCTCATGGAAGAAGCACGCGCAAGGGGCCGCGCCTAAATTTTTCCTGATACGAAGTTTGCAGTATGGGCTTTTGAGAAAAGCGCCACCCTTGAACAGGTGGCGCTTTTTTCATGATTTTGATAGCGGGCGAGGGCTTAGTTGGTGCCGGTGCCACGCAGGAAGTTAGAAAAGTCGAACCCTGATTCTTTTTTGGTTTCTTCCACAGGTGCTTCTTCTACCGGCGGTTTCCATTTGCCTTCTTTTTCAAGCTGCTTGCGCGCTTTCTGGACGGCTTTATCGAATTCGTCGTAGCTGCACAGGCCCAGTTCAACAGGGCTGCGTGGCTGGAAGTTACCCGTGTTGGGGTGGGTTTTGTCACGTACCGAACCGATGGTCGCGCGGGTGGTGCCGACCAAGCGGCCAACGACGTTGTCGTTGAGCTCGGGGTGGTGCTTGAGCAACCATGCGATGGCGTCCGGTTTGTCCTGACGTTTGGAAATAGGGGTATAACGCGGGCCTTTGGAGCGTGTTTTAGGCTCGGGTAAGTCGGTTGCGATACCTTTGAGGCGGGCCTTGTCGTCAGCCTCGCAACGCTTGATTTCATCAACCGTCAGCAAGCGCATTTGCAGCGGGCTCTGCCCTGCGATTTTTTGGCCTTCTTCGTCAGCCAGTGCCTGAATTTCAAGCGCATGCAGGCCGCAGAATGCAGCGATCTGGTCAAAGGTCAGCATAGTATTTTCAATTAGCCACACAGCGGTGGCTTTCGGCATCAATGGAGCCATATTTCGCATCCTCATGTCTTTGTAAAGCGAGGGGAATATAGCGAATTTTCGCCCGATTGCCAGAAATTATTAATTTTTTCCGTTTATAAGCCCGGATCTGTCGTCAGGAAGGGGCTGGCATCAATGGTGCTGGTGCCGTCAAGCGTGGTTCTGCCACCGGCAAGGCCCGTGTTGACGCCCCACCAGTTATTCTCGGCTTTCAATTGGCCGTTATCGAGGTCAACGCGTATATCGGTGCTAGTATTACTGTAAATGCGGTTTTGGCCCGTACCGCTTAGGGTGCCGCCACCCATATCGACATAGAAAGCACTCGTTGTGTCATCATCGATGAGTACGCCGTTAGATGTGTTACCCGTGGCCGTGTTGTGCGTGAGGGTGGCGCCCGTTAGTACGCCTGTATTGGCCGCATAAATGTAATAACCCTGTGTTGAGTTACTGTTGGCAATGTTGTCTGCCAGCGAGGCTGTAGTGATGGTGCTGCCGGTGCCGTTGGCCTCAACCCTTACACCTGCACCGCCAGTGTTGCTGCTGGCTGTGTTGCCAGTAAGCGTAACGGTGCCTATGTCACCATTGCCGAGCGCATAGGTATATATGCCGGCGCCGGCATTGGTGTTTGATGTGGAATTGCTGGCAGTAACAGACGTAATGCTGCCGCTTGTGTTGGCCAGCAGGTATACGCCGCTTGATGCGTTGTCGGTGGTGGTATTGCCTGAAAGCGTGGCGGTGCCGATGGTGCTGCCGACGCCTGTGGCGTCCACCTGAATGCCGCGCCCGTTGGTGGTCGTGTTGTTATTGGCGGTGCTGTTCGAAACTGAGATGCTTCCAATATCGCCATCGGTCAAGCTCGCTACATAAATACCGCGTCCCGCGTTGGCGTTTGAAGTGGCGTTGGTAATGGTTGCGGTGGTAATGGCCCCTGCCGTACCTGTAGCAATGGTGGTGCCTGTTGATGTGTTGTTACTTGTAGTGTTGTCATTGATATTCGCGGTTGTGATTGTGCTGCCTGTACCTGATGTTTCAACCCTGATGCCCTGATTGTTCGTGTTGAGTATATTGTTGTTGATAGCCACTGTACCTATATCGCCACCGCTTTGTGCCAGTGTGTAAGCGCCATATCTATTGCCGGTGGCGCTTGCATTTTTGATGGTTATGGATGTAAGCGCAGCAGTTCCCGTTGCTGTCGCGTACTGGCCATGATCGGAATTATTGTTGGTTGTATTGCCATCAAGTGTGGCGGTGCCTAAGGTCGATCCCGCATTGCTGGATTCAATCTGGATACCACGACCTGATGAGCCATTAACGTTGCTGTTGGCCGTGTTGTTGGTAACGCTGGCGGTTGTGATATTACCTGCATCGGTTGCCTGCAGGTATATGCCGCGACTGTTGTTGTTACTGGATGTAGAGTTTTTGACGGTGGCGCTGTTGATGGAGCCACTTGTTGTTGCGACAATATAGGTACCAACCGATGAGTTGTTGCTGGTTGTATTGTTATCAAGCGTGATGGTCATGATGCTGGAGCCTGCGCCATTGGCTTCAACCGTCATGCCGCGCGAATTGCCGTTGATGGTGCTGTTTTTGATATCGACGGTGTTGATGTCGGACCCAGATGTCGAATAGCTATAAAGCCCATAGCTGGTATTGTTCGACGAAGTTGCGTTGTTGATGGTTAGGCCGTCGATATACCCGTTGTTGTTGGTGGCGATATACGTGCCGTAAGACGCGTTTGCGTTGGTGGTGTTTCCATCAAGGCCGAGGGTTGTGATGGTCGAGCCCGTGCCTGACGATTCCACCAGCATGCCCTGTCCGTTTACGCCCGTGTTGTTATTGGCGGTGTTGCTGTTCATGGTCAGGGTGTAAATATCACCATCACTTGTGGCGGCGGCATATACGCCGCGCGATGCGTTTGCGTTGGCGGTATTGCTGCTGATGGTGGCATCATTAATCTGCCCGCCGCCTGTGGCCACGGCATATGTGCCGAAGCTGCCGTTATTGTTGGTGGTGTTGCCGGTGATGGTGGCGTTAGTGATGGTTGAGTTCGCGCCGGTGGCCTCCACCTGAATGCCACGGCCGCTGGTTGTGGTGTTGCCATTGGCGGTGTTGTTGAGGATGTTCAGGTTGGTGACGGTTGAGCCTGCGCCTATCTGCGTATAGATACCACGGTTATTGTTATTGCTGGTGTTGTTGCCCGTTAAATTCAGAGTGTCGATATTTGAGGTGCTGTTGGTGTCGACATTAATACCGTTGCCGGTATTCAAGGTTGAAGAACTGTCGGTAATTTCGGCCGTATCGATATGTGCGCCGTTGCTGGTAACCATCGAGAGGCCAATGCCGTTATTGGCCGATGATACAGCGTTTTTGATGGTGGCCGCAGACATATTAGCGCCGTTATTTAGCGCAATGCGCTGCCCGTATGTTGTGTTACCGCTGCTTGTATTGCTATCAAGCGTGGCTGTGCCGATATGGCTGCCAGTATTGGCCACATCGATGATCATACCGCCGCCGCCATTATTGGTTGCGGTCGAATTTTCGATTTTGGCGGTTGTTATATCGCCCCCCATAAGTGCGCGTAATCCCATTCCAAGCTGTGCGTTGCCTGTGGCGGTTGAATTGCGGATGGTCGCGCTGTTGATGGTGCTGCCCGTTGAATCCGTGGTCGAGTTGGTGCCGATACGGATACCGTGAACAAGGTTGCCGTTGGCCGTCACGTTATCAACCAGAATGTCGTTGAAATCGCCGCCACCTTCAGCCACCAGCATAATACCGGCGTTGTTATTGTTATTGGCGATCATGTCATGCACATAAACATTGCCGAGATTGAGATTATCGGACGAATAAACAATCAATCCGTAATTGTTTGCGCCGTCTATCGTCAGGCCCGTGACTTCGGCATTAGTGCCCGTCATCAGGATGCCTGAACCCGTAATGCCCGAGCCACTAACCGTATCGGTGATGGCCCCATGGTTGGTGATGATGGGGTTGGATGTTGCTGCCAGCAGCAGGGTGCCATTGGCGGGCAGGGCGCCGCGGCTGGGCATGAAGCGCCCGCTATCCCAAACGAAATCGACACCCGAGCCAATGATACGAACATCGTTTTTGGTGACGACCAAGCCTGCGTCCTGCCCTGTGGTCGTGCCGTCACCGCGGGCAATGTATAAAATATCGTGGTCTTTTAATGCAGCTTCGGCGGCTTTGAGGGTGTTGAATGGGGCTGATTTGCTGCCGTTACCGCCAGCTGGGGCGGTGTTGTCGACATAGATTACAGTTTGGGGCGCGCCGGTTTCGGTATTAATAACGGGTTTCATACGACCGGTATCAACCACTTCGCCGGTGACGATATCGATATCACGTTCGGGTGATTCATCAAGCCGCGAGCGGATACCCTGGTCGCGTTTCATCAGTTTGGCAAAGAAGGGAAAGCGTAATGTGGCTTCAAGGTAAGCCTGTTCACCGCGCGCATTGTCGCTTTGAAAGCGTGCGCCAACACTGAAGGCGCTGTTCACGTCGGCAGTGGTACGGATGCGCAAGCCTCCTACATTCGGGGTTTCGTCGCCATAAAAGCTGTAAATACCGCCATAGATGCGGAGGGAATCTACATATCGCTCGGCTATGCGCACGGGGGTGCCGAATTCGATATCGAAGCCCGGTTGCGGCTCCTCGATAATCACGCCTGTTGTATCGGTGTAAATGCCTGTATCGGCCAAATACGGCGTGGTAGAACCTGTATTGGGTAAAAAGTACTTTGTTGCTTTATTGAGGGGCGCATAAGCATTTAGGCGGGCGTCAAAATCCTCGCCGAAATATTCAGCCCCTACTGTTATTTGGTGGCTTATGGAGCCGCGCGCGGTTTCACGTTTATCAAGCCAGATATTGCCGCCCAATATGCCTTTGGCTTCTGGCACAACACGACGATAGCCGATACCGATATTGCCTTCGTTGTTATCCTGATTATCGCCCATGAAGCGGCCATCGGCGTAAAGTACGTCATCGTCATGGATGCCCTGGGCCATGGGAACCCACACTTCTGTGATGCCGATGGAGCGTACGGTGCCCGGCTTTACCGTAAAATCAATGCGCGGTTTTAAAGGGGCGCGCTGAAGGGTGTAGCTGGATTTTGAATCTTGGCTGTAAGCGGGCGCTGCATCGCCAACAGCGATGCCCATAAATAATGCCGTGGTCCAAAACAGCCACTTCCTGTGCGACGCAAACTTCATGCGACAAATTGTACCATCGAAAGATTGTTAAAAACATAAGGAATTTAGCGGGTTATCTTATGTTTTTGGTCTGGTTTCGTCCATGCCTTGCCGTTGGCAGGCATCATGGTACATTCTTGCCCATGTTCGACGATGAATTTGTGCCCCAAAAGCAAAAGCCAAAGCCAAAAGACCTAACGCCCCTTTCGATTGAGGAGCTGTATGCTTCGATTGACGATATGAAGGTCGAAATTGCGCGGGCCGAGGCTGAGATCACCCGCAAAAAAGCGGTCGCGCAGGCTGCTGACGCTTTCTTCAAGAAACCCTGAAATGGCCGCCAAAACCAAAAAAACGAAGAATAAGAAAAGGCTGAATCTGGCCCTGCAAGGTGGTGGTGCCCATGGTGCCTACACATGGGGTGTGCTGGACAGGCTGCTTGAGGAAGAGGATATCCATATCGAGGGCATTAGCGGTGCATCGGCGGGGGCCATGAATGCCGCAATTCTTGCTACCGGCCATACCAAAGGCGGGCGGCAGGGTGCACGCGCTGCGCTTGAAGCTTTCTGGCACGATGTCAGCAATATTTCATCTATCTCGGCGCTGCAGTTTCCACCCACGTTTCAAGATTTGATGAGCGGTAACTTCAACCTGCGCCATTCGCTGGCTTATGGTGCATTTGATGCGTTAACTCACGCGGTTTCGCCCTATGACCTCAACCCCCTCAATATCAATCCGCTGCGTATGGTTTTGGAGCGGCATGTGGATACTGAGTCACTAGCGCAGGCCAAAATAAAGCTGTTCATTGCTGCGACGTCTGTACGGTCGGGCCGCGCACGCGTATTCCATTGCCACGAAGTAACCCCTGATGCGTTGCTGGCATCGGCGTGTATTCCATCACTGTTTCAGGCTGTCATCATTGATGACGAGCCTTATTGGGATGGAGGGTATATGGGCAACCCTGTTATCTGGCCGCTGATTTACAATACGGATGTCAGCGATGTGATGCTGGTGCAGATCAACCCTATTTTTAGCCCTGAGCTGCCGAAAACCGCCTATGATATTAACAATCGCATCAATGAAATTACGTTCAATTCATCGCTGCTGGCTGAAATGCGGGCTATCAATTTCGTGTCAAAACTTGTGAAAGAAAACAAGCTGGATCCCAATAAATACCGTGATGTGCGGATGCATATGCTTTCGGCGGATGATGTGCTCAAAGACCTCGATGCGTCGAGCAAGGTGAATGCGCGCTGGGATTTCTTTTTATACCTGCGCGACCATGGCCGCGCGCAAATGGATGCTTGGCTTCGGGCGCATAAAGAGCATATTGGCCAAGAACCTACTATTGATATTCAGAAAACGTTTCTGCAAGACCCTATTCCCGAAAACAGAGAACAAAAAAGGAGTGCAACATGACTGATCTTAAAGGCCGCGTGGCCGTTGTTACAGGTTCAACCAGCGGTATCGGTTTGGCCGTGGCACAAGGCCTTGCCGCCAAGGGGGCCGATGTTGTTATCAACGGGTTTGGCGATGCTGCGGCGATTGAAACCGAGCGCGCTGGCATCGAGCAGAAATACGGCGTCAAGGCATGGTATAACGGGGCTGATCTGTCAGTCGAAGCGGGCGTCAAATCGCTTATCAAAGATGCCGTCGCCAAAGCCGGTAAAATCGATATTCTGGTCAACAACGCGGGTATCCAGCACACAGCACCGGTTGAAAGTTTTCCGACTGAAAAATGGAATTTGATTTTGTCGCTGATGTTGTCAGCGCCGTTTTACGCCATTCAGGAAGCATTGCCTGTGATGCGTAAAAACGGCTGGGGGCGTATCATCAATATTGCGTCGGTTCACGGGCTTGTCGCATCCATGCAGAAAGCCGCTTATGTATCGGCCAAGCACGGCCTGATAGGGCTTACCAAAGTGGTGGCCCTCGAGACCGCGAAAGAGCCCATTACCTGCAACGCCATCTGCCCCGGCTGGGTGCACACGCCGCTTGTGCAAAAACAGATTGACGATATTGCCGCCAAACAGGGCATTTCAAATGATGAAGCCCGCGACAAGTTGTTGTCTGAAAAGCAGCCTTCCGGCGCGTTTACCAAGCCCGAGGACATTGCAGCCATGATCGTTTTTCTGTGTTCGGAGCACGCGCAGCAGATGCGTGGCTCGTCATGGGTGCAGGATGGCGGCTGGACGGCGCAGTAACCAATGCTTTTTCCTTGCAGCCGCAGTCATGCGGCTGCGTCGAAAGAAAAAGCCGTTTTGCAGGCTTAAACACGATGTTCTTGCCTTTGGCTGGCGCCGTTTGCGCGTCGCGTCGAAGGCAAAAACGTATATTTCCCCATATTATCTTGCGTTTAGGGGCGGGCGGGGTTAGTGTCGCTCCGATCCCACACATCTTTCAGGAATTACCTATGGACGAAATTAAACAACGCCTGACCGAAACGTCAGAGGCTTGCATTAAAACATACGAAGTCTGGCGCGAAAAAAATCAGGACGCATCTGCTCGCGAAGCTTTGCAGGAAGCCGTACATGAACTTCGCAAAGTTGCCGCCCGCCTCGAAATCGAGCTGGCCGTAAGTGACCGCAAGAGCCATGGCTCCGACCCTATTCCTATTCCTTCCCACCGCGCATCACGCCGCCCTGCCCAGACGCCTGAAGGCGGCGAGGCTGTGATGGAAGACACACGTCCACGTGGCGGTGCCGGCGGCCAGCAAGGTTTCGGAGGTGGCGCACGCCGCCCTGCGCATAATAATTTGCGCCGCAACCCATCATCCGAAGGTGTTTCATCGCAGTCATCGGCACCGGCCCCTTCAGCAGCACCTGCTGCGGTTGAAGCCGGTAACGAAGCTGCTGCCGCCCCTGCAGCCGGTGGTGATGATGACGGCCAACGCAAGCCGCGCCCGCTGTCACTGCGCCGTGGCAGCCCTGAAGGCGAACAGCAAGGCTAAGCCTTATTGTTTTTATAATTTTAAAAAACCCTGCATTCCCTTGCAGGGTTTTTTGTTTGTACCGGTGCCAAGAAACGGATTGCTTGCGTGCAACCCTGCTTTAATTTGGAATGATGGACGATAAAAACCCCGACCGCGTTGTATCCGATGCTATTGACTGGCTTGTCGCCCATTGGGAGGAGCAGCCATCGCTGGCAGCGGTGGCTGCGCGTGCGGGGCTTGAGGCCACGAGCTTCCAGAAACGCTTTACCGACCGTGTGGGACTTAGCCCCAAGCGTTTCGTGCAGGCCTTAACGCATCGCCATGTGCGCGAGTTGCTTGCCGATGGCGGGGTGTGCACGCTTGATGCCGCTTATGCTGCGGGCCTGTCGGGCAATGGGCGGCTGCATGATTTATTCGTGACCATTGAAGCTGCAACACCCGGTGAGGTGAAGGCCCGCGGGCAGGGGCTGACTATTGCGTATGGCTTTGCGCCAAGCCCGTTTGGCGAGCTGATTGCCGCGCGCACGCCGCGCGGGCTTTGCTATCTTGGTTTCAGGGTCGATGACAGCCGTGAACGCTGCCTTGAGCGCATTCGCGCCCACTGGCCGCGCGCCAATTTTGTTGAAGATAACGCCGCCATTGCGGCCGATTGCGCGGCTGTGACTGCTATCTGCATGGGCCAGCAAACGGGCCAGAAACTGCCCCTGCATTTGTATGGCACCAACTTCCAGATGCAGGTGTGGCAGGCCCTTTTAAAAATACCCTCGGGTTACTTTTTGTCGTACGAAAACCTCGGTGCCGCCATTGGCCGTGCGGGCAGCCCGCGTGCCGTGGGCAATGCCGTGGGGGCAAACCCCATATCGCTATTAATACCCTGCCACCGTGTCATTCAGAAAACGGGTGTGCTGAACAATTATGGATGGGGTTCGGCACGCAAAAAGGCACTCCTTGGTCAGGAATGCCTTTCTGAGGACATACCGGCTCATTAGCCTGCTTTGCAGGATGCTAATAAAACAGACCTTTTGCAGTACGCATCGGGTTTGTTCCGTTAAACGTGCCTATTCGCGCCAGCCCTCGGGCGTGCTAAAAAGGACCCTATGAAAAAGATCTGGCATATTATCCGCGGTTTTCTGGTTTTTATCGGCTTTATCGTCGTCAGTTTTGTGGCTGTCGGCATGTGGGGGCTACACAAGAACCAGCCAGCTTTACCTAAGCGCATTGTGGTGGGCGTGGCCCTTGATGGTACGCCTGAAGACGCGCCTGTTGCACCGGCGTGGCTGTCGGAGTTTGTGTCGCCCCCGCCCACTTTGGCCGAGATTACCGATGCCATTTACAAGGCCGCCAAGGACGCCCGCGTGGAAGCCCTGGCCGTACGCCTGAATGCCGGTGCCTATAAGTGGCCTGATATACAGGAATTGCGTACCGCAATTGATGCCTTTAAAGCGTCAGGCAAGAAAACATATGTTTATTCAGAGTCTTACGGCGATATGTCGTCAGGGATGGGGCAGTATTATCTGGCCAGTATTTTTGACGATATCTGGATCCAGCCGGTTGGCGGAGTTGCCATTACCGGCTTCCATGCCGAAATGCCCTATTTTAAAAAGGTGCTCGATCTGGTTGGAATTAAAGCCGAAATTCTGCAAAAGGGCACCTATAAAACGGCCCCTGAAAATGTGTTGCTTGAAACCATGAGCCAAGCGCAGCGTGATACCATTCACGGTATTCTTTCCAGCATGATGACCGACTTTTTTGATGCGGTATCCAAGGGGCGGCAATTGCAGCCATCGCAGCTGGGGCCATTGATTGATGGTGCGCCTTATACGGCAGTTGAAGCTAAGGCTAAAAACCTTGTGGATCATGTGGGTTACTTTGACGAGTTCATGGAAGTATTGTCGCCGGAAAGCGACAAATCAAAACATGAAGGCAAGACAGAGGGCGAGCCGGAAGGTCGCCGCGTTGTTGATGCAATGTCTTATCTGTATAGCGACCATGCTTCGCCGTTAAATTCGGCTGTAAAGAAAGAGGCACAAAGTATTGAAAAAAATAAAAAATCAAATTCGGTCGCGCTGATTTATGTGAGTGGGATGATCGTTTCTGGCCATGCCAATGGTGGTGGCGGGATGATGGGCAGCAAGATGGTTTATGCCAACGACATTGCCGATGCCCTGAATGAAGCCAGCGACGATGAAGGCACAGCGGCGATTGTTTTGCGCGTCGACTCACCGGGGGGCAGCCCTGCCGCGTCCGAAACCATTCGTCGTGCGGTCGAAGTTGCCAAGAAACGCGGGAAATATGTTGTCGTTTCCATGGGGGCTGAGGCTGCATCGGGCGGTTACTGGATATCGGTCGATGCCGATAAAATCTATGCCCAGCAAGGCACGCTTACAGGGTCCATTGGCGTTTTTGGCGGCAAGGTCAGCATGGAAGGGCTGTGGGATAAGCTGAGCATCCATTGGGACGGCGTTGATTTAGGGGCCAATGCTGCCATCACATCCACCAACCACCCGTATGACGAGCAGGGCCGCGCTGCCGTCCAGCACATGCTGGACGATATTTATGATGGATTCGTAGCCCGTGTGGCCAAAGGGCGTCATTTTGCGCCTGAGGTTGTAGAAGCCATGGCGCAAGGTCGTGTATGGACTGGCCGTCAAGCCAAGGAGCGCGGTTTGGTTGATGAAATTGGCGGGCTGAAAGCCGCATTGGAAGATGTGGCCAAGCATGCCGGTTTACCGAGCGCCGAGCATCTGGATGTGTACCAGTTGCCCGATGACCCGAGCCCCGTGCAGGAACTGATGGGCATTGTAACGGGCGGCGTGCAGACATTGGATATTCTCAAGCCATTCATGCAGCAGGCAATTCTGGCCGCTAACCCCAGCTTGGGCATTACGCATGCACCAAGCTTTGCAATTCGGTACTGAATGGGTGTATGATTAGATGTACTGACAGCTCTTGGGATTGAGGGCTTTATTTAAAAAGGCGACAGAATGTCGAGCACTATCGGTGGCACATCACTTTTGAACACGTCGTCTTATTCGCCTTTGGGAGCGAATAAGTCTTCGACGTCAAAATCATTCCTCAACTATTCCGAAACGTCTGGCGTACAGAAGCTTGTACAGGCGCAAACCGCCAAAACCAGCAAAACACCCTATACCGAGAGTGTCGACTATCTGCGCATGAAGGCGAACGAGATCAGCCGTCGCATCGCGCTTTATAAAAACATGGGCTATACGGAAGGCTACCAGTTGGCCCAGCAAGAGGGTGTTGAAGTGGTGAAAAAATATCAGGCTTTGCTAAAAAAACAGGCGCCGACCTCGACCACCAGCACAACAGCTTAAACAAGCCTCGATTTTCTTTACCCTGAGCTTATATTCTCATCCATCAAACCTGATGGAGCTTTAAGCCATGGCCAAAATCGAAGTTTATTCCACCCGCGTATGCCCTTATTGCGTGCGTGCTAAAGACCTGTTGAAACGCAAAGGTGTGGCTTTTAACGAAGTCGATGTCAGCGATGATGACGATGCACGCATGGCGCTGGTGAAACGCGCTGACGGTCGTCGTACCGTGCCGCAGATATTCATCGATGGCGTTGGTATTGGCGGATATGACGACATGGCGGCGCTGGACCGTGCAGGCAAACTGGATGCGATGATCGGCCTTTAAATTGCCCCTTTAATAAACTTGGCGCGGGCCGATAACGGCGCTAGTCTGGCCCCACAAAACTTGGGACGAGACCATGCCGAACCGCATTAAAACCGCTGCCAATACCGCTTCCCCCGACCTTATGTACTCGATGGACCGTAACCTCGCGCTCGAAGTCGTGCGCGTGACCGAGTCGGCGGCGCTGGCCGCCAGCCTCCATGTCGGGCGTGGTGATGAAAAAGCAGCCGACCAGGCGGCGGTTGATGCCATGCGCACCGTGCTCAACAGCTTGGCCATTGATGGCCGTGTTGTGATTGGTGAGGGTGAACGTGATGAAGCGCCGATGCTGTATATCGGCGAAAAAGTAGGCACGGGGCAGGGGCCGAAAATTGATATCGCTCTCGACCCGCTTGAAGGCACAACCATATGTGCCACGGGCGGTATGAACTCACTCGCTGTTATTGCCATGACGGAAGAAGGCGGGTTTTTGAATGCGCCCGACGTTTACATGCAGAAAATTGCCGTGGGCCCCGGCTTCGATGCGAACTTCCTTGATATGAATGAGCCGGCCGATGAATTCGTGCGCCGCCTTGCGCGCGCCAAAGGGGCGCGGCCCGAACAATTGATGATCTGTATTCTGGACCGCCCGCGCCATGCTGATGTTATCGCCAAGGTGCGTGCCGCAGGGGCGCGTATTACCCTTATTCAGGATGGTGATGTATCAGGCGTGATTGCGGCGGCTGAGGAGGAATCACCTATTGATGCGTATATCGGCACAGGTGGCGCGCCTGAAGGCGTGCTGGCGGCAGCAGCCCTTCAATGCACCGGCGGGCAGATGCTCGGGCGCCTTGTTTTCCGCAATGACGGCGAGAAAGCTCGCGCCGAGCGCATGGGCATTACTGATTTTACACGCGTCTATACGCATGACGATATGGCTTACGGCCCTAACGTGATGTTTGCAGCCACAGGCGTAACTGACGGCGCGATGCTGCCGGGCGTGCGCCGTTATGTGGGCGGTGCCATCACCCATTCCATCATCATGCGTTCCAAAACTGGCACTATCCGCCGCATTGAAGCCACGCATAATTTCACAAAAAAACCTGTCGCCTGATGGCTGCTTGGTGGTAAAAGGGCGCTTATGACCTACACAATCGCTGCTTTTTACCGTTTTACCCCTGTGGCCGATGTTGCGGCCAGCGTGGCCGTGCTTAAAGAGGAGCTGGCGGCTTTGGGTATTTGCGGCACCATATTGATTGCGCCTGAAGGCATTAACGGCACCATGGCCGGCAGCGCCGATGCCGTTGCAGGGCTTGTTGCTATTCTGGGCAGCCGCTTTGCTATGCCAGCCCAAGACATCAAGTTTTCGTATGCCGAGGAAAAGCCCTTCAAGCGCCTTAAAGTACGCCCGAAGAAAGAGATTATTACTTTCAACCAACCTGCGGCCGACCCTAACAAATTGGTGGGCGAGTATGTGAGCCCCGAGGCATGGAACGACCTGATTTCAGACCCCGAAGTTCTGGTGCTTGATACGCGCAATACATACGAGACGATGATCGGCACCTATGAGGGCGCTGTTGTGCCGCCCATCGAGGTGTTTACCGAGTTTGCCGATTACGTGCGCAAGCATCTGGACCCCGCCCGTAACCGCAAAATCGCGATGTTCTGCACCGGCGGCATACGGTGCGAAAAAGCATCGGCCTTTATGTTGGCCGAGGGTTTCCCCGAGGTGTATCACCTTAAAGGTGGTATTTTAAAATATCTCGAGACCGTGCCGGAAGAGCAAAGTAAATGGCAGGGTGCCTGCTATGTGTTCGACCGCCGTATGGCCGTTGAGCATGGCTTGAAGCCCGGTGATTTCGATATGTGCTTTTCCTGCGGTTATGCCCTGAAGGCTGATGACCTGACGCACCCCCAGTATGAGGCGGGTGTTTCTTGCCGCCACTGCTATTCAAATACAAATGCGGACCAGAAGGCCCGCTTCCGGATGCGGCACCAGCAGCAGGCTCAATAGGCCATGCAGCAGGACAACGCGTAAAACGCGCAGGGCTTGCCCGAATCATCATAAGGTCAGTTTATGTCACTCGCTTTGGCCCTCGAGCCCGCAAAGGCTCGTCATTTCATGTCATCCCCGTCCTTCAAAGGGCGGATGTGGATGATGCCAAGCTATGACCGCGCGCTTTCAGCCCGTATGGCACAGGCTTATGGCCTGCCTGAAATGGTGGCGGCCTTACTGGTCAGCCGCGGTATTACGTTTGACGGCGTTGAAGGTTTTCTGGCCCCGAATATCAAAACCCATTTCCCCGACCCTTTGAAACTGGCTTCCATGCGTGAGGCGGCTGCCGATGTGGCTGCCGCTATTATGGCAGGCGAGCAAATTGGCGTGCTGGCAGATTTTGATGTCGATGGCGCGACTTCGACCGGAATCCTGACTCGTTTTCTCAGGGCCGTCGGGCAAGCTCAGGTACCACTTTACATTCCGGACCGTTTGTCGGAAGGGTATGGGGCAAATAACAAGGCATTTGAAACACTTAAAGGCGAAGGCTGTAGTTGGGTCATCGTTGCCGATTCAGGCACCACAGCTTTTAGCCAATTGCAGTATGCTACTGATTTAGGGCTTAAAACTGTTGTGCTTGACCATCACGAAGCCGAGGCCACGTTGCCAGCGGCGACGCATGTCATCAACCCCAAGCGGCGGGACGATACATCGGGTTATACGATGCTGGCGGCATGCGGTGTTTCCTTCCTGTTCTGTGTGGCGGTCAATACAATCCTACGCGTCATGGGCTTTTACAAGGATGGCCGCGCCGAACCTGATTTGCGCCAGTGGCTTGATTTGGTGGCGCTGGGTACGATTTGCGACATGGTGCCAATGACGGGGCCGAACCGCCTGTTGGTACGTGCCGGTTTTGCCAAAATGGCCGCGCGCCAGAACCCCGGTATCGATGCGCTTTTGAAAGTCGGCAAGATTACCGATGTGCCGGACCCGACCCATGCAGGCTTTGTACTGGGGCCGCGCATTAATGCGGGGTCGCGCGTGCATCAATCGCATCTGGGCGCCAATTTGCTTTCGACCGACGACCCTGAAGAAGCCATGCGTTTGGCGTGGCTACTGGATGATTGCAACATCAAGCGCCGCGCGATGCAGAAAGATATGGTCAGCCACGCGGCGGCCCGTGTGAAGGCCTACGGCTATGATAACGATTCGGTTATCGTGTTGGATGACCCTGAATGGCACCCGGGGCTGGTTGGTTTGGTTGCTGGCGACATGAAAGAGCGTTTTGGCCGCCCTGCCTGCGTGATTGGATATGCAACCGCGGAAGACGGCACGCATGAAGGTCGTGGTTCAGGCCGTTCCGTTGCAGGCATCAACATTGCCGACGCGTTTATTGCGGGCCGCCATGCAGGCGTGCTGGTGAAGGGCGGGGGCCATGCCATGGCGGGCGGGTTTACCGTGCTGCCCGAACGTATCAAAGACCTTCGTGAATTTTTGAAAGTGAATATTGCAGCGCAGGCCCAAAACCTGCCGAGCTGCCCCGAATCTGCGGTTGATGCCATTATGTCCGTCAGGTCGCTGACGGTTGAAATGGCGCGGCTGGTGCAGGGTGCTGTGGCCCCTTATGGCTCGGGCCACCCAGAACCCAGTTTCGTGCTGGCCGATGCGATTGTGCTGAATGCTGACATTGTAGGTACAAGCCATGTGCGCTGTACCATCCGTGACCGTGACGGCGGGCCTTCCATCAAGGCTGTGGCCTTCCGTGCGGTTGATACGCCTTTGGGCAAATATTTGCTTAAGGATGCGCGCGACAGTGCCACGCCACTGCACCTGCTGGGGGCCGTGCATATCAATAGCTGGCAGGGCCGCGAAAGTGCGGAATTCCATATTTCAGACGGGTATGTCGGCTTCGTATGAAACGCGGGTTCGGCCCCATTACCAAAGCTTACCGCATCGGCTGCGCGCTCGATAACATCGTCAGCGGTATCAAGGCCCCGTTTGACGGCATGTTGCGCGGTGGCACTTACGGGTACAAACTTGCACCCAACCCGGGCTTCGTTATTAACCTTGCGACCGCCTGGCTTATGCCGATGCTGTTTGCAACGGTCTTGAGCAGTATCGGTTTTGTGCTGGGCTGCGTTTCGACGGTGGGCTGTTTTGCCGAAGCCTTGCGCCAGTTTGTGGCCTACCAGCCGTATGATTACCCTGTCTCACGCATCCTTGTGGACTGGATACCGCGTAGCCTGTAAAGCCTGTGGTTACCCGTTATAGTAGGTGCCATGCGCGTATCCGTTCTTCCTGCCACTGCTGTTGATAAGGCGTACACCTATGGTGTGCCCGAAGGTATGGACGCGCCGCAGGTGGGAACCTACGTTGAAATACCTTTAGGCCCGCGCAAAATACTGGGCTGTGTGTGGGATGATACGGCTGATGACGTGCCGGCCGCCAAAATAAAAAACATTGTGCAGGTGTTTGACGAATTGCCGCCGCTATCGGATGGGCAGCGCAAATTCGTCGAGCGTGTGGCCGCTTATACCGTGTCGGCGCGCGGTGAAGTTTTAAAGATGGTGATGTCGGTGCCCAAGGCGCTGACGGGCAAGCGTACCATCAAAAAAATCGAGGCACCGTGTGCCAACCCCGATACCGATTTGTCTGGTGCGACATTAAACGATGAACAGGCCCGCGCGGCCGATACCTTATGCGAAGCCGTTAAGGCTGATGCGTTCAGTTGCACACTGGTGGATGGCGTGACGGGGGCCGGTAAAACCGAAGTGTATTTCGAGGCCGTGGCCGAGGCCTTGCGCGCGGGCAAACAGGTTCTTGTGCTATTGCCTGAAATTGCATTATCGAACGCTTTTCTGGGGCGGTTTTCACAGCGTTTCGGGTGCTTGCCGGCTTTGTGGCATTCGGGCCTCACGGAAGCGCAGCGCAAGGCCACATGGAAGGCCGTTGCACGCGGGGACAGTAAGGTTGTGATCGGTGCACGATCGGCCCTGTTTTTACCCTATGCCGACCTTGGCCTGATTGTGGTTGATGAAGAGCATGACGGTGCCTTCAAACAGGAAGACGGCGTGCGTTACCACGCGCGTGACATGGCTGTATTGCGCGGGCATATTGTGGGCCACCCTGTTGTGCTTGTATCGGCTACGCCATCGCTTGAAACCTTTCACAATATTCGTGCGCGGCGATACGATGCCGTGCATCTGCCCGACCGTTTCGGCGGGGCGCGCCTGCCTGATGTAAGCCTTATTGATATGCGTGTGACACCGCCCGAGCGCGGTAATTTTATAGCGCCGCCGCTTGTTGCGGCGATGGTTGAAACAATGGCTGTAGGCGAACAAGTGCTGCTGTTTTTGAACCGCCGCGGTTATGCCCCCTTAACATTGTGCCGCACATGCGGGCACCGTATCGAATGCCCCAATTGTTCGGCATGGATGGTGGAACACAAAGCATCGCGCCGCCTGTCATGCCACCATTGCGGCACATCAATGCCCACGCCGCGCGCGTGCCCCAAATGCAATACCAATGACAGCCTTGTGCCCATCGGCCCCGGTATCGAACGGATTACGGAGGAAGTGCAAAGCCTGTTCCCGCAGGCACGCACGGTCATGCTGGCGTCTGACACGGCGGGTGGTGACGGGGCAGGGCTGTACCAATCGCTTGAGGCCATACGTAACCATGCTGTCGATATTATTATCGGCACGCAGATTATTGCCAAAGGGCATCACTTCCCCAAGCTGACCTTGGTGGGCGTGATTGATGCCGATTTGGGCTTGGCGGGTGGCGATTTGCGCGCGAGCGAACGTACATGGCAATTGCTGCACCAAGTGGCTGGCCGCGCAGGGCGCGAGGCGGCACCAGGCCGCGTGCTGTTGCAAACCTTCATGCCCGATAACCGTGTGATGCAGGCCTTGTGCGCGCATGATCGCGATGCGTTTGTAGCCGTGGAACTGGAAGAACGCGCGCAGGCGCATATGCCGCCCTATAGCCGCCTTGCCGCGATTATTGTTGCGGGTACCGACCCTGCGCTGGCCGAGCGCACCGCAAGGGGTTTGGCGCAGATGGCACCCCATGCACAGGGTTTAAACATATTAGGCCCCGCGCAGTCAGGTATTTACAAGCTGCGCAACCTTTACCGGTGGCGGTTGCTGTTGCGCGCGGACCGCGCTTTCCCGATACAGGATTACATTCGCGATTGGCTGGCTGGCACCAAAATACCGTCAAGTATTCGGGTTGGCGTCGATATCGACCCTTACAGCTTTATGTAGAGCGGGTTTCTGGGTTTCTGTAAAAGAAAACTTGCCATATATGCCCTCGCTTGTTATGCAGTGCATCAAATTACCTGCACTGAAAATCAGGGCATTTCATACAGGGTTTGACATGACGCTTCGTGTGGCACGTATCGGTACAATGACGCAGCCAGTACCAGCTACGGAATATGGCGGTATCCAGCGTAGTATGGCGCAGATGACAGCCTTTCAGGCCGCGATTTGTGCGCATGATGTTTGGGTTTATGCATCGGCCGATTCTGCCATCGTTTCTTTCACGAAAGACATTGCTGATAAGCTGGGCCTTGAAGCTAAGACCAGCGAAGACGGCTGCGCCGTTACCATCAAGACTGCCGAAGGCCGCGTGGGTCGCGTTATTCTGCGACACATGGGTGTCGATTCCATCGGTTATGAGAATCCCGATGAAAAAAATATTCAGGCCGATTTATTCGGCCTTTTTTTATGCGATGAAAAGCGCGCACCCTTTAGCGTGATCCATTCTCATTACGCGGGTATTACATCGAATGATTTGTTGCCGCGCGGGCTTGGCCACAAAACCCTGACGCACCAGCACACTGGTACATTGCCCGATAGCTACCCTGAAAAGCGTTTTCCGCTGGTTTGCATTTCGGATAGTCAGGCCGCCTTGTTGCAGGAAAAGTATAACGCCAATGTGGCCGCCGTCATTCCACACGGGCTTGATTCATTCACGCATGATTTTTCAGCGCAGTCGGCTGGGTATGCTGCGTGGATAGGCCGTTTTTTAGAAAACAAGGGCGCGCATCGCGCCATCGAAATTGCCCGCAAAGCCAATATGCCGCTGGTTATGGCCGGTATGGTTTATGATAAAAAACCCAAAAGCGCATTGTACTTCCAGAACGATGTGGCGCCACATATCGATATTACCGACACCACGCTTTTGACCCGTATGGCGGGTATGACGCCAACCGAGGCCGCGCATGAAATGGCGCGTTTGGTCGCACAATCGGGTAAGCCAAACCCCGTTATATTTGTGGGTGCCGCCAATGACTCACAAAAGCAGGCCTTATACGGCAATGCTGCCGCTACGTTGTTTCCGATTGCATGGCCCGAACCGTTTGGCCGCGTGATGATTGAATCAATGGCTTGCGGCACACCCGTTATTGCCAATCGCCGCGTGGGTACGATTGATTGCGGGGCTGTTGCCGACGTGATTGATGAAGGCGTTACCGGCACCATGATAACCGCCGCCAATTACGATGATTCAATTGCGCAGGCTGTAACCGCACTGACAGGCTTGCGCCATTTTGACCGTGCGGAAGTACGCCGCGTATTTGATGAAAAATGGACGTCAGAGCGCGTTGCCCGCCAGATTGCAGCGCTTTATGCCAGCGTACCTAATGCAGCACCACTTCATAAACCACCCGTATATGCTTTTTGAAAGATAGGAAAAAACGCCAATGCAACGCCGCGACACGATTTTCTTTTTCTATGAAACGGCTGTGGGCCTTGGCCACCAGCGCCGCGCCAGCGGTATTGCCAATTCGATGGCAGCGCAAGGTTTTGATGTGAGTGTGGGGTCTGGCACGTTTGTCAGCCCGGAAGATTTTTTTGACCCGCGCATCGACCTTATCAAGTTACCTGCCGCACGTCGCCATAAGGAAGATGGCGAGCATTATTTTTATGACGAAAACAATAACCTTGTGCATGACCCAGACCATGACCCGAAAGAGTGGACGCAGCAGCGTCTGGCAGCCATTGACCCTTATGCACGGGCCAAACGTATCGACGTTCTGATGGTTGAATGGTGGCCTTTCCAGCGCCGCAAGGAATTCTCAAAAATCGTTGAGCGTATTGTTGAGTTGCAGCAGGAAATTTATGGGCACAAGCCGATGATCGTTTCATCTGTGCGTGATGTACTGACCAAATTCAGCAACCCTGAGGGTGAGGCCGCATATGAAGCTGAAATGCAGGCGGTGCGTATTATTAATAAAATGGTTGATCATCTGTTGGTCCATTCTGACCCTGCCCTTATTAGCTTGAGCGAAACATTCTCGCGTACAAACCTGCTTGAGAAACCTGTGCATTATACAGGCTATGTGGTGCATGGCGGTATTGAGGCATTGCCTGTTGAGCAGCGTGATAAAACAGTACTTGTATCATGTGGTTCGGGCGATAGCGGTCACCACCTGATGAAGGCTGCAGCACAAGCGCGGCCATTCTCGAAGTTGCGTGACTTTAAATGGATTTATGTGCTGGGCCCACGTATGGAGGCCGATCAGAGTGCCGACTTTCACTCGGTACTGAATCGTTTCAACAACCATGCAGGCCAACCACTGAATACGGAAGTGCATCCTTATATGTCCGATCTTCCTCTTCAAATGGGCCGTGCCGGTTTGTCACTTTCCTATGCCGGTTACAACTCGACTCTGGAAGTGACCAAGTCACGCGCGCCTGCAGTTCTGGTGCCTAAAATGGCCCGTAAAGACGATGCAACCCTGATGGGTGATTTCGACAATTACGACAAGGAACAATGGCGCCGCCTTGTTCGCCTTCAGGAACGCGGTATTGCCAGCATCGCGCACCCTGATTTGGTGCGCGACCCACAGGGTTTTGCAGCCTTGATAGACCATGCCTATGACCTTGGTACGCCGCAATCATCGCTTGATCTTGATGGCGCTGCCAATACCGCGCGCATCATGTCGGGCTTGTTGAAGTCATTGCGTGGGGTAATGGCCATGCCAGAGGCGACAATGGAATCGTTGGTATCCTTACCGGCTTACGGTCAGATTCATACCGTTTTGCCGAGGGCAGTAAAGCCATCTCTTGGTATTGCACTCGAGACCAGCCCTGAAGGTATGCATAACGGCATTCGTAATATGGGAGGTGAAGTCACGCCCTCCCATGCAACGCCGCGCCCGACAATATAAGCGATAGCCCTGTGCTCTTACTTAATAACGCTTGGTACGCGGTGCAGCGTATCGCGCCACCACGAGGCCGACTGGTAGTAGCCGATTGTGTCGTCTTCCAGCTTTTTGTTTGGGCCGTTTGGTAGCGCTTTCTGGTCGGGCCATGTCAGTTGCATAATGCCGCGCTTGGGGCTGAGAATTGTGATGGTATCGTTTTTGATCAGAGCAATTTTCTGGTAGTTGCTGATGAAGGCGTGGGGCACTTCATCGTCATCATGGAGTAAATCTTCCCCGTAAAATTTGCTGCGGTAATGGAAGTTAAGCTGCCCCAGTAAAATGGGCGCTACATCTATCTGGCTGGCGATAGGGGTATAGGTGCGCTGTTTGATGAAGCCCGGTGCATAGAAAATCATCGGGATGTGGTATTTTTGCTGTGACAGTTCAACCTTGCCGCCGGCGCCTGCCGTGTGGTCGGCCACAAACACGAATACCGTGTCTTTGTACCATGGCTTTTTAGATGCCCATTCCAGCAATTTACCGACGCTATAATCAGCATAGCGCACGCCGCTTTCACGGTGGCCTTGTTCGTTGGTGATGCGCCCTTCCGGAAAGGTGTAGGGGCGGTGGTTTGATGTCGTCATGATCAGGTGCATGAAGGGTTTTTTGGCCGCGTATGATTTATCTGCCTCGCGAATGGCGCGGGCGAATACATCGTCATCGGCCAGCCCCCATGCGTTGGCAAAGCTGTATTCGTCTTTTTTGAAATTGGTGCGGTCGATAATATCGAACCCGTTGCCAGCAAAAAACGCGTTCATATTGTCGAAATAGCCGTAACCGCCGTAAATGAAGGCTGTGTCATAGCCGCGGTCTTTAAACACGAAGCCGAGTGAATAAAGGTTTTCATTGCCCGAGCGGCGTACGATGGATTGCCCTGGTGTGGGCGGAATTGAAAGCGTTACAGCCTCAAGCCCCCGCACAGTGCGAGTGCCTGTGGCGTAAGCGTCGGCAAAGGATAGGCCTTCTTTTGCCAGCCTATCTAGGTTGGGGGTGAGGCCTGCGTTATTGCCGAAGGTGCCCATGAAATCGGCGCTCATGGATTCCATGACAACCAGAATGACGTTTTTGTGTTTTTCGGGCCCTTTAGGGCGGATTAGGCGTACAAGAGAGCCGTTTTCTTCAAACACATCGTCTTTTTCAAGCATCAAAGCGCGGGCATCGGCCTCGGTTTTCGCCTTGCCGTTCTGGGCGTAGAAACGGTCATAGCTGATTTCGTTATGCCAGAATGCATAGAACAGGTTGTAAATGCCGTTGGCGGCAATCTCGCTTTGCTCGGCATTGTCGTTCACATTGGCCTGGCCCGTGTTAGATGCTGCGTACAGGCCCAAGGTTGCCAGTACGTAAATGCCCATCGCCGCGCTGCGCAGCCCGAAACCTGCATCGCCTTGCGGCTGGTGCTTGCGCATAAGCCATGTGATGAGTGCGGCGCATACGCCGATACCCAAAAGCAGCGGCGTGAGCGGGTAGGATTCAACGATGTTGCTGATGACTTCCTGCGTGTAGACCAGATAATCGACCGCGATGAAATTGAAGCGGGTTGTAAATTCGGTCCAGAACAGATGTTCGGCGACACTGTCGAACAGCAGGATGTAAATGAAGATGAAGCGCAAAGCCTGTTCGACATATCGGCCTGTTTGCGTGGCCCATATGCGGGCAGGGACAAGCCAGATAGCCAGTGTAAAGGGGATCAGCACAAAAGCTGCTGTTGCAATATCAAGCCACAGGCCGTGAGCGAGTATGTTCAGCGCGTCTTGTGCTGTTATATCGATTTCCATGCTGCCGCGGGCCATGAGAGTCAGGCGTATAGTGGTCTGGATGATGATGAAAATGGCCGCGAAAGGTGCCAGACGGCGGTAGAAAAAAGGCATGAAGAGGGTTCCTTGAAATGAGCAGGCAGGCAAACTATCAGATAAAATAGGGCTGTTTAAGGGCGAAGCGATTGACGGGGAGCTTAAACCCTACCACCATGTGGGTATGAGCTTCGATTTCAGCAATATTGACTGGCGCGCGCAGTTTTTCCCTAAACGGAAAGGGCTGCCGATGGATTTGACGACGATTGACGTCATGAAAGCATTTGCCGTGGGGCTAATGATTGTCGACCATGCAGGCTGGCTATTATTCCCCGAGATCGAGTGGTTCAGGGTATTTGGGCGGCTTTGTGTGCCTTTATGGTTTTTCCTGATCGGTTACTCCAACAGTCGCGATATACCGCCGCGCTGGATGGCAGCTGGGGTTGTGCTTTTAATATCAAGCCTGCTGGTGGGCCTGCCTGCCTTGCCATTAAGCGTGTTGTTCACAATGGCGTTTATTCGGCTCGGGATTGACCTGTTCTGGCGGTTTATACTGCCGCGCGGGGTGTATTTCTGGTGGGTTTATCTGCTGCTGGTGTTCTTCTGGTTTGTGACCGACAAGGTTGTTGAATACGGCACGCTGGGCTTTTTGCTGGCCAATATCGGTTATGTCGTGCGGCACCGCGAACGTGTGGTTGAATACTTGGGCGAGGCTATGCCTCAGACCTTTATAGCGGTCACGCTAGCCACATTCGGCGTTTTGCAGTGCATGCAGTTCGGTTTCTCTATGTTGGGGGCCATGGTTGTGGCTGCCGGGCTTTTGGGCATGTTTTTCATACTGCCTTCTTTTGAAGCTAAAACACTGCCGGGAACTGCCAATCACGGTCAGGCCTCACTGGTGCGGTTTATGGGCCGTTACACGCTTGAAATTTACGTTCTGCATTTACTTGTTTTGAAGGGGGCTTTCGGCCTTCAAAAGCTGGCGGCTTGGGTTATCGGATAAAACCTCCAACAATGCGGTAAAATGGTTGATTGCCCCATGGCCGTGTGCTACGGAGAGGCACGATAAAAACCATGACGAGGTAACGGGTTGACGATGGCTGCTGGACAAGTTGCAAAACGCTATGCAAATGCTTGGCTTTCCGCCGCTTCAGACAAAAAAGCGCTGGAGGCTATCTCAGCTGACTGCCAAGCGCTTCTGTCCATGATCCGCTCCACACCTGAATTCGCTGCTTTTTTAGGCTCGCCCCTTATTTCCACGCCTGATCAGACCAAGGCGATCACAGCAATTGCCAAAAAGGCCAATTTTAATGCAGTGACCGTCTCGTTCCTGTCATTGCTTGCTGAAAAACGCCGCATGGCGGCCTTGCCTGATATTCTTGACGCTGCCAGCGCGATGTTTGAAGCGGCTGCAGGTACACTCAAAGCCAGTGTGACTTCGGCCACCGTGCTGGATGACACGCGGGTCGCCAATATTCGCGACCAGTTGTCCAAAGTTATGGGCGCGGCCGTGGCCGTTGAAACCCATGTTGACCCTAGCATTATCGGCGGTTTGGTCGTGCGTGTCGGGTCCAAAATGATTGACGATTCGGTGAAAACTAAACTGGATCGCATGGCGCGCCGCCTCCTTGGGCAGAACGCTGCATAACTGAACATAACACACTGAATTTTTTGCTTTTTACTGGAGACAA
>Ga0209066_10000654_pt1 | contig 49732 bp, 35 predicted proteins | sample All_14_2_FD_187198 | JGI IMG/M metagenome (GOLD analysis project Ga0209066, IMG submission 187198) | Freshwater microbial communities in response to fracking from Pennsylvania, USA - Allegheny Zone_MetaG_DW_15 (SPAdes) (version 2) ... | reverse complement strand
AGGAGTCCGAGACCAACCTCGAGGCGCTGCGCCGTGCGGTGCTCACGCTGTGGCAGACGCGCATGCTGCGCACGGCCAAGCTGTCGGTGATCGATGAGGTCAATAACGGGCTGTCGTACTTCGACACCACCTTCCTGCGCGAGCTGCCGCGGCTCTACGCCAGCCTGGAAGATCGGCTGGCGGCCAGCGCCCCGAGCCTGACCGGCGTCGAGCTGGCCAATTTCCTGCAGGTCGGCAGCTGGATCGGCGGCGATCGCGACGGCAACCCCTTCGTCACCGCCGAGGTGCTGGACAAGGCGCTGACGATGCAGGCCACCGTGGCGCTCGAGTACTACCTCAACGAGCTGCACACTCTGGGCTCGCAGCTGTCGATGAGCCAGGGCTTCGTGAGTGCGTCGGATGCGCTGCTGGCGCTGGCCGAGCGCTCGGGCGACGGTTCCCCGCACCGCAGCGACGAACCCTATCGCCGCGCGGTGTCCGGGATCTATGCCCGGCTCGCCGCCACCTATCGCGCGCTGCTCGGCCACGGCCCGGCCCGGCATGCGGTGGCGAGCGCCGAACCGTACGCCGACGCGGCCGCGTTGTCGGACGATCTCGACACCCTGCACCGCTCGCTGGTGGCCAACGGCTCGGCGGCGCTCAGCCGCGGCCGGCTGCGCCAGCTGCGTCGCGCAGTGAAAGTGTTCGGCTTTCATCTGGCGCCGATCGACTTGCGCCAGAACTCGGACGTGCATGAGCGGGTGGTGGCCGAACTGCTCGAAACCGCCCGCCCCGGCACCGACTACCAAGCCCAGGACGAAGCCGGCCGCTGTGCGCTGCTGCTCGAAGAGTTGGCCACCGCGCGCCCACTCGCCTCGCCCCATGTCACCTATTCGGACGAAACCGAAGGCGAACTGGCGATCTTCCGCACGGCGCGCCGCGCCCATCAGCGCTATGGTCAGGCGGCGATTCGCCACTGCATCATCTCCAAGACCGACGACGTCTCCGACCTGCTCGAGCTGGCGGTGCTGCTGAAGGAAGCCGGCCTGCTGCGTCCGCTGGAGCACGCGCTCGACGTCGACATCGTGCCGCTGTTCGAGACCATCGGCGATCTGGAGAACGCCGCCGGGGTCATGGAGCGCCTCTTCTCGCTGCCCATCTACCGCAGCTTGCTGGCCGCCCGCGAGCAGACCCAGGAGGTGATGCTGGGCTACTCGGACAGCAACAAGGACGGGGGCTTTCTGACCTCGGGTTGGGCGCTGTACAAGGCCGAGGGCGAGCTGGTGGCGACCTTCGCGCGCCACGGCGTGCGCCTGCGCCTCTTTCACGGTCGCGGCGGTTCGGTGGGCCGTGGTGGCGGACCGAGCTACCAGGCCATCCTCGCTCAGCCCGACGGCGCGGTGCAGGGCCAGATCCGCCTGACCGAACAGGGTGAAGTCATCGGCGCTAAGTACGGCCACCCGGAAGTGGGCCGGCGCAACCTGGAGGTGCTGGTCGCCGCCACGCTCGAGACCAGCCTGCGCCCGGCCGGCGCCGAGGCCACCCCGCCCGCGTTCCTGGACGCGATGCAGGCGCTGTCGGACGCCGCCTTCACCGCTTACCGCGGCTTGGTCTACGACACCGAAGGCTTCGAGCGTTACTTCTGGGAATCGACCGTGATCAGCGAGATCGCCGCGCTCAACATCGGCAGCCGCCCGGCTTCGCGCAAGAAGAGCACCGCGATCGAGGACCTGCGCGCGATTCCGTGGGTCTTCAGCTGGTCACAGTGCCGGGTGATGCTGCCGGGCTGGTACGGCTTTGGCAGTGCGGTAAACGCCTTCCTCGAGCAACATCCGCAGGACGGCCTGGCGCGGCTGCAGCGCATGCACCGCGAGTGGTCCTTCTTCGCCACGCTGCTGTCGAACATGGACATGGTGCTGGCCAAGAGCGACCTGGCCATCGCCAGCCGCTATGCCGACCTGGTCAAGGACGTGACGCTGCGCGAGGCGATCTTCGGGCGCATCCGCGCCGAGCATCAGGCCACGGTGGCCGCGCTGCTGCAGATCACCGGCCAGGCCGAAGTGCTCGAAGGCAACCCGCTGCTCCAGCGCTCGATCCGCAACCGCTTCCCCTATCTCGATCCGCTCAACCACGTGCAGGTCGAACTGCTGCGCCGCCACCGTGAGCGCGGCGACGATCCGCGCATCCGCAATGGCATCCATCTGTCGATCAACGGCATTGCGGCGGGGTTGCGAAATAGCGGGTGAGCCGGGACGTGGGTGACTCAAGAACGGCCCCCCCACAGCGTGCGGGGCCGTTGGTGTTCAGCTTTTGCGGTCCCCCGCGTCGCCGCTGCGTTCGGTCGTCACCCACCAGATGCCGGCCGATACCATGGCCAGCGCCAGCGCGTTGCGCCACTGCAGGATGTCTTCGCCGAGGAAGATCGCCGACAGCACGGCGCCGAACACCGGGATAAGGAAGTTGTACACCGTGACCATGCCGACGCGGTTGTATTTCAGCAGCGCCGCCCAGATCGCGAACGCCGCCGACGACAGCACCACCATGTAGGCCAGCAGTGCGGTTGATGCCAGCGTGAAGCCCTGCAGCGTGCCGCCGCCGCCATAGCCCATTGCCAGCAGCACCGCGCCGCCGATCGCCAGCTGGTGGCCGGTCATCACCATCGAGTCCATGCGCTGCGACACGCGTTTGCCGTAAATGGTGGCGGCCGACAGTACGAAGGCGGCGATGACGATGAAGCCTTCGCCCAGCAGCGTGAATTCGAAATCGAAACCGCTGGCACCGCCCGCCAGGTTGACCACCATGACGCCGGCGAAGCCCACAGTGCAGCCCAATACCTTGCGATAGCTGAGGCGGTCGTTGTGGTAGATGAAGTGCGCCAGCAGCACGCTGAAGAAGGTGCCGGTGGCGTTAAGGATCGAGCCCTTCACGCCGGTGGTGTAGGCCAGACCGACGTAGAAGAAGACGTACTGCAGCGTGGTCTGGGTGAGGCCGAGCAGGCCGAGCGCACCGAGGTCGCGCCGGGTCAGGGCGAACACCGGCTTCTTCATCAGGCTGGCCAGCACCAGCAATACCCAGCCGGCAAAGAGGAAACGCCAGCCGGCGAACACCAGCTTGCTGGGGATGTCGTCGGCTGCGATGTTGAGCATCGCGTAGCCGTTCTTGATCGCGGGGTAGGCGCTGCCCCACAGCATGCAGCACAGGGTGGCGAGCAGGAGCACGGCCTTGGGCCCGGAAAAGTAGCGGCGGCTGTCCATCGGTGCGAATCTCCCTTTAAAAGTGGTGATGCGCGCCCCTCCGCCAAGGAAGGGGCGCGCAGCGGGTGAAACGATGCGGAAGGGGGCGTTGCTGCGGGATCAGGTCACAGGTGCGGGGTTGAACAGCACCAGCGCGTTGGCGAGCTTCCAGTGTTCGGCCCAGGTTTGCTTGCGGCCGCTGGCGACTTCGAGCATGAGGTGGAAGAGCTCCCAGCCCACGTCCTCGATCGTCAGCTCGCCCGTGGCGATGCGGCCGGCGTCGACGTCCATCAGGTCGTGCCAGCGTCGCGCCAGGTCGCTGCGGGTGGCGACCTTGATCACCGGGCATTCGGCCAGCCCGTAAGGTGTGCCGCGACCCGTGGTGAAGATGTGCAGGTTCATGCCGGCTGCCAGCTGCAGCGTGCCGCAGATGAAGTCGCTGGCCGGGGTGGCGGCGTAGATGAGGCCCTTCTGCTTGAGCTTTTCGCCCGGCGCCAGCACGCCGGAAATCGGTGCGGTGCCGGATTTGATGATCGAGCCCATCGCCTTCTCGACGATGTTCGATAGCCCGCCCTTCTTGTTGCCCGGCGTGGTGTTGGCGCTGCGGTCGACCTGGCCGCGCTGCAGGTAGGCGTCGTACCAGGCCATCTGCACGATCATGGCCTCGGCCACTTCGGCATTGACGGCGCGCGCGGTGAGCTGGTCGATGCCGTCGCGCACTTCGGTGACTTCCGAGAACATCACCGTGGCCCCGGCGCGCACCAGCAGGTCGGTGGCGAAGCCGACCGCCGGGTTGGCGGTGACGCCGGAAAACGCATCGCTGCCGCCGCACTGCACACCAACGACAAGTTCGGACGCCGGCACGGTCTCGCGCCGGCGGGCGTTGAGGCGTTCGAGGTGTTCCTCGGCGGTGCGCAGGATCGACTCGATCATCGACATGAAGCCGACGTGGCGTTCGTCCTGCAGGCAGACGACGTCGAGCGTAGGCTCGGCGCTGGCACCGACGTCGGCGACGTTGCGTTCATCGACGATGGGGATGCTGCCGGGCGGTAGCAGGCGCTCGGGCTGCAGCTTCTCGCAGCCCAGGCTGACCACCATCACCTCGCCGCCGAAGTTGGGGTTGAGGCTGATGTTGCGCAGCGTGCGGATCGGCACGATGGCGTCCGGCGCGTCGATGGCGACGCCGCAGCCGTAGGTGTGCTCGAGGCCGACGACGTCGTCGACATTCGGGTATTTCGGCAGCAGTTCGGCCTTGATGCGCTTGACCGCAAAGTCCAGCACGCCGGCCACGCACTGCACGGTGGTGGTGATGGCAAGGATGTTGCGCGTGCCGACCGAGCCGTCCGGATTGCGATAACCCTCGAAGGTGTAGCCGTCCAGCGGTGGCAGGGGCGCGGGCTGCCGGGTGGCGATCGGCAGGCCGTCGAGTTCGCGTGCGTCGGGCATCTGCAGCAGCCGTTCATGCACCCAGCTGCCGGCCGGGATGTCCTGCAGCGCATAGCCGATGGCGACGTCGTAGCGGCGCACCGCGGTGCCGGCGGGGATATCGACCAGTGCCACCTTATGGGCTTGTGGAACCGGCTCGCGCAGCACCAGGCCATCGGGCAGCACGGTGCCTGCCGGCAGGCCACCGTCGTTGGCAACGATTGCGACGTTGTCGGCCGGGTGCATGCGCAGGGTGAGCGGGGCTTGGGGCTGGGACATGTGACGACTCCGCGCGGGCACGGTGAAGGGAAAGGCCCGGTGTCAGGGGGTGGAAAGAGGAACGGAAACAGAAACAGAGAGGGGAACGACCTCGACCCAGTTCGGGTTGCGACCGACGGCTACGCGCTGCACGATCTGCAGTGCGCCGCTTGCGCAATCGATGACGTAGCGGCTGAGGTGGTCGGACAGTTGTCCCACGGCGAGCAGGAAGCGCCCCGTGCCGTCGATGGCAAAGCCGCGCGGTTGCGTCTCGGTCGGGGTATGGCCGATCAGCGTCAGATGCCCGCTGTCGGGGTCGATGCGAAAACCGGCCAGCGTGCTGGAACGACGTTCGCTGCTGTACAGGAAACATCCGTTGGGCGTGATCTGCAGGTCGGCTGCCCACGGCTCGCCGCTGAAGCCGGGTGGCAGGGTGTCGACCGTCTGCAGGGGTTCGAGCAGGCCGGATTCGGCGTCAAAGCGCAGCACCTCCAGGCTGGCATCGAGTTCGTTCAGCAGATAGACGACGCGCCCGTTGGGGTGAAAGCGCAGGTGGCGCGGCCCAGCGCCGGGGCGGATGGGCAGCGTGGCGGGCGCGTTGGGCGTGAGTCGGCCACTGCCTGCATCGAAGTTGAACTGCATCACCACTCCGCCACCCAGGCTGGTGGCCAGCACATGCCGGTTCGACGGCGCAGGCAGGATGGCGTGGGCATGGCGGCCGGTGGCGATCGACTGCTGCACCGGCCCGACGATGCCATCGACGCCGATCGGGCTGACGGTGAGCACGTCGCCCTGATAGGACGCGGCGAACAACCAGCGCCCGCTGCCGTCGGTGGCGATGTAGGCCATGCTGGCCGGCAGCGGCGCCTCGCCCAGCCGTGTCAGCGCACCGCTGGTGGGGTCGAGGGCGAAGCTGACGACCGCCATCGGTTCGCTGCGTCGTGCCGCGTACAGGAAGTGGCGGCAGGGGCTGACGGCCAGCGGCATCACCGTGCCGCCGACCGCCACCGTAGCCACGGGTGATAGCGTGCCGTCGGCCGCCATCGACAGCAGCGAAATGTCGCCGCTGTCGGCATTCGAAACATAGACGACGGTGCTCATCGCGGGCTCACAGACCCAGGGCGCGCGGCAGCCACAGCGACAGGCCGGGGATGTAGGTGACGAACAGCAGCACGGTGAAAAGCGCGATGAAGAAAGGCATCATCGTCTTCGTAACCACGCCGATCGGCAGCTTGGCCACTGCACTGCCGACGAACAGCACCGTGCCCACTGGCGGTGTGATCAGGCCGATCCCGAGGTTCACCATCATGATCATGCCGAAGTGCACCGGGTCGATGCCGAGCGCGGTGACCACCGGCAGCAGGATCGGGGTCAGGATCAGGATCAGCGGTGCCATGTCCATCAGGGTGCCCAGCGCCAGCAGCATGACGTTGATCAGCGCCAGGATGACGTAGCGGTTGTCCGAGATGGTGGTGAAGGCGGCAGTGACCTTCATCGGGATCTGCATCAGCGTCATCAGGTAGCCGAACGCTGCGGCGAAGCCGATCAGGATCATGACGATGGTGACGGTCTTGACCGTGCGGTGCATCAGCTTGGGCAGCTCGCTCCACTTGTAGTCGCGATAGATGAACATCGTGACGAAGAACGCGTAGAGCACGGCGATGGCCGCCGATTCGGTCGCGGTGAAGATGCCGCTGAGGATGCCGCCGAGGATGATGACGATGGTCAGCAAGCCCCACATCGCTTCGCCCACGATCTTCAGCGCCTGGCCCAGCGGGATCGGGTCACCCTTTGGGTAGTTGCGCTTCTTGGCGATGAACAGGCACATGATCGCCAGCGTCAGGCCCAGCAGCAGACCGGGGACCACGCCGGCCATGAACAGGCTGGCGATCGACACCGTGCCGCCCGCAGCGAGCGAATAGATCACCGCGTTGTGGCTGGGCGGGATCAGGATCGCCTGCACCGAGCCGCTGACCGTGACCGCTGTGGCGAAAGCGCGCGGATAGCCCTTGCGCTCCATCTCAGGGATCAGCACCGAACCGACCGAGGCCGTATCGGCCACCGACGAACCCGAAATGGCGCCGAAGAAGGTGGAGGCCAGGATGTTCACCAGCGACAGCCCGCCGCGAATGAAACCCACCAGCACCCCGGCGAAGGCGACCAGGCGTCGTGACATGCCGCCTTCGGCCATGATTGCGCCGGCCAGTACGAAGAACGGGATCGCCAGCAGCGAGAACTTGTTGACCCCGGAAGCGAGCTGGATCATCACCGCTTCCAGTGGCAGTTCGATCCACAGCGCGCCAACCAGCGCCGCCAGGCCCAGGGAATAGGCGACCGGCACGCCGATCGCGATGAAGATGGCAAGACTGCCGAGCAGGACCAGGGCGTCCATCATGCGCCTCCTTCGGCGGGTTCTTCGTGGTGTTCGTCGAAGCGTACGATCGGGCGCAGGTGCTGGCTGCCGAAGACGATGCGTTCGATGACGAACAGCAGGGTGATTGCACTACCGATCGGCAGGGCGAGATAGGTGTAGCCGACCGGCACCGACGGCAGTTCGGCCACGGTCTGGCCCATGGTGGCCAGCACCAGGTCCATGCCATACCAGGCGACGAAAATGCTGATGCCCGCCATCAGCAGGTCGACCAGCTTCGCGCACGCCGTCTGCAGGCTGGCGGGCAGGCGTTCGGTCAGCATGGCGACGGCGATGTGGCCACCGGCCCGGTAGCTGGCTGCAGCGCCGATGAAGGTGAACACCACCATCAGCATGATCGAGACCGGCTCCGGCCAGTGCGAGCCGGTGCCCAGCACGTAGCGGGAGAACACGCCCCAGGGAATGATCAGGGCCATGGCCAGGATGGACAGGCCGGCGACCCAGATGCAGGCGTGATAGACGTGATCCATCAGCCGGACGAAGGGATGACTCATTTGGAGAAGACTCCGGAGGTGGGGCCGATGCCCGTGCGGAACACCGGCCCCTGGGAGAGACGTCGCGGTGCTTACTTGACGGCTTCGATGCGCTTGATCAGGTCAGCGTACTTTTCGCCATACTTGGCGCGCACCGGTGCGGTGGCGTCGTAGAAAGGCTTGTTGTCGACATTGATGAACTCGACGCCCGCCGCCTTGAGCTTGCCCACGCTTTCTTCCACGCTCTTGTTCCACAGTTCGCGCTGTTCCATTTGCGCTTCGCGGCCGAGCTTCTTGAACATCGCCTGGTCTTCTGCCGACAGCTTGTCCCAGGTGACCTTCGACATCACGATGATCTCGGGAATCATCAGGTGCTTGGTCTGGGTGTAGTACTTGGTACCGGTGGTGTAGTGGTTCGAGGTGAACAGGCTGGGTTCGTTGTTCTCGGCGCCGTCGATCACGCCGGTCTGCAGCGCGGTGAAGACTTCGCCGTAGCCCATCGAGATACCGTTGCCGCCCATTGCGTTCATGGTGTCGATGAACAGCGGATTGCCCATCATGCGGATCTTCTGGCCTTTCAGGTCTTCGGGCGTGCGCACCGGCTTCTTGGTGTACAGGCTGCGGCTACCGGCCACGGTGAAAGCGAGTGCCACCATCTTGGCCGGGGAGGCGCTGATCTTGTCCAGCATCTCCTGGCCGATCGGGCCGTCGAGCACGGCGTGCAGGTGGGCTTCGTCGCGGAACATGAAGGGCATGTTGAAGACGTTGACCTCGGGCACCACGTTGCCGACCGGGCCGAGCGAGGTGCGCAGGATCTGGATCGCGCCAAACTGGGTCTGCTCGATCATCGTCTTTTCATCGCCGAGCACGCCGCCCGGGAACATCTGGAACTTGATCCGGCCGTTGGTGGCGGCTTCGGCCTTCTTGCCCATGTTTTCGACCGCAGCCACGGTCGAATAGCCGGCGGGGTGCACATCGGCCGCCTTCATCACCATCTGCGCATTGGCGCTCATCGGAGCGAGGCCGGCAAAGCCCAGCGCAGCCATCAGGGCGCCGGTGGCGAGGAATTTCCTGCGTGTTTTCATGTGAGTCTCCTTCCTGTGGGCGGGTGCTACGAGGCCTCTTTCCGCGCGCGGCGGGGCGTGGCCGGGGGTGTGAAAAACGCTTGAATCCGCTCAGTCGAACGGGCCTTTGATGACGAAACCGCCACCTTGGTAGAGCGCGACCGGGTCGTTGCGGTCGATGGTCTGCTGACGGGCTTCGACTTCGTCGCGGAACACGTCCGAGCTGTCCAGCGGGCGGTAGCCGATGTGCTTGGCGTAGGTGTTGTCCCACCAGGTGGTGGCGTTGTCCGACATGCCGTAGATGATGCTGTGGCCGACGATCGGTGCGGTCAGGCCGGCGACGACCAGGCGCTCGAGGTCGTCATAGCTCATCCAGGTGGCGAGCATGCGGCGGTCGACCGGGGCAGGGAAGGACGAGCCGATCCGCAGGCTGACGGTCTCGATGCTCCAGCGGTCGAAGTAGAGCTGGGCCAAGTCTTCGCCGAAAGCCTTGGACAGGCCGTAGAAGCCATCGGGGCGTGCCGGCATGCGGGTGTCGACCACTTCGTCCTGGCGGTAGAAGCCGGTGACGTGGTTGGAGCTGGCGAAGATGATGCGCTTGACGCCGTTCTTGCGCGCCGATTCGTACAGGTTGTAGGCGCCGACGATGTTGCCGGCCAGGATCGGCTCCCACGGCTGCTCGGTGGATACGCCGCCCATGTGCACCACGGCGTCGACACCGTCCAGCAGGCCGAGCATGGCGTCCTTGTCTTCCAGCGAGGCGATCATGATTTCTTCGCCCGCCTCGGGTGCGCCGAGGTCCGAACGGTGGCTGACGCGCAGTACGTCGCAGTAGGCGCGCAGGCGCGGGCGCAACACCTTGCCGAGGTTGCCGGCGGCGCCGGTCAGCAGCAGGCGCTTGAAGCGGATGGAGGAGGCGGGTTTGTCGAGCATGATGGTCGTCCTGGGTGTGAAGCGGAAAATCAGGCCTTGAAACGCTGCACCAGCGCCTGCGCACCGTCGCGCAGCACGTTCTGGTCGGCGCCGACGGCGACGAACAGACAGCCGAGCTCGACGTAGCGCTTCGCCAGCGTCTCGTCGCCGGTCAGGATGCCGGCGGCTTTGCCGCAGGCCTGGATGCGGCGGATCGCGTCCTCGATCGCGGCCAGCACTTCCGGATGCTTGGGGTTGCCGAGGTGGCCGAGCGCGGCGGAGAGGTCGCCCGGGCCGATGAAGACGCCGTCGATACCGTCCACATTGGCAATGGCTTCGAGGTTGTTCAGGCCCTCGATGGTCTCGACCTGCACCAGCACGCAGATCTCGTCCTGGCAGCGGTGGGCGTAGTCCTTGACGCGGCCATAGTTGGAGGCACGCGGCGCGCCGGCGAAGCCGCGCACGCCCTGGGTCGGGTAGCGGGTGTAGGCGACGGCGTTGCGCGCTTCCTCTTCGGTCTGCACATAGGGCACGAGCAGGGTCTGCACGCCGATGTCGAGCAGGCGCTTGAACAGCACCATGTCGTTCCAGTACGGGCGGATGATGGCCGAGGCGGTGCCGCCGTTCATTGCCTGCAGCTGCGACAGGATGGTGCCGACCTCGTTGGGCGAATGCTCCATGTCGAGCAGCAGCCAGTCATAGCCGCAGTGGGCGAGGATCTCGGTGCTGATGTTGCTGCACAGATGCGACCACAGGCCGATCTGCTTTTGGCCGGACTGGATGGCGCGTTTGAAGCGATTGATGGGCAGGTCCATGGTCGGTTCCGTCAGGGCTGTTGGAGGTGGCAGGCACCGCGGTGACATGCGTCAGCCACGGCGCCCGCCTGGGAGAGCGAGAGGGATCGGTGGCTCAGTTGCCGGCGATCTTGTGGTTGGCGGCGATTTCCAGCGCCTGCACCAGGCCGGAATGGTCCCAAGCCGCGCCGCCGTGGGCGCTGCAGGCGTTCATCAACTGCAGCGCGCTGGCGGTGTGCGGCAGCGACAGGCCCAGGGCGCGCGCGCCTTCCAGCGCCAGGTTGAGGTCCTTCTGGTGCAGCTCGATGCGGAAGCCCGGGTTGAAGGTGCGCTTGATCATGCGCTCGCCGTGCACTTCGAGGATGCGCGAGGCGGCAAAGCCGCCCATCAGTGCCTGGCGCACCTTGGCCGGATCGGCACCGGCCTTGGAGGCGAACAGCAGCGCCTCGCCGACGGCCTCGATGTTGAGCGCGACGATGATCTGGTTGGCGACCTTGCAGGTCTGGCCGTCGCCGTTGCCGCCGACCAGGGTGATGTTCTTGCCCATCAGCTCGAACAGCGGCTTCACCTGTTCGAACGTGGCTTCGTTGCCGCCGACCATGATGGTCAGGCTGCCGGCCTTGGCGCCGACTTCGCCGCCGGACACCGGGGCGTCGAGGTATTCGCACCCCAGGGCGTTGATGCGCTGGGCAAAGTCCTTGGTGGCGATCGGCGAGATCGAGCTCATGTCCACCACGATCTTGCCGGCGGACAGGCCTTCGGCGGCGCAGTCGGTACCGAACAGCACGTCGCCGACGTGCGGCGTGTCGGGTACCATGATGAAGACGATGTCGGCCTGCTGCGCCACTTCACGGGCGTTGGCGCACACCTTGGCGCCCTTCTCCATGAGTTCCGCGGGCACGCCGCCGCGCGACTGTGCGAACAGTTCGTGACCGGCGGCCAGCAGGTGGCCTGCCATCGGTGCGCCCATGATGCCGAGGCCGATGAATCCGAGTTTCATGTGAGTTCTCCGTGATCGTTGAATGAGGCGGGGTCGGGGGCGGCGGCTCAGCGCACCATGCACGGCCGCTTGTTGTCGAAAGTCCAGCCCGGAATCAGGTACTGCATGGCGACTGCGTCGTCGCGCGCGCCGAGGCCGTTTTCCAGATAGCAGCGATGGGCCTTCTCGAGCTGGTCTTCGTCGAGTTCGATGCCCAGGCCGCCCTTCTGCGGCACGGCGACCTTGCCGTCGACGATCTGCAGCGGCGCGCGGGTCAGGCGCTCGCTGCCTTCCTGCCAGATCCAGTGGGTGTCGATGGCGGTGATGCGGCCCGGGGCGGCGGCGGCGCAGTGGGTGAACATCGCCAGCGAGATGTCGAAGTGGTTGTTGGAATGCGAACCCCAGGTCAGGCCCCATTCGTGGCAGATCTGGGCGACGCGCACTGAACCAGCGAGCGTCCAGAAGTGCGGGTCGGCGAGCGGGATGTCCACCGACTGGAGCTGGATCGAATGCCCCATCTGACGCCAGTCGGTGGCGACCATGTTGGTGGCGGTGGGCAGGCCAGTGGCGCGGCGGAACTCGGCCATCACTTCGCGGCCGGAGAAGCCGCCTTCGGCGCCGCAGGGGTCTTCGGCATAGGCGAGCACGCCATGCAGGTCGCGCAGCAGGCGTACGGCGTCCTTCAGCAGCCAGCCGCCGTTGGGGTCGAGCGTAACGCGCGCTTGCGGGAAGCGTTCATGCAGGGCGCGGATGGCTTCGACTTCTTCCTCGCCGCGCAGCACGCCGCCCTTGAGCTTGAAGTCGTTGAAGCCGTAGCGCGCATGCGCGGCCTCGGCCAGGCGCACCACGCCTTCGGGCGTCATCGCGGCTTCGTTGCGCACGCGGAACCAGGCGTCGTCGGCGTCCAGTTCGCTGCGGTATTTCAGGTCGGTCTTGTTGCGGTCGGCGACGAAGAACAGGTAGCCGAGCATCTCGACCTCGCTGCGCTGCTGGCCTTCACCGAGCAGGGCTGCCACCGGCACGCCAAGGTGCTGGCCGAGCAGGTCGAGCAGCGCGGCTTCGACGGCGGTGACGGCGTGGATGGTCACGCGCAGGTCGAAGGTCTGCAGGCCGCGACCACCGGCGTCGCGGTCGGCGAAGCGCTGGCGCATCGTGTTGAGGATGGCGTTCCAGTTGCCCACCGGTTGTCCGACGATGAGGCTGCGCGCATCTTCCAGGGTCTGGCGAATCTTCTCGCCGCCAGGCACTTCGCCCAGGCCGGTGTTACCCGCGCTGTCCGTCAGGATGAGGATGTTGCGGGTGAAGTACGGGCCATGTGCGCCGCTCAGGTTCAGCAGCATGCTGTCCTGGCCGGCGACCGGCACCACGCGCATGGCGGTGACGACCGGGGCGTGGCTGACGGGCTGGGAAGTGCTCATGAAAGGGCTCCTGCGTCCTGCGACTTAAGATGTACGACATCCTATAATTCGGGTTGAGCGTATGCAAGACTTTTTCTGATGCATGAAAAGATTCTATTTATTGCAATGCAGCAGAAATATCCCCCGAAAAACGGGATTTCCCCGGACTTTTAGGGGCAATAAGGCGTTGTTGCGCTGCGTAAGCTGAAGCTTTTAAAGGAGGTTGGTGGTGTGATGACCGGCTCAGAACCCGATGTTTTATTGATGATGTCTGACAAGTTGAGGAGGTGGTGCGATTTCATTGGCTTGGCTGAAGACATCAGACAACATACAATCAGGACGCAACCCAACGACATGCGACAGGCACTCGCCTGCCGCCTCGCCAACGATTGACGAGGGCGCGCTGCGCGATATCCCATGAGTCCTGAACCCCTTCCCATCGCCGCCAAGGCGCGCCGTCCCGCCCGCGGATTGGCGCACGACCTGGTGGCCGACCTGACGCATCGCATCCAGGCGGGCGAGCTGCTGCCAGGCGATAAGCTGCCCACCGAGTCCGAGATCGTGCGTGAGCGCGGCGTCAGCCGCACCGTGGTGCGCGAGGCGATCTCGCGCCTGCAGGCCGCTGGCCTGGTCGAGACGCGGCATGGCATCGGCTCCTTCGTGCTGGCGCCGGCCAGCGCGCCGCACGGCTCGCTGCGCATCGATCCGGCGACACTGCACACGGTGCGTGACATCATTTCGATTCTGGAGCTGCGTATCGCGCTCGAGACCGAGTCCGCGTCACTTGCGGCAATACGCCGCAGTGACGCCCACCTCGAGGAAATGCGCGCGGCGCTCGATGACTTCCAGGCGGCGGTGGGCAATCAGGGCAACTGCGTCGGCGCCGACATCCGCTTTCATCTGGCCATCGCCAAGGCCACCGGCAATCCGCATTTTTCCGACTTCATGAAACATCTCGGCGAGGCCATCATTCCGCGTGCCCGGGTGAATACCGCCCGGCTGGTTGGCGATGACTTTGCCGCCTACCTGTACCGTGTCAATCGCGAGCACGAGGACATCTACAACGCCATTCGCCGGCAAGACACCGAGGCGGCGCGGGCGGCGATGCGCACTCATTTGTCCAACAGCCGCGAGCGACTGGTGCGCGTGCAGGAAGAAGCGGAACGCCCGCCTGCCTGAGCCCCCGCCGGCTTGAACGCCGGAGGGATGCCGCCCGTTAGTTACGCAAGGAAGCGTCTTGGACATCATCTTCGGCATCATCCTGCCGGTTTTCGGCACGCTCGGGCTCGGCTATGCCGCGGCGCGTCTCGGCGTCTTCGACGAGGCGGCCAACCGTGGGCTGTCGCTGTTCGTCTTCAACTTCGCCCTGCCGCTGATGCTGTTCCGTGCCATCGCCCAGTCCGACCTGCCGGACGCGATGCCCTGGGGCTACCTGCTGTCGTACTACATCGGTGCCTTTGGCGTGTTCGGTGTGGCGATGGTGGCGACGCGGACGCTGTTTGCGCGCCGCGCCGACGAGCAGGCAGTGCTGGGCCTGGGGGCCGGCTTTTCCAATACCGGCATGCTCGGCATTCCGCTGGTGATGACCGCTTATGGCCCCTCCGCGGCGCTGCCGCTGTTCGTGATGATCGCCTGCCACAGCCTGCTGATGCTGCCGCCGACCACGGCGCTGATCGAAGCGGCGCGCGGCGGAAAGCAGTCGGTGGGCGGCACTTTGCTGAACCTGGCCAAGAGCGTGCTGGGCACGCCAATCATCTGGGGCCTGACGAGCGGGCTGGCATTTGCGCTGTCGGGAATCGAGATTCCCGGCCCGATCGACGCCGTGGCCAAGGGGCTGGGCGGCGCAGCCACACCCTGCGCCTTGTTCGCGCTGGGGGCCTCGCTGACGCGCTACAGCCTGGGCGGCAATCTGCGCGAGCCGGCCGTGCTGGTGGTGCTGAAGACGGTGGTGCATCCGCTGCTGGTGTGGCTGCTGGCGACCCAGGTGTTCGACGTGCCGCCGCTGTGGGTGATGACGGCCGTGCTGTTGGCGGCGTTGCCGGCCGGCATCACGCCTTATCTTTTCGCCCAGCGTTACAACGCCTGCCAGGCCACCGTGGCGTCGGCAGTGTTCCTGTCGACGGTGCTGTCGGTGGTGACGCTGTCGGTGTTGCTCTTCCTGCTGCGGCCTTGAGCACGATGTCCGATTTCCTCTCGATCCTGAATTTTTCCTTTTCGGTCACCGGGCCGATCTTCGTGCTGCTCGGCTTGGGCGTGTTGCTGCGCCGCACCGGCATGCTGACCGATGGCTTCATCGAAGGCGGTTCGAAGCTGGTGTTCACCCTCGCCCTGCCCACCCTGCTGTTCCTCAGCATCGCCAAGACCCGGATTGCGGAGTCGGCCAACGTCGGCATGATCGCCTACGGCCTGTTGGCGACCCTGCTCATCTACCTGGCGCTGGAATGGCTGGCGAGGTTCATCGTCCAGCCCGAGCGCGACCGTGGGGTGGTGGTGCAAGGGGCCTTCCGCTCCAACTTCGGTGTCATCGGCCTGGCGTATTGCGTCAATGCCTATGGCGATGCCGGTTTATCCGCCGCATCGCTGTATCTGGGCCTGGTGACGATCCTGGTCAACATCCTGGGTGTGATCACCCTCAGCCGCTCGCTGCACCGCAGCCAGGGCGCGGGCAAGATCGTGCGCGGCATCGCCACCAATCCGCTGATCATCGGCATCCTGTTGGCGTTGCCGGTGTCGGCGCTGCAGATTCCGCTGCCGGCATTGGCGCTGCAGTCGGCACAGTACATCGGCGACATGACGCTGCCGCTCGCCTTGTTGTGCACCGGCGCGTCGCTCAACTTCCGCAGCCTGCGTTCCGAGATTGCCAGTACTGCGCTGGCGGCGGCGGGCAAGCTGGTGCTGGTGCCGCTGGTGCTGAGCGTGGGTGCGGTGGCGCTGGGTTTCCGCGGCATCGAGCTGGGCATCCTGATGTTGATGGCGTCCTCGCCGTCCGCCGCGGCTGGCTACGTCATGGTGCGGGCGATGGGCGGCAATGCCGCGCTGGCGGCCAACATCATCGCGCTGACCACGCTGGGTTCGCTGCTGACGACCAGCCTGGGCGTGATGCTGCTGCGCAGCGGCGGTCTGATGTAGTCCACGGGGCTCAGACCTCGTCCTCAGTTTTCGTCCTCATTTTTCGTCAAAACGCCGGCAGACAAGCGGTGTGACCGTCAGCCGGTTGCCCGTGGCGGTGTAGTACAGCGAGCCGATCGCGCGGGCGTTGTGCCAGCTCTCGTGCAGCGCCAGCGAACCGCGCAGGCCTTCCAGGGCCAGCGCATCCGGTTCGCGCACGCCGAAATCCACGATCCGTAAGCGGCCTTCCGGATCCCGCGTGCCGTACAGGCTTACCGTGTCATGTGCCGCCAGGTTGGGCGATACATCGCTCATTCCGGCCGGGAAGCGCGGGGTTTCGGGCTGGCCGGGCGCGGGCCACAGGAATTCGGGCGTCACGATTTCAAGCCGCGTGATGCGCAGGCCTGCGGCACCCGCACCCCCTTCCGTTTCGTTGAACTCCAGCACGAGGCGCGTCTGGTCGGTGTCGTCTAGTTCGGAACACACGATCATCGTCTGCGCAGCCAGGGCCGGGGCGGTGGCGGCCAGCAGGCAGGTGCCGACCGTGGTTGCGAGCGTGCGCGTTGACGAGCGCGTTGTGGGGGTGGGCTTCATCGCGTCTTCATTTCCGGGCGAGGTGGGGCGCATGCATTATGCGCGCTGCAGAGAGAATGCCCGGGACGACTGAATACACGCACGACATGGCTTGAATTGCGCCCCACACTGGGCTTTAGTGGAAGGACGCAAACGCCGACCGTGTGCGCTTTCAGGGGAGATGCAGCATGCTGATCACACGCGAAGTGCTCACCCGGATGGGGGCCACCGGGGCTAATGCAGACCGTTACGTCGAGGCACTCAATGCCGCCATGGCGATGCATGCGATCGACACCGCGCCGCGCATCGCACACTTTCTGGCGCAGCTGATGCATGAATCCGGCTGTTTGCGCCTGACGGTCGAAAACCTGAATTACTCTGCGGACGGCTTGCTGAAGACGTTTCCGCGCTACTTCGCCTCCCGGGCCGAGGCCGAAGCCTATGCCCGCAAGCCGGACAGGATCGCCAGCCGTGTCTATGGCGGGCGCATGGGTAACGGCGCCGAGGCCACGGGCGAGGGCTATCGCTACCGCGGCCGCGGCCTGATCCAGCTCACCGGCAAGGACAACTACCGCGCCTTTGCACGCTGGTGCAACCAGGATGTGGTCGCTGACCCGGATCGTGTGTCCGGTGACCTGGCGGTGCATTCGGCGGTGTTCTTCTGGCAGCGCAACGAACTCAATGCGCTGGCCGACATCGACGACCTGAACGCCATCACGCGTCGCATCAACGGCGGCCTCAATGGCTTTGCCGACCGTCGCGAGCTGCTGGAGAAGGCCCGTCATGCGCTGCGCGACCTCGGCCTGGCGGGGACTTTCGCCCCGGCGACGACGCCCTTTGCGCCCACCCACCGCGTCGTGCCGCTGCAGCTCAACCTGCGCTCGGCGCCGCGGGTTTCGCCCGCCACGCTGCTGGCTTCGCTGGTGCAGGGCACCGAGGTCGAATTGCGTGGCTCGACTGCCGTCGATGGCTGGGTGCGGGTGCGCGTGCTGCTGAACGGTACTGCGCGTGAAGGCATGGTGGCCGAGCAGTATCTCGCCCCGCTCGCACCGCGTCCGCGGGCACGGGGTGGCGCGCGGGCGCGTGCCCTCCCCGGCGCCGAAGTGTCGCTGCCGGCCTTGCCGCAGGCCCACCTGCAGGCCGACCGGCCGGACATCACCCGTGTGCGTGATGGCGGGCGCGCCTATCCGCTCGGTGAACCCGATCGCCCCGCGCGTCGTGGCCGCGATGCGGCAAGCCGGGCGGCCGAGCTGGCACACATCGTCGACTACCTGGGCGTGGCCGAGCCGGCCCAGTTGCGCTATCAGCCGCGCGGCGGCGCGACCTACTGCAACATCTACGCAACCGACTATGCTTACCTGGCGGGTGCCTACCTGCCGCGGGTGTGGTGGACCGACACCGCGCTGCGCCGCCTGTCCTTGGGTGAGCCGACGGATGTGCTCTATGGCCAGACCGTGCGCGAACTCAATGCCAACGCCTTGCACGACTGGCTCGAGGAGCACGGCCCGACGTTTGGCTGGGTGCGCGAACTCGACCTGACCTTGCTGCAGGCTGCGGCCAATGCCGGCGAGGTCTGCATCATCGTGGCCAAGCGCAGCGACCTCAACCGCCCCGGACATATCACGGCGGTGGTGCCCGAGCAGGATGACGCCCTCGCCCGTCGCAGCGCGGATGGCGAAGTGCTGCGACCGCTCGAATCCCAGGCCGGCACGCGCAATGTTGCACGCGGCGTGTCGGCCAGCCCGTGGTGGGCGGGCAGCCGCTTCCAGTCCTTCGCGTTCTGGCGTCATCCCTGACCGTCAAACCAACACCATGAAGACCGCTCAGCGACCCGTCAGGGACTGCGCGGCCAGGAGAGCGACATGCCCACGCCCCGCCCTGCCGAGCGTCCCGCCCTGAAGTTGCCCTTGCAGGCCGAGGTCTCATCGTCGGACGTCTTGCCCGGCGTGCTGCGCAGTGCGGGCAGCCGTGCCGATGGCAGCGATGGCGAAGCCCTGCTGGCTAATCTGAAGGTGACCCGTACACTGGAACTGGCGCCGGCTAGCCGCAGCAGCGACGCACCCGCCAGCGAAGTGCTCGACGCCGAAACGGGGCTGCTGGCGCTGGAGGCCGCCGACGGCACGACGATCTTCATGCGCGCCGATGCCTTGGCTGAACAGCTCGCACGCGCACGGCCGGACCTGATCGATGCCGACGGCCAGATCGACTTCGCCCGCTTCCGTGACAGCCGCGACACCACCCGCGGTGCGCTGGGCTGGGTGTGGCGACGGGTGATGGCGCTTGAGCTGACCGACGATGCGCTGAGTGCCGAGGCCAAGGACACGGTGCGTGAGGTGCTCGGTGGCAAGGCGGGCGATTGGGCGGCAGCCTGGGCTTCGCGCAAGGGCGCTCAGGCCTTGATGCAGACCATCGAGAGCCGGCTGGCCGGGGCGCCGGGGCTGTATCACTGGCGCGGTGGGGTGCTGCAGGACAGCGACCGCTGTGCCGCCGGCGACCCACGTCTGCTTGCGGCGGCGCAGGCCGGGTGCATGCTGGTCTTCATCCACGGCACCGGCTCGCACACGCTGGGCGGCTTTGGCGATGTGCCGGGCAGCAGCGCCTGGAGTGTGCTGACGGCCGGCTTCGGGGAACGCATCTTCGGCTTCGAGCACCGTACTTTTTCCGAAAGCCCGATCGACAACGCGCTCGCCCTGGCCGAGACCTTGCCCGCCGGCAGCCGGCTGTGCCTGGTCACGCATTCGCGCGGGGGTCTGGTCGGCGACCTGATGTGCCTCGATCCCGATGATGCGCTGCTCGACGAGTTGATCGACGCCTGGCGCCCGGTCGCGCATGGCGATGCGCGGGGCGATCGGGCGAGTGCGCGTGAACTGAAAGCGGTGGCTGTGGCTGAGCAGGCCAAGCTGCGCCGTCTGGCCGGCCTCCTGCGCGACAAGAAAGTGCGTGTCGAGCGCTATGTGCGGGTCGCGGCGCCGGCGCGTGGCACCGCCTTGCTGTCGGACAACCTCGACGTGTTCCTGTCGACCCTGCTCAATCTCGTGCGTCGTTTCGGAGCCTGGAGCGTCGGTGCGGTGGCCGGGGCGATCGCGTCGCCGCTGGCGGTCGAGGCGGCACGCAAGGTGGCCCATCGTGGCCTGGCGTTTCTGTCGCGGGTGGTGCTGGAGATCGCCGACAAGCGCCTGCAGCCCGAATGCGTGCCGGGCATCGAGGCCATGCTGCCCGAGTCGCCGATGGGCATGTTGCTGGGCCGCGCCGCGCTGGCACCCCAGATCCGCATGGCGGTCATTGCCGGCGATATCGAAGGCAGCGGTGCCGGGCTGGTGCAGCGCATCGGCGTGATGTTCGTGGACTGGGCCTTCTTCGACCGTGCGCGCAACGATCTGGTGGTGGATACCGATTCGATGTACGGCGGCTTGATGGCCCGCGCCGCGGCGGCGGCAGAGACGCCCCACCGTGCGATCTACGTGCAGGGGGCGGAGGTCAATCACTTCCGCTATTTCCGCGATGATGTGAAAAGTGCCGGAGTGTCCTTGTCCACCGCACTGGGCACCTGGCTGACCGCGGATGCGCCGGAGCAGGCGGCGCCCTGGCAGCCGCTTGCGCTGCCCGAACTCGAGCCGGCTGCGGCCGGCCGTGCCAGCCGTGGCGAGCCCGAACCCGCCGACAACACGCTGCCGGTGCTGGTCTATCTGCCCGGCATCATGGGCAGTCACCTTGCCGCCGATGGCAACCGGATCTGGCTCGACCCGCTCGACCTCGCCCGTGGCCGCTTGGCGCGCATTGCGATGGGGTCGTCGAAAGTCGTGCGCGAGGACGGCCTCGTCGGCCTTGCCTACGGCAAGCTCGCCGACCATCTCGACGCCAGCCACCGCGTGATCCGCCACGACTACGACTGGCGCCAGCCGATTCGCGCGCTCGGGGTCGCGCTTGCCCGCGTATTGCGTGCCGCCCTGCAAGCCCATCCGGACCAGCCGGTGCGCATCCTTGCCCACAGCATGGGTGGCCTGGTGGTGCGCGCCGCCTTGGCTGCCGACAAAACCTTGTGGCGCGACCTTGTCGCCCGCCCGGGCGGACGCCTGCTGATGCTGGGAACGCCCAATCACGGTTCGCACCTCTTCGTCGAAACCCTGCTGGGTCAGTCCGACACCATCCGCACCCTGGCCCGCATGGATTTGAAGAACGATCTGCAGGCGGTGCTCGACATCGTCGCCGGCTTTCCCGGCGCGGTGCATCTGCTGCCCGCCCCGGGCTTCGAGGACACCGCCGGCGTGGCGGAGAAGGACTATTACCGGGCCGGGGTGTGGGCCGAGCTGGCGGCGATCAACAACGACTTCTGGTTCGGCAAGCGCCTGGCCGGCAAGCCGGCGCAGGCGGTGCTGGATGAAGCGGCCGCCTTCTGGCGCGAACTGGCCGACACGCGCTGGGTGGATGAAGCGCCCGATCGCGTCGCCTACGTGTTCGGCCAGGCCGACAACACCCCTTGCGGCATCCTGATCCAGACTGAAGGCGGCAAGCCGAAGAGCATCCTGATGCGCGGCACGGCGCACGGCGATGGCTCGGTGACGTGGAAATCCGGCCGCATCCCCAACCTGCCCGACGAACGCTGCTGGACCATGCCGGCCGACCACATGGGGCTGACCAGCACATCGAAGTATTTCGCGGATATCGAGTCTTTGCTGGTCCGGGGCGCGCCGCTGCGGCTCGGACGTCTGCCAGTCAGCCGCGGCGAGGAAGCTCAGGCGCCGGTGCTGAGCTACCGCGCCGGTCCGCCCCCCGCCTACCCGACCGATGCCGAGATCGTCGCACGCATGCTCGGTGGCCGTGTGCGCCCGCTGCCGCGGAGAAAGCGCGCCACGCTGGCGGTGTCGGTGCGGGCGATGGATTTGCGCTTCGTGCAGGTGCCCATCCTGTGCGGCCATTACCGGGGCGATCCGATCGCCGGTGCCGAAGGCGTCATCGACCGTTGGCTGCTGGGCGGGGCGCTGAGCCAGCGTCAGCGCCTGGGCCTGCATTCGGGCGAACTGGGCAACGCGACTGTGGTGTTGATGCCGCGTCGTCGCGAAGAGCGCCTGCGTCGCACCGGACGCGGGGCAGTGGTCGTCGGCTTGGGCGAAATGGGCCGGCTGGGGGCGGAAGGCGTCACCGAGGCGGTGCGTGCCGGTGCCCTGCGCTACCTGTTGCACGCCTGCGACCGCGATGGCGAAGAAAACTGCATGCGCGCCGCCGACGGCGTGCTGCCCTTGCGGCTGGCCAGCCTGTTGATCGGCACCAATTCCGCCGCGCAGCTCGATGTCGGCGACGCGGTGAAGGCGATCGTGCGTGGCGTGCTGCTGGCCAACCGTGATTTTGCCTTGGGGACGGACGGTGGCAATCAGCAGCGCGCGCGCATCGTTGCGCTGGAGCTGGTCGAGCTGTACCGCGACACGGCGATTTCCGCCGCCCATGCGGTCAGCGCACTGGAAAAAAGCCTGGCGAGCGAACTCGCCCAGCTCGATGCCGAACTGGAGCTTGCGACCGAATTGCAGCACGGTGATGGCGTGCGCCAGCGCCTCACGGCGAGCCCCTTCTCGGACTACTGGCCACGGCTGGCCGTTGGCGATGCCGATGCGGACGAGGCCATTCCGGCCCCGGATGCGCCGCCTCGGCTGCGTCATGCCGAGCGCCTGCGCTTCACCTACATGGGCGAGAAGGCGCGTGCCGAGGCCGTCGTGCAGCAGCGCCAGCCCGGCCTGGTGGATAAGCTCGCCGCCGAGGCGCTGAATGGCCCCAGCGCCACGCGTTATGTGCCCGGCGAGCAGGCCTTGGGCCACCTGCTGTTCCAGCTGCTGGTGCCGGTCGAATTCAAGGCCGCGGCGCGCAAGGCCAACAACCTGATCCTGGTCGTTGACGAAACCACCGCCAATCTGCCGTGGGAACTGCTCGAAGCCGATGGCGAGCCGCTGGTGCGCAGCACGCGCATGGTGCGCCAGTTCATGACCCACCGTTTCCGCCGCGAGATCGTGCGCACCGATGCGCTGAGCGCCTGCGTGATCGCCAACCCCAGCACCGAAGGCTACTACGCCCAGTTCGGGGGCCCGGACTGGAAGCCCCGGCTGGACGCCGAGGGCAAGCCCCGTCCCGACCGCCTGCCCAGCCTGGACGGCGCCGCGCGCGAGGGCGACGCGGTGGTGCGCATCCTCGAAGGCGCCGGCTACAGCGTGGCCCATTCACCGCCGGATTCGCTGGCCGGTGATGTGTTCGCGCGCGTGTTTGCCCGCCCCTGCCGCATCCTCGTCGTGGCCGCGCATGGCATCTACGCCAAGCGGGGGGCCGACGGCCGCTATCGCAGCGGCGTGGTGTTGTCGGACGGGCTGCTGCTGTCGGCGGCCGAGATCGGCCTGATGGAAACCGTACCGGACCTGGTGTTCCTGAGCTGCTGCCATCTCGGCAAGATTGGCCTCGGCGAGGCAGATCAACGCCTGGCAGCCAGCCTGGCGCGCGAACTGATCGACATGGGGGTGCGCTGCGTCGTCGCCGCAGGTTGGGAAGTGCGCGACGATGCCGCACTGACCTTCGCCGAGACCTTCTTCAACCAGATGGCGGTGCAGGGGGCGCGGTTTGCCGATGCGGTATTCCTCGCCCGTCGTGCCGCATTCGACACCCATCCCGACTGCAACACCTGGGGCGCCTACCAGGCCTATGGCGACCCGGCTTTCCAGCTGAAGGTCGATCTGCCCGCCGCGCGTGACGATGCGCCCTTGCTGGCGCCGGAGGAACTGCTCGACTGGCTGGAACAGTTGCGCCTGAACACCCGCTTGCCCGGCGCAAGTCCGCGCGAGCCCGACTTCAGTGCGCTGGAAAAGCGGATTCGCCGTCGCCTGGGGCGCTTGCCACCGCATTGGGCTGAACGCACCGACGTGCTGCAGGCGATGGGCCAGGTCTTTGCCGAATACGGCGTGCCCGGTTTCGAGGCCGCACGCACCGCCTTGCTGCGGGCCATCGCCGAGGATTCATCCCAAGGCCTGGTGCCGATCCGTGCCATCGAACAGCTGATCAACCTCGAGGCTCGCCAAGCCGAAAGGCTGAGTCTGCCCGGTGCCGGCCAGGACCTAGTCGCGGCGATGGCGATGATCGACGACGCCTTGGCGCGAGTGGTGGCGCTGACCAGGCTGTGTGGTCCGCACCCGGGCAGTGCGAGTGGCCCGGGAGCAGTCCTGCACCCCAATACCGAACGCGAGGCCATCATCGGCAGTGCGTGGAAGCGCAAGGCCCGGGTGTTGTTGCGTCACCCTGCGCCTGAACTCGACGCAGTGCGTGACGCCCTGCGCCAGGCGCGTGACGCGTATGCGCGGGGTGAAGGTGACGCCACCGCGCCGGGCTGGACGCCTTATGCGCGCATCAACCGGTTGCAACTCGATGCCGTGCTGGGCGAGGCCAGCGCTGCGGGTGCCGATGCAGCGCGGTGTGCGGAGGTGGCGCGTGCGCGCTTCGAGCACCGCTTCGACTTCTGGGACGCGGTGATGGCGGCCGACGCGGCGGTGGCCGCCTGGCTGGCGGGAGGCGACATGCCGGTGGGTCGCAAGCCTGCGGAAGTATTGAGCCAAGCGTATCGTGACACGCTGGATACGGTGGCTGCTTCGCCGCGCGAACTTGATTCGGTGTTCGCACAGCTTGGCCTGCTGGTCGAGTTCTTGCAGCTTCGCGGGCAGAAGGGCGACAAGGACAGGGCACGGGTACTGGAAGAGGTGCTCGCAAGTCTGCAAGCACCGGCCTGAGCGACGTGTCCGGTGAGGGTGCCGCTGGTGGGTGCGTCACTTTTCAGGCGGCGGTGCGGAGCCTAAAGAAGGATGCCGTCGGTCCGTTTCCCGCCAGCAAGTCGGTAGGTGGACCGGATTCGACCACCCTGCCGTTGCGCATCAACCAGACCGCGTCCATCTCGCACACCAGGGCGATGTCCTGGGTGACGAGCAGCACCGTGGCGTCGATCTCGCGCAGCAAGTCGCGCAGTGCGTAGCGGCCCTTGGGGTCGAGCAGCGTATCGGTTGCGTCGATCAGCAGCAGCCGTGGTGCCGCCAGCGCCGCGCGCGCCAGTAACAGCCGTCCGCGTTCGCCAGACGACAGGTTGCGCCCGCCTTCTGCGACCCGTCCGTCGAGTCCGCCGAGCCGTTCCAGCAAGGCGTTCAGACCAAAGCGCAGGGCGGCAGTCTGTAACGCATCATCGCCGGGTCGCTGTGCGAGGCCCAGCGTCAACGCGCGGCGCAGGCTACCGGCCAGAATCGGCGATTGCGGACCGACATAAGCCAACACGCGGCGTCGTTGCGCCAAGGGCAAGTCAGTGGGCGCGATGCCGTCGATGCGCACGCGGCCACGTGCTGGCCGGTCGAGCCCGGCGGCGAGGTTCAGCAGGCTGCTCTTGCCCGCGGCAGTGGCGCCGACGATGGCAATGCGCTGACCTGCGGCAGCCTGTGCATCGAAGCGCCGGTCATTGTGCGCCAGGGCGACGCGCTCGAAGCTCAACACCGGGGGTGAGGCGCCGAAGCGTTCTGGAACGGCCGCGGCGCGGCGATTCAAGTCCGGCGTGGCCAACAGTTGCAGGCATCTGTGGCGGGCAACCTGCCAGGCACGATGACGATCCCACACGGCGGCCAGTTCGCGTAGTGGCTGGATCATCAGTGCCAGCGCTGCGAGGGCCCCGGCGGCGGTGGCGGCAGGCAGGGCGTCATGCAGGGCGGCCAGCAGCAGCGCGGCGGCGGCCGTGCCGGAGATGGCGTCGGGCAGGGCTCGCACGCAGCTGCTGCGACGTATGCGGGCCGCCGCGGCATCGATCAGCGTGGCGGTATTGCGCTCCAGGCGGGTGAGCTCCAGCGCTGAGCGGCCCATGACGTGAAGCTGTGGGGCATGGGCGATACGCTCGCTCATGTCGGCGGCAATGCGCGCGCGCAGGCGACGCAGGCGGTCATGGGCCGGGCCGAGGCCAGCGCCGGCGAGCGTCATCAGCACCAGTCCGGCGAGCAGCGAAGGCAGGATCGCGAGGCCGAGCCCGGTGTCGAGCCAGAACAGTACGCCGGTTGCGATCGGCAATACGATCGCGGCTGAGACCAGGCGAGCGATGCCTTGGCTGACCCAGCCGCGTATGGCGCTCAGGTCGCCGACGAAACGCAGCGCCAGTCCGCCGGCGCGGCGGCGTGCCAGCTCCGGGGCGGCGACACGTGACAGGTGGCGATAGATCGCGCTGCGCAAGCTGGCTGCGTAGGCCTGGCCGACCCGTTCGGCCTGCGTGCGTTCGATCAATTTCAGGCTGGCGATGGCGATGCCGGCCAAGGCGATGGCTCCCAGCGCACCCCACGGCATGTGGCCGTCGGCTGCATGCAGGGCGGCGAACACGTCGCGCATTGCGACGGCGCCCCACGCCGCCGCACAGGCCTGACCCAATGCCAGCAGGGCGATCAGGCCGATGCGGGCACCGCGGCCGTCGGCCGCGATGCGAGGCAGTGGCGTGCTCATGCGGCGGCCTTCAGTTGCGCGTTCGGCTGCAGGCTGGCGATGAGGGCGCTGGCGTGGGCTGGGTCGCACAATTCCTCGCGACTGAGCACGCGCAGGCCGGTGGCGACTTCGGCTTCCTGGGCGCCGAGTGGCGACAGACTCAGCACGCCGGACAGGCCAAAGGGTGTCAGGCCGATCTCGCGCAGCACGCTGCAGCCGCCCACCGCGGCCAGCGCATCGGGCGCGGCGAACATCAGCCCGGCAAAGCGCTCGCGCACGCTGGGGCGACGCAGCAGTGCGGCGGTTTCCTGCTGCAGCACACCATCGGCGAGTTCCACCACCGCGATTTCGCAGCCTGCGGCAGCGGCATGGGCCAGCAGGGTGTCGAGACCGGCTTCGATGCGTTCCAGCGGCTCGTTGTAGGTCGACACCATGCCGGCATCGGTGAAGTCGCCGACGAAACGTGCGCCAGAATCGACGAAGGTGTTGAAGTCGCCAAAGGCGCCAGTGCCGGTGGCCTTGATTGCCGCCACCTCAAAGCCGGCACGCTGCAGACCGTGGGCGAGGCTGGCCGAGGCGGTGGTCTTGCCCGAGTTCATCGAGGCGCCGACGACGCCGATCACGGTCATGCCGGTGGGGGCTGGCAGCGGCGGCAGAACGTAGTCACCGACGTTCAGCACCTTGCCGCGGGTGTCAGCGAGCAAACCGAGCGGCGCGACGCGGGTTGGCGTACCGACCCTGGCGTTGCGCTGGCGCATGCGGCCGACCACGCCGCCGGCGGCGAGGATGTCGACTTCGTCGGCGTCGAGTTCGGCAAGGCCTTCGAATTGGTCCGGTGCATAACGCGCACCACAGGCCATCACTACCAGATCTCCGGCATACAGGTCGGATGGGCGGCCGCTGGCGAGTTGCAGGCGTTTCTGGAAGCCGATCCGCACGATGCGGCCCAGCATCAGGTCACCCGCGCGCGCCTGGCTGACGTCGGCAAGCAGTTGGCGGGCATCGTCGCGGGCGACGCGGCGGGTGGAAAACGCCCATTTGGCCTGGGTGGCGAGTTGGGCGGGAGCGGTGATCGAGGTCAGGGCGAGGGACATGAGGGTTCTCCGGAAGGGGTTTGGGGGCGGATGGGGCTCAGGCAGCGAGCGGAAGGACGTCGTCGAGGCTGGATGTCGGCTGGGTGAACACGTGACGGACGAGGTCGCCGTGATGGACACAGGTCATGAAGTCGTGGCCGCAGTCGTCGAGGATTTCCAGATGCGCGCGTGTCGGTAGTCCTCGGCTGTGTGCTGCAGTAGTCAGGGCGTGCGTCCAGCACCGGGCGCGGCTCAGGCGGTCGGGGCCTTGTTGCCGGTCGAGGGTCGGGGTGCTGCGGGTGGCGCTGTCGGGGTGCTTGTCTTGCGCGCCGACGAGGATGGCGACCGGGATCTGCAGGAAGGCCGGCAATGCGGCGGCCAATTGGGGCCCCCAGGCCAGACGGCGGTCGTGTTCCGCGCCCATCCCGTACGGGAATGGCACCCCTGCGTCGGGCATCGTGTACCAGCCGGCCGCCGCGGCCACCAGGCGTTCGATGCGATGCGGGTAGAGCATGGCGAAGCGATGGGCGAACTGCGCGCCGCCGGAGAAGCCGAACAGGGTGAAGCGTCGGGTGCCGGCCACGCCTTCGAAGGTCAGTTCTTCAAGCAGGGCGATCAGGCCAAGGTCGGCGCGGCGTTGGCGCACGACGCGCTGATAGCCGGGCCAGTTGGCTTCATCGAAGATCGGGGCGATCACGGTGCGGCCTTCGCTGGCGGCACGGGCGGCAAAGCTGCGTGCCATGTCTTCGGCGCCACGCTGGATGCCATGGATGGCGATCAGGGCGGGCTGATCACGGCGCACGTGGTGCGGAAGGGCGAGCCAGCAGGCCAGGCCGTTGCGGCCACGAGCGGGACGGTGGATGAGGGTGAAGCGGCGGGGATCGGTCGGGTGGGTCGTCGTCAGCAGGGGGGTCTCGGCGTGCATGGGGCTCTCCGTCGGGTCGGTGGGTCGTTGATCGACCCTCTCGGAAGCGACAACGCAGCCCGTGCGGATTTATTCCGTGAACTTTTTGTGACAGCGAAAATGGGTTCCTGAAGGGCCAGATTTGCGCCCACGGAATAAAGCGGCGCATTGCGCGTTGTGTGCTTGAGCAGCACTGGAAAGGCAGTGCTCGACCGTGTTCACTTCGATCCAGAGAGGCCCGCAATGCAGATGACCCCGATCTTCGCCACCGCTTTTGCCGCACTTGCGCTGGGAGGCTGTGCAACGCTGAGCTCCACAGGTACCGCGATGACGCCAGGCGGGCCGGTGCGCGATGTCAGCACCGACTATTCGCTCGGCCTCGCCTGCCTGGGAGGGCTGATCGACAAGACTGGCCAGCCCGCACTGACCGTGTTCATCGACCCGATTGCCGACCTCACCGTGCCCGATCGCTACGATGCCCGCCGCCTGAGTAGCGGTGGCATGTGGTGGATGCACACTGCGATCAGCAAGCTGGGGTCGCGCCGCGTGCAGGCGGTGACCGTCAAAAGTGCCAAGGCCGATCCCCGCAATCCGAAACATCTGGTGCTATCAGGGGCGTGGACGCAGGACGACCAGGGTGTCGGACGCACGAGTGCAGGCCTGGAGGCGCTGCTGCCCCGGCTGGGGATCGAACTCGGTGGGCAGCAGTCGGTCGATGTGATCGCCGGCGATTTTGTGTCGAGTCGCTTGGGCAAAGTGGTGCATGCGTCCGCCATCAGCGTGGCCGTGTCCTCCAGCTCGGCTGGGCTGGTGCTGGAAGTGGAGGACGGCGATCGACAGTTTGGGCTCGATTTTTCGCACTCGCGGCGCGAAGGTCCGCAGTTCGCCCAGCGCCGCATTGCCGAGGCCGCGGTGATGGTGCATGTCGCGCGTGCCTTCGATGTGGATTATCGTTCCTGCATCGAAACCGGGACGGAGGCCGCGTCGCCCCAATCCTGAACCTGGCTGAGAGGAAGACCGCAGATGAGAGTGTGCCTGCCCCTGTTGTCGTGCGCTGCGGTGGCCGTGCTGGCGGGATGTAGCCAGATTCCGGCGGTCGGCCTGCATCTGGACGAAGTGGTCGACGGCGTAAGACAGGCGTTCGACGTGGGTCCGGTGCCGGTCAGCCTGGCGCCGGCGCCGCGTCCGCGCTATCAGCGGGGGGATACGTTCTTTTTCGGGCGCACGACGATGCGGCAGTTGCGCAGCGTGTCGCCGAAGGCGCTGGAATGGACGACGGAGGACGGTGACACGATCGTCACCACGGCGGATTTCTTTGCACCTTATCTGGGCTATACACCACCGGGGCAGCGTGTCGAAAGCCGCCTGAAGGGCGATCCGTCGGCCTTGTGGCCGCTCGAAATCGGCAAGCGCGTCAGTTTCGAGGAGACGCGGCGGATTACCCATGACAACACCGGCACCGTGCGGACCCGCGCCTTCCGCTGGCAGTGTGAGGTGGTCGATGCGCGGCTGAGCATCGTGCCCGCGGGCGACTTCGACACCTTTCATGTGCGCTGCCGCAGCTTCTATCCCAGCTTTCCGTTGCCGCTGCAGGAAGTGAGCTGGGATTACGCGCCTTCGCTAGGCCATTTTGTGCGTCGCACCTGGCTGGATGGCCGTCGCACCCGAGAGCTGCAATTGACGGCTGCCCTGCCCGGCCGCGTGGCCACCGAGCGTCGCCGTGCTGCGGTGCGTGAACGCCTGGCGATGGCCGAGTAGTGTTTCATCAGCGGCAGTGCTGATCGAAGCGCGGCGTGCCGTAGCCGAATACCGGGTCGCGCCCCGTATCGCCCAGATCGTCGACCGCCTTCAGTTGTCCGCCGAGCAGCGCGTCGCGGCTGGCGCTGCGTTGCGCCATCGATTGTGCGGCCAGCGCCACCATGAAGGGCACGGCATAGGACGTGCCGCTGCGCGTGCGGCCTTCACCGTTGCGTTCGGCGGTCCAGACATTGACGCCGGGCAGCGCGTAATCGACGTAATCGCCCTGATTGGCGCGCCAGTAGATGCGGCGCTCCTGTGAGATGGCGGTGATGCCCAGCACCCGCTCGTGGGCGGCGGGATAGGCCGGTGGCGCGTTGCGTCCGCCATTGCCCGCTGCTGCGGCAACGACGATGCCGCGCGCGGTAACGCGTTGGATGGCTTCCTGCAGCACGCGGTTGTCCGGACCGGCCAGGCTGAGACCGATGACCTGCACGCCCTGTGTCACCAGCCAGTCCAGGCTACGCACCAGGCCAACGGTATCGGCCGTGGTGTTGCCCGACGGCAGGGTGTAGAACGGCGCCGCGGCGAAGAGGCGGGCGCGGGGCACGAGACCGGGGAAGGCGGTGTCGGGGCGGCCCACCAGCAAGCTGGCGATGGCGGTGCCATGATCGGCCTGGGCGGCGGGTTTGCCGGGGGGGACGACGTCCTGGGTGTGCAGATCGGCGCCGGTCAGCGCGGGGTGGCTGCGATCGACGGCGGTATCGACGATGCCGATGCGCTGGTTGCGACCGCATTCGCGCATGTCCGCGGGCCAGCCGATCAGCGCTGGCAGACTGCAGGCAGGTCCCTTGCATTCCGTAGCGGTGGCGGCTTGGGCGAGCTTGTAGAGATGATGCAGATCGAACACGCCGGGGCCAGGCTCGTCCAGGATCTGGCGGGCACTTTTCGCATCGAGGCCGGGTGGCAGGCGCAGGCGTACGACCTGCATCTTCAGCGCGCGCGCGTCGATACGTTCGATTACCTGGGCACCCAGTGCAGTGGCGCGCCTTAGTGTTGCGGCGCTGAGGTCGAGCGCGAGGATCTCGTCGGCGATGAAGGTTTCGCCGGCGATGGCCACCGGGTCTTCCTGTGGCTCCCAATCCATCTCGAAGCCACCCCCGCCGCCGTCGGCGCTGCCGCCTCCACTGTCACTGCTGCTGCCGTCATCTCCACCATCGTCGCCGCCGTCGTCTCCACCCGAATCCTGGGCGTGCGCACCTGCGATGGGCAGTAAGGATGCACGCAGTGGCACATCGGCCAGTGCGGCGACATGCAGCACCAGCAGGCACAGTACAACCCTTAGCGATGGGGAATCGGTTCGGCGCGGGTGGATCGGGAGCAGTGGCTTCATCGGTCGTGGTGTGTGCGGGGTGAGCGGACAGTACGCTGCCCGGCGGGTGGGGGGCGGGTGCAATGATAAAATCGCTGCGGCATTTCAGACCGTCGCCGAGTGCAACGGGGTTCAGCTTCACAACGCGTGGCGAGGCGCACTATTCCCCGGTGCGGCGGAATATTTCCCTTCATCGCGCGTTATCCACTCAAAGGATTACTGCATGCCGGTGACCGACCCGCGCGCCGAACTCGTCAGTCTGCTGCCGCGCCTGCGGCGTTTTGCTTTCGGCCTGACGGGCGACGGCCACTTGGCTGATGACCTGGTGCAGGCCGGCTGCCTGAAGGCCATCGAACGCTGGGATCAGTGGCAGCCGGGCACGAACCTCGCAAGCTGGCTGTTTCGCATCCTGCAGACAACCTGGCTGGATGACTACCGCACCCGACAACGCCAGCAGACCGAGGCCGATAGCGACGCGCTTGAAGCGCTGGTGGGTGAGGACGGACGGCAAGTGGTGGAGGCGCGTAGCGATGCGCGTGCAGTGCGCAGGATGATCGCGGAATTGCCCGAGGAGCAGCGCGTGGTGCTGATGATGATTACGGTGGATGGCTTGTCGTACAAGGAAGTGGCCGAGGTGCTCGGCGTGCCGATGGGCACGGTGATGAGCCGCCTGGCGCGTGCGCGCGGCAAGCTGGCCGATGCCATCGGCGGCGGAGAGGTTTGAGATGCGGATCGATGACGAAACTCTGGTGGCCTATCTCGACGCCCAGCTTGAATCGGATGCCGACTACGAACGTGTCGAGGAGGCCTTGGCCCAAAGCAGCGTGTTACGTGTCCGCTTGCAAGCCTTGGCCGAGTCGGCCGAGCGCGCCCGCCGCGCCTTCGATGCCAAGCTCGAAGAGGCGGTGCCGCCACAGCTGATCGCCGCGATCATGAATGCGCCGCTGCCGGATGCAGACGCGCCCTCGCCCGCACAGGCCGCTTCCCTCACTGGCCGCTCGCTGCGCCCCCCAAGCCCTAGCCTGGGCGAACGCTTGGCGGCGTGGTTGGGCCAAGGCTTTGGCGGCGCGACTGCGTTCGCTTCGCTGGTGACCTTGGTGATGGGGGCTTTGATCGGTCATTACCTGCTTCCTGCCAGCGATGCACCCCGCGCAGTGGCCGAACTGCGCCTCCAGCCGGGTGACGCGATCCGCGATGCGGTACTGGCCGTGGTGCTGCAGACGGCACCGAGCGGTTTGGCGCTGGACGTTGGCGATCGGCGGGTCGAGGTCATGGCGAGCTTTGCCGATCGGGACGGTCGTTTGTGCCGGGAATATTCGGTCAGCCAGGCGGTGCCCACGTCGCGCTATGAAGTGGCGGTGGCCTGCCGTGGCGATGGTGCGCTGACGAATGGCTGGCAGCTGGCTTTTGTTGTCGATGAAGTGCGCACACCCGGTGGCGATGCGGGCTATGTCACCGCCAGTGATCGCTTGCACGAGGCGGTCGATCGCTTTATGGGTGAACATATCGCTGATGGACCGCTCGATGCCGAGGCAGAGCGCCGCCTGATCGAGCGCGGCTGGGTCAGGTGATCCTGTCCGAAAACACGCTTGCGCAGGAATCTTTTACCGGCTGTTCACCTCTGACTTCCATTCTGTCGCTTTCGATTTTCGCAGCGACTGTTGACCCTCTCCAGGACCGCCTTATGTATCGAGATCCGAAGTTTTCCGGCCTGTTCAACGCGCTCGGGGCGCGTGATGGCGCGCCGCCCAGCCTGCTGCAGAAGATCGTCGGTGTGCTGGTCACGGTGGCCGTGTTCGGCGTGGCCTTGATGTTCTCGGTCGTGTTTTTTGCCGTTGTTGTCACCGTCGGTGCCGTGGCCTGGGGCTATCTGTGGTGGAAAACGCGTGCGGTGCGCAAGCAGATGCGCGAGCACCCGCCGACCGGCGGCGGCATGGTCATCGAAGGCGAGGTGATCCGCGAGGTCGAGATCGAGGACCGTCCGCCGCGCTGAGCGATGAAGGCTGAGATAGGGTGTCCCGCGCGTCATGGCTTGGTGTAGTCTGTTCGTCCGCCGACCGATGGCCTTCAGAGCCCGGCGGCAGAACCCCGCAGCACAAGCCCGCAGCACAAGCCCGCAGCACAGCCGTTACCTGATAGAGGACAGAATTCATGAGCAATGTGACCCTTGGTGGCAACCCGATCGAACTCGCCGGCCGTTTCCCGCAGGCAGGCGACGCCGCCCCCGCCTTCAAGCTGACCGGTGCCGATCTGGCCGACGTGGGCCTCGACGCCTTCGCCGGCAAGTGCAAGGTGCTGAACATCGTCCCCAGCCTGGACACCCCGGTGTGCGCCACTTCGACCCGCAAGTTCAACGCCGAGGCTGGCAGCCTGGCCGACACCGTGGTGCTGGTCGTGTCGGCTGACCTGCCCTTCGCCGCCAAGCGTTTCTGCGAGACCGAAGGTCTGCAGAACGTGAAGACGCTGTCGACCTTCCGCAACCCGGCGTTTGCGCAGGACTACGGTGTTGCCATCACTTCCGGTCCGCTGGCTGGCGTGACCGCACGTGCGGTGGTGGTGGTCGATGCGAACGACAAGGTGGTCTATTCGCAACTGGTGTCCGAGATCAAGGAAGAGCCGGATTACGCCGCAGCCCTGGCTGCACTGAAGTAAGGCGCAACGGTCGAGCCGCGATCGCCGGCTCGCCAAGTACAACGCCCCGCATCCGATGAGGATGGCGGGGCGTTTTCAAATGGGCAGCGACGGTTGGTGCGTGCGGTGCTCAGGTGCCCGGTTCGCTGCCTTCTTCGGTGGCCTCGGTGCTGGGTTCGGGCACCCGGCTGGCCAGTACCTTGTCGATGCGCTTGCCGTCGAGGTCGACCACCTCGAAGCGCCACTCTTCCCACACCGCAATGTCGCCGGTGTTGGGCAGGCGGCCGAGCAGCCACATCATCATGCCCGACAGGGTGTGGTAGCGGCCCTTGTCCTCTTCGGGCACGGCCTTCATGTCGAGGCGGTCCTTCAGTTCGAGGATGGGGATCAGGCCGTCGAGCAGCCAGGAGCCGTCTTCGCGCTGCACCGCCCAGGATTCTTCGGCGTTCTCGGTCTGGAACTCACCGGTCACCGATTCGAGCAGGTCGTGCAGCGTGACCATGCCCAGCACTTCGCCGTATTCGTCGATGACGAACACCATGTGCGTGCTGGAGGCACGGAACTGGTCGAGCAGTTCCATGCCGGTCAGGGATTCAGGCACGTAGACCGGCGCCTGCAGGGCTTCGGTCAGGTCGACCGCGGCGCCGCGCAGGGTCTGGTTGAAGAGTTGCTTGGAGCTGATGATGCCCAGGATCTCGTCCAGCCCGCCACGGCATACCGGAAAACGCGAGTGGGCGGATTCGGCCATCAGCGCCAGGTTCTCGTCGAGCGGGCGATTGACGTCCAGCCAGACGATGTCCGAGCGCGGCACCATCAGCGAGCCGAGTTGGCGCTCATCGAGGCGGAACACGTTGCGCACCATCTCGTGTTCGCTTTTCTCGATGATGCCCGCCTCCGAGCCCTCGTCGAGCATGGCGCGGATTTCTTCTTCGGTCACGCTCGGGCCGTTCACTTCACGTTGGCCCATCGCACGCAACAGTAGTGCGGTCGAACTGGACAGCAGATGCACGAAGGGGCGCGAGGCGATCGACAGCATGTTCATCGGCTGCGCCACCAGACGGGCGATGCCCTCTGGATCGATCTGGCCAATGCGCTTGGGTACCAGTTCGCCGACGACGATCGACACGTAGGTGATGACGACCACGACCAGCACGGTCGAGCCGATCTCGCTGATGCGCTGCTCCATGCCCAGGGTCTGCAGCCAGGTCGCCAGCGGCCCGGCCAGCGCGGCTTCACCGACGATACCGTTGAGGATGCCGATCGAGGTGATGCCGATCTGGATGGTGGACAGGAAGCGGGTGGGTTCCTCGCCCAGCTTGATGGCAACGGCGGCAGCGTTGTCGCCCTCCTCCGCCAGCTTGGACAGGCGTGCGCGGCGCGCGGTGACGAGGGCGATCTCCGACATGGCAAACAAGCCATTCAGGACGATGAGGGCGATGAGGATGAATATTTCCATGGGTGTGGGGTATGCCCGGTTCAGGCGTGCGCACGGGTCCGCCGTGCAGCAGGTGCGACACGGAGGCGTCGGAGCAGTGAATGTTCAATGTACGTGCTGAAGGCTGCGTGTGGTGCAGGCATCAAAACGCGCCCGCGCGCGCAGAAAGGGCGCACGGCTAAGGGGCTGGCGGACGTCGCCGCGAACAGCGAGGGCGGGCAAGATCGCCCGGGGGAGTCGGCATCAGGATCAGCCGAGGATTCATCCTCGACGCGGACCGACTCGGTGGTGTTCGACAAGGCGCTACGACTCATATCGCGGAGTTGTTTTTCAACCCCGCCCAACCCTTGATTTGTTTGAAGAAAAATAATCATGCCGCAAGCGCCGGCGATTGTCACCTTTCTGCATCGAGCGCGCTGTCATCCTCGAGCGGAAAAATCCCCAGGCCTTGCTCGGCGAGGCGGACTGTGGAGGGGCCGTGTTCGCCGTGGATTCGCAGCCGCGCCTCACCCAGGGTGACCGAGACGCCCTCGTACAGCGCCTTTTCCGCCTCGACCCGGGCAGAGTGTGCGAGATCAAGGCGGTGACGGACCTGGGCTTCTTCCTGGCGCATGTTTTCGATGTCGCTCGATATGGCCGCGGCGGTCTGTTCTGCCCGCAGGCGGACATCGGGAGCGACACGACCGGGATTCCGGTCGGAAAAGCTCAGTAACTTGCCGATCTCCAGTAACTGGCTTTCCTTGGCGTCGCGTTGTTGCGTCATCGCCTGCAGGGTGCGCGCCAAAGCGGGATCGGTGCCGATCTCGAGCTCGGTGCGGATACGGTTCGGTGCGCCGAGGGTGCGCGCATGGATCGACAGCGTGGCGCGCAGCAGTCCGCCCATCACTTGGCCGCGGCGCTTGTCGCCCAGACGGATGTGATTGCCGGCGGTCAGTTCGCACTGCATGGCGAGGTCGTCGATGAAGATCGAGTCGCCAGCTTCGATGCGGGCCTGCTGCGCGTAGGTGGCGGAAAAACAGCCGTCGCAGCGGATGCGGTGGAGGCTGCCCTCTTTTTGTCCGATGCTGCCGAGCACGCCGTTCTTGACCACGATGCTGCCGCCGCTGTCGAGTGTGGCGGGCTCGACCACGCCGCCGATCTCGATGTCGCCGCTGGCGTGGATGTGCATGCCGGCCTTGACGTCGCCGCGCACCTGCACGGCGCCGTCGAAGTGGATGTTGCCGGTCGTCATGTTGACGGTTTCGAGGGTGAGGATGGGTTCTACCATCATGCCGTCCTTGACCTGGACCGGTTGACCATCGATGTCTGCGATGAGCAAATCCGGATTGTCGTCCGCAGTGCGGGCGCCGGTCAGACGGGCGGCGAAGCGGACATCCTTGCCCGGTTTCGGTGCGATCGGCTGGCCGGTGACGCTGATGCCGGGTGTGCCTTGTGTGGGCGGATGGCGGCGCATCAAGGCGTCGCCGGCGCGAACCACCTGGATTTCGCCCAGGTTGCGGTAGTCCGTCCGGCCAGAGGGATCGACGCTGGGGACGCGTTCGCGCACTTCGGGCAACAGATATTCCAGTCGGCCATCGTCTCCCGCAACGGGTTCGCGGCCACGGGCAATCACCAGGTCGGTAGCGCTGTCGTCGGCGATGGCACGGTTGATCTCATCGACCAACACCCCCTCGTTGATGCCCTTCAGGGCCAGCTGTTCGAGCACCTCCGCTTTGGTCGCCGAACGTCCCCCTTGGGGCGGGAAAATCGTCAGCCTTGCTTCAAGGCCGCCTGGCGACACCACAACCTGCAGGGTGGCATCCATACGGTTAGCGATTTCCAGTCCGCTGATTGGTTTGCCGGCGTTGTATTGGGCGATCAGGCTCTTGACGCCGTCGGTGCGTATCTTCAGCTTGGAAAACCCTGCTTCGACCAAGCGGTCGCGCACCCAGTAAGGGTCAATGCGCGACAAGCGGGCATCGGGGGTGATGCTGGCGCGCAGCACGCCCGACGTTTCGTCGAGCGTGAGGCTGAGTTCGGGTCCCGCCGCCTGGTCGTCTTCCATCTGGATCGTGTGCGGGCCGCGGCCAGCTGAGTGGGGAGGTGATCGCAGTATAGGTGGCGTGATCGCCTGCGTCAGTCGTGCACCGCCGCATTCAGCGCGCGGGCGATGAAGTGTTTCGCCACCCTTGGCCGCGGCACGCGTTCGTCGAACCACTCGCGCACGTCGGCCTCCAGGCCGATGCCGTGCATGTAGTTGTACAGCGCCTTGTTCAGCGCTTGCCCCAGGCGGTCGTGATCGACGCCTGTGGGATCGATGAAGCCGACGTCGTTCTTGGCAAAGGAGACCTTCGGCAGCGGTAGCAGCTTGACCCCGTACTCCTCCGGGTGCTGACCCACCGGCGAATGCACGGTGCATGCAAAGCGATGAAAGAAGCCGGACTGGATGCAGCCGGCGGCGAAGAGCTGCCGCACGTACTCGAGCGCATCCACCGTGTCATGCACCGTCTGTGTCGGGAAACCGTACATCAGGTAGGCATGGACCAGCACGCCGGCCTCGGTGAAGGCGTGGGTGACGCGTGCCACCTGCTCCACCGACACGCCCTTCTTCATCAGCTTCAACAGGCGGTCGGAGGCCACTTCCAGCCCGCCCGACACCGCGATGCAGCCGCTGTCGGCGAGCAGTTGGCACAGCTCGGGGGTGAAGGACTTCTCGAAGCGGATGTTCCCCCACCACGAGATTGCCACGCCGCGGCGCAGCAGCTCTTCGGCGAGTGTGCGCAGGGCCTTGGGCGGCGCGGCCTCGTCGACGAAGTGGAAGCCGGTCTGCCCGGTCTCCGCGATGATGGCCTCGATGCGGTCCACCAGCAGCGCGGCCGGGGCGCCGTCGTAGCGGCCGATGTAGTCGAGGCTGACATCGCAGAAGCTGCACTTCTTCCAGTAGCAGCCGTGGGCGACGGTGAGCTTGTTCCAGCGCCCGTCCGACCACAACCGGTGCATCGGGTTGAGCATGTCGAGCACCGAAAGGTAGCCGTCCAGCGGCAGACCGTCCCAGGTGGGGGTGCCGACCTCGGCGAAGGGCACGTCGGGCTCGATGAGGTTGATGTAGCGCACGCCCTGCGTGTCAGCGTCGCGCATGAAGGTGCGGACCAGGCGCGACTTGCCGCGCTGGCCCTGCAGGTGCTCGAGCAGCGCCAGCAGCGGACGCTCGCCGTCGTCGAGCGTGACGTAGTCGAAGTAGTCGAACACCCGTGGCTCGGAAAGCTCGCGCAGCTCGGTATTGACGAAGCCGCCGCCGAGCACGGTGACGATTTCCGGGTGCGCCGCCTTGATCGCCTGGGCGATGCGGAAGGCGCCATAGACCGAGCCCGGGAAGGGCGTGGATACCAACACCACCTGGGGGGTGTGGCGGGCTATGGCCTCCAGGGTGAGTTCTCGCAGGGTGTCATCGACCAGCGTCGGCGGTGCGGCGAGTGCGGCGGCGAGCGGCTCGAAGGTGGGTTGGCTCATGGCCAGCGTCTCGGCGTAGCGCACGAACTCGAAGCGCCCATCGACCGCGTCGCGCAGGATGTCGGCAAGCTCGTTGAGGTACAGCGTCGCCAGGTGGCGCGCGCGGTCGGACAGCCCGAGCGCGCCGAAAGCCCAGCCCAGCGGGTCGCCACCGTCCGGATCGTTGGGGTCGACATAGGCGTCGACCGCATCGAAGCGCGGCCCCTCGGGCAGGAAGGTCCGGCTGGCGATGCGATGGGCGATGGTCGGGTCGCGCCCCTGCAGGAAGGCGATGGTCGGGCCGATGGTGAAGCGGTAGCGCGCGAAGTGCTCGATGAAGCCCTGCACCAGCGGCGTGCGCTGCTTCTTCGGCAGGGCCTCGGCGCGGGCGCGGATGGCGTCCAGGCCGGCGGGCGACAGCAGGCGCAGCACCAGCCTCAGCGCCAGGTCCTCCTGCACCGCATCCACGCCGCGCGAACGCAGGAAGCCGGTGAGATAGGCGGTGGACGGGTAAGGCGTGTTGAGCTGCGTCATCGGCGGGATGACGGAGAGTACGCGGATCGGGCGGGCGGAGGGCGGCGTGAGGGACATGGCGGGTGTCGCGGGCGAAGGGCGCGAGGATGCCGCAGGCGCTACTGGAACGCCACCTCGGCGAAGCTGCGCAGCTTGCGGCTGTGCAGGCGGTCGATGCCTTGTTCGCGCAGGCGTTCGAGCGCGCGGATGCCGATGCGCAGGTGCTGGTCGACGCGTTCGCGGTAGAACTGATTGGCCATGCCCGGCAGCTTGATCTCGCCGTGCAGCGGCTTGTCGCTGATGCACAGCAGGGTGCCGTAGGGTACGCGGAAGCGGAAGCCGTTGGCGGCGATGGTGGCCGATTCCATGTCCAGCGCCACTGCGCGGCTCTGGCTGAAGCGGCGTTCCGGGCTGCTGGCCATGCCGTGCGAGGGTAGCAGCTCCCAGTTGCGGTTGTCGGTGCTGGCGACGGTGCCGGTGCGCAGCACGCGCTTCAACTCATAGCCGGACAGCTGGGTGATCTCCTCCACCGCGGCTTCGAGCGCGAGCTGCACCTCGGCCAGCGCGGGAATCGGTACCCACAGCGGCAGTTCTTCGTCCAGAACGTGGTCCTCGCGCACGTAGCCGTGGGCCAGCACGTAGTCGCCCAGATGCTGGCTGTTGCGCAGCCCGGCGCAGTGGCCGAGCATGATCCACGCATGCGGACGCAACACCGCGATGTGGTCGGTGATGGTCTTGGCGTTGGCGGGGCCGACACCGATGTTGACCATGGTGATGCCGCAGCGGTCGCCGCGCACCAGGTGGTAGGCCGGCATCTGTGGCAGGCGCGGTGGTACGGTGCCTCGTGCGTCGTCTGCTTCGGGCGTCAGGCCGCTGCGATGGGTGATGACGTCGCCGGGTTCGACGAAGGCTTCGTAGCCGTGACCGGAGGCGTCGTCGGCCATCAGTTCGTGGCCGAGCTTGATGAACTCGTCGATGTAGAACTGGTAGTTGGTGAACAGGATGAAGTTCTGGAAGTGCTTGGGCCGGGTACCGGTGTAGTGGCGCAGGCGGTGCAGCGAGTAGTCGACCCGCGGTGCGGTGAACAGCGCCAGCGGATGCGGTTCGCCCGGGCCGGGCTCTAAGGTGCCGTTGGCGATACCGTCGTCCATCGCGCCGAGATCGGGCAGGTCGAAGCGGTCGCGCAGCAGCAGGCGGCGGTCGGGACCGAGCTGGCCTTCGAGGTGATCGTTCTCGGCCAGGGCGAAATGCACCGGGATCGGCTGCGTGCTGGTGCCCACTTCCAGCGGTACGCCGTGGTTCTGCAGCAGCAGGCGGAACTGGTCGAGGTAGTAGTCGGCGAACAGGTCGGGGCGCGTCAGCGTCGTTTCGAACACGCCGGGGCCGGCGACGAAGCCGTAGGACAGGCGCGAATCCGCCCGCGCCACGGTGTCGGTACGTACCCGCACCAGCGGATAGCAGGCGCGCACGTGGTGGCCGATGTCGTCGCCCGCTACATAGCGCTGCAGCGCCTCGCGCAGGTGGCCGACGCTGGCGGCGTGGATTTCGCACACCCGCGTCAGGGCGGCCGCGGCGTCGTCGAAGTGGCTGGGGGCGAAGAAGGGGGCGGTATGGGCGGCGCGGGGCATGGGCAGAACCGGATCGAACGGGGTCAGATTATTGCGCTTAGCGCAGGCTCTTCAGCCCGTCGGGCAGGCTGAGCGCGCCCTTGTCCGAGAAGCGCACCCCGCCCAGCAGGCCGCCGGCGAGCCGTCCGCGCAGGCTGTAGGGCACGGTGTCGACGGCCTTGCCGTCCATCACCCCCAGGGCTTGGCGTACCACGGCAACGGCCGACACCGTCACGGGAATGTTGATCACCGCTTCGCCAAACCGCGGCACGCTGCCACGCTGGTCGCTGACGCCGGTGGCGAAGGGTTTGTCGTTGAGGTCGAGTTCCAGCGCCAGGCCGTCGAAGTCGATGGCGGTGTCGTTGGGGTTCTGCACCCTCAGCTTGACGGCGAAGCGCATCTCCATACCCTGCCCAGGCAGGGGCTCGAGACCGACGACGTTGATGCGCACGGGTTCGCGCTGGACCAGGCTGGCGCAGCCCACCAGCGCCAGGGCCAACATCAGGATCACGCCATGCAGCCAGTGTTGCGCCAGATTCCGAAAGCCAGCGGTGTGCATGATGAACTCCGTTCAGCGTAGGCAGGGCTTCATTCTAACCGCCGCGCTCGACCCCCATCGCGGTGACGAAGGGGCTGGCTTTCGCGCGGTCTGCGGGCACCAGCAAAGTCAGCGCGTCACGCATGCGCGTGGTGGCGACGTAGAAGCGGTTGCTTTCTTCCGTGCGATCGCAGCCCGCCAGCGGGAAGCGGCCTTCCTCCAGAAAAGGCAGGATTACCGCGCCAAACTCCTGCCCCTTGGCCGCTTCCACGGTGCACAGCAGCACGGTTTTATGCTTGCGCAACTCGGTGACCTTTTCTTCCGCTTCGCGCAGCCACTGCGCGAAGGCCCGCAAGGGTTGCCCCAGTTGGCGCGCTGCATCGAGGAAGCCGGCGATCGAGCGCACGACGATTTCGGCGCTGGCCGGGTCGATGAAGATGCGCTGGGCGACGTTCTTCAGATCGAGCGTGCGCACCGCCCGTTCCAGTGACAGGTGCGCAGGTTCGTCGACCGGGGCTTCCCGCAGTCCTGCCAGCGCATTGCTCAGGCGCAGGCGGGCGTGTTGCTGCGCAGGGGTTTCGGCCACGGTGCGGGCGGCCTTCTGCTGTTGTCCGAGCAGCGCGTTCGCCTCCTCGCCCCGGCCCTCGCGCCGCAGGCGGCTGACCAGGCTCAGCAGGCGTTGGGCGGCGTGTTCCTCTTCATCTTCCGACAGTTCGGCCGCTGCCCGGTCGGCCGCGGTCTGTGGCTGCAACAGCCGGCCATGCAGGAAGGCGTCGAACAGTTCGGGCTGGGTCGCGGCGGTCTTCAGGTCTTCGATGCGGCTGGTGGACCACGACAGCTCCTGCCACAGTTCCAGCGCCTGCAGCACCTGCAGCCGTTGCTCCACGCCCGGAATCGAGGCGTAGTCCTGCAGCGCGAAGGCGATCACGCCGCGCAGCATGAGCACTTCGGGGCGCAGGAAGTAGCGTTCCAGTCCCTCGACGCGGCAGCCGATGCCGGCCTCGAGCAAGGCGTTTTCGATGGCGATCGATTCGTCCGGCGAGCGCAGGATGATGGCGCAGTCGTCCAGCCGGCGGCCGCGCTGCAGCCAGTCCTGCACCCGGGCAAGGGTCCGCCGGGCGGCGTCCGCGCTGTCGGTGTAGCGCTCGACCTCGATATGGGCGGCGTGGTCGCGACCGGATACCACTGTCTTGCGCTTGAGGTTTGCGGTCGCCTGCGCCATGGCGTCGCCGTGGCGGAAGGTGGTGGTCAGCGCCAAGCGCTGCACGCTGCGCCAGCCCGCGCCGAAATGGTTGCGGATGAAGCCCACGTCGGCGCCCGCCCAGCGGTGGATGACCTGGTCGAAGTCGCCTGCGCCGGTGAAGAAGGCATTGCCTTGCGCCAGCAGATGCTCCAGGCAGGTGTAGCTGGCGGGGTTCATGTCCTGCAGCTCATCGACGATCACCACGCGGTAGCGCGGCAGCGGCGGTGGGGTGTCGCTGTCCGTCAGCAGGCAGGCGAGGTCGTAGGTGGCATCGAAACCGCTGCGCCAGCTCCAGCCCTCGCCATCGCCGCTGCGTTCCTTCTCCAGCTGGCGAAACAGCGCGAAGGCCCCTTCCGGAATGTCCAGCGCGTCGGCCCGCTCGGCCACGGATTCGTCTTCGTCCACCGTCGGCCGGACAAGCTGGGTCTTGAGTTGGTGGGCGACCTTCAGGAAGTCGGCGATCTGCGCGTTGTGCTCGGGCAGCCACAACTCGCGCGCGGTGCGGCGCAGGGCGTTGAGCCGGTGCAGCTCGGCCACCGCAGCGCGCACATGGGGTGCAACCGCCTCGAAGCTGGACAGGAAAGGCGTGTCGCGGCCTTCGATCTCGCGCAGGGTGTCGCGGGCGAAGTCGTCGAAGGTGGTGCAGCGCACGCGCCGTGCGAGCTTGGTGTCCAGCCCGATGTCGATCAGCCGCTGGCGCAGCACGCGTGCCGCCTCGGCTGAAAAGGTCAGCACCACGATGTGCTCGGGCGCCACGCCGCGGGTGATCGATTCGGCGATCCGCAGCGCCAGCGTGGTGGTCTTGGCCGCGCCGGCATTGGCCATGGCGATGACGTGGCGCGCGCTGCAGGTCTGGATCGCCGCCTGCTCGTCGGTCGGGGTGAAACCCTTGGGGTGGAAGCGGGGGACGCTGCGGTCGCTTGCGGTGGGTGGGATAGAGCGAGTCATGAGGGGTGCAAAAGCGCTTTTGGCGCAATCGCTTGGCGGCGTGTCGTTGACCGGTGAGCCACGAGCATAGTCGAAAGGCGCTGGGTTGCGGCGCGTAGGTGAAGTTGCCGGTTCAGCCTGCGAACCGTCGGTTGAGGCATGTGATAATCCGACTCACGGAATCCCCTTGAATTTCAGGCCCAAATGACGCAACAGGACGCTGCAACGCTCGGCAGGATCATCGCGGGTTGCCGTGAGCAGATGGAAAGCGACTTGTGCGAGTTGTTCGACGAGTTGGGCCCTGTGCTGACCCAGATGGCGATGGCACGTGACGAGCCGGGACGCCCCCGCAGCGAGCGGCTGGCCGCCACCTCGCTCAAGCTGGACCTGCCTTCCATCTGGGACCAGGTGGCCGCGTCCTTGCGTGACAAGTTGAAGACGCGTGAAACGGTTGTCGCGAAGTCGGATTACAGCCCGGCCGCAAAGTCGAACATCCGGCTCATGAGCCGCGAGGAGGAGGCAGTTCATTTCGCCATGGGCGAGGTGCTCGAGCGCGTTGCCCTGACCTGTCGCGATGAAGCCAAGGCGCTCGACAGGCGGATCAATTTCCTCGTTTTGCGCCGGGCCATGCAGCCGGGCGATTCGACATTCAAGGTCGCGGCGATCTGGGCGAGCATCGAGGCCGCCTGTGCCGGGGTTGTGCGCGACACGGACGCGCACATCCTGCTGCTGCAGTTGATCGGCGAGCAGATGGCTGTCGAGTTGCCGCAGCTTTTCCGGGTGGTCAATGAAGCGATGATCGAGGCCGGAATCCTGCCTCGGCTCAAGCGCAGCTACCGGGACACGATTCCGGTCGACGAACAGGAGGTCGCGGAGGAATACACCCGGGTGGTGAGCACCCTCGACCGCATGGTGAAGGCACGCACCGGCGGCGCCAGTGCCGAACCGAAGCCCGGCGCCACGGCTGCCAGCGGCGAGTTGCTCAAGTCGCTGGAGACGCTGCAGGGCGAGCCTCCACCGGCAACGCCCGGCAAGCACACCAACGTGGTCCGCATGGCGCGCGACAGCGACGCAGCGCGCAACATGCAGCCGTTGGAGACGCTGACGCTCGACATCGTCGCAAAGCTGTTCGACCTGATCTTCAGCGATCACAACGTTGCCAATGGCATCAAGGCGCTGGTGGCCCGGCTGCAGACCACGGTGTTGCGGGCGGCGATGCAGAACCAGCGCTTCTTCGCCGACCGCAGCCACCCGGCACGGCGCTTTCTCGACAGCATTTCGGTCGTTGCCGCGCGCTGGGGCCGGGTGGTGAATGAGGACGATCCGTTTTACCTCAAGCTCTCCGAGCTGGTCGACAAGGTGCAGCGCACCTACGACGGCGATTTGAGTGTGTTCAATGCGGCCAACGTCGAGCTGGACGATTTTCTCGCGGAGCGCGAGCGACTCGAGGAGCAGCAGAACCGCGCCTTGGCCGACGCGGTGCATGCCCGTGAGGAGGAGATACGCCTCAAGCGCGAGGCCCAGTTGCGCGCCCAGAAGCTGGCGGATGCCCGCATTGTCGGAGTGCTGGAGCCGACGGTGCCGAGCGAGATCGAGGCGTTCCTGCGCAGCTATTGGCGCGATGTCGTGCAGGGCCGCATTTCGCAGTTCGGCGAGGACGGCGCAGCGACGGTCGAGGCGCTGGAGGTCGCCAAGGATCTGCAGCGCTCCGTCTTGCCAAAACACGCCTCGGCCGGCCAACCATGGCAGGCCGCCACCTTGCCGGAGCTACTGAGCAGGATCAATGCCGGCTTCGATGAGATCGGTGCTGCACCCACCGAGCGCAAGTCCTTTCTGGACAAGCTCATCGACTTGCAGCTTGCCGCGCTGCGCGCGAAGAAGCATCTTCCCGCCGAGGCGACCCAAGCCGCGACGCAGCGCAAGCACAGCGGCGGTCCGACCCTGCAGGTCAGCCACGAGACCGGCAGCGGGATTCGCGTTCAGGACATTTCGCTGCCCGACGGCGGAGGGCTCGAGCAGGCAGACACGCCGGACCGTGCTGACCTTCGCCGGGTGCGCCAGCTGGTGCGTGGAGACTGGATAGACTTCGTGACCGCCGGGCAGACCCGCCGCGAGCGCCTGACCTGGATCAACCGCAGCCGCACGCTCTTCCTCTTCAGCAATAGCGCTTCTGACTGCGCAATCTCGATCACATCGGAAGCGCTCGCCGTGCGCCTGAAAAACGGCACGGCGCAGATCGTCAAACCTGACCGGCCAATCTTCGAACGCGCCATCCACGGCGCCATCAGGGCGCTCGAACAGTTTCTCTGAACAGCCCGTCGCCAGCGGGCTGGTGAGCGTCAGCCCGGCGCCAGCTTGCGCTCGATCGCGTTTTCACGAATCGGCAGATTGAGCACCGCAGCCAGGGCAGCCAGCGCCATGTCGGCGTACCACATCCAGCTGAAGTCGCCGAATTCCACCACCGCCAGCCCGCCCAGCCAGGCGCCCAGAAAGCCGCCGGTCTGATGCGACAGCAGGGTGAGGCCGAACAGGGTACCGAGGTAGCGCACGCCGAACAGCTTGCCGACCAGCGCGGCGGTGGGCGGCACGGTGGCCAGCCAGGTGAAGCCCAGGCCGGCCGCGAAGAGGTAGAAGGTCCATTCCGACTTCGGCGCCATGAGGTAGGCCGCGATCAGCAGGGCGCGTGAGCCGTACATCGCCGCCAGCACGTGTTTGCTGCGGTAGCGCGAGACGCAGGAACCGGCATACAGGCTGCCGAAAATGTTGCCCAGGCCGATGATGGCCAGTGACCAGCTGGCGACGGTGGGTGGCAGGCCGCACAGCTCGACTTCGCCCGGCAGGTGGGTGGCGAGAAAGGCAATGTGGAAGCCGCAGGTGAAGAAGCCGGCGTGCAGCAGCAGGTAGCTGCGATCCTTCATCGCATCGCGGATGGCGCGCATGACGCCAAGGTCGGCCTCGGGGTGATGCACCGGGGTGTCTACCGGCCGGGTCAGCTTGCCGATCAGGGGCAGCGCAGCCAGTGCGGCGATGGCCATCGCCCACATCGCCCCCATCCAGCCGATGCTCTGGATCAGCTTCTGCAGGATTGGCGCGAACAAGAACTGGCCGAAGGAGCCTCCGGCGTTGATGACGCCCGATGCGGTGCCGCGCGCTTCCACCGGCATGCGCTGTGCTGCGGCGCCGATCAGCACCGAAAAGCTCGCCGCGCCCGAACCCATCGCCGAGATCAGGCCGATCGTCAGTACCAGACCCCAGCCGGAAGTCATGAAGGGCGTGACCGCGCTGCCCAGCGCCAGCAGCAGGATTGCGGCGATCAGCACCGGGCGTGGGCCGTGGCGGTCGGCGATGGCGCCGGCGACGGGCTGGATCGCCCCCCAGGCGAACTGGGCCACCGCCAGCGCCAGACTGATGGTGGCGATGCCCAGGCCGGTGCTGGTGTTGAGCGGGCTGACGAAGAGGCCCATCGACTGGCGGATGCCCATCGTCACCAGCAGGATGCCGGAGGCGGCCAGGGTGATGATCAGGACGTCGGGGCTGCGGAGAGTGCGGAACATGACAGGGTGTGAGCGGTGTTGCAGGGTGCGCGCACTATAGAAGCAATTTGCTTATTTGGCGCTGCTGGACGGACGATAATCAGGCATGCGCCGCACAAACCTGGATCGTCCCGTCTCCCCGCACGCGTTTTCCGCCTTGCGCGGTCTAGCGCCCTTCCTGCGTCCCTATCGTGGCCGGATTGCGCTGGCCTTCATGCTGCTGTGCCTGGCCTCGGCCACCATCCTGGTGGTGCCGCTGGCGTTTCGGGATCTGCTCGATTCGGGTTTTGGCGCTGGGCTGAGTGCGGAGCGCGGACTTTTGGGAGTGCGCGGGTTGGACGCCCAGTTCATCAGCCTGTTTGCCCTGGCCGTGTTGTGGGCGCTGACGGTGGCCGCGCGCTATTACACCGTGTCGTGGGTGGGCGAACGGGTGACGGCCGATTTGCGCAGTGCCGTTTATGCGCGGGTGCTGGGCCAGTCGCCGCAGTTCTTCGAGACCCTGCAGACGGGTGAGGTGTTGTCGCGCTTGACGGGTGACACCACGCTGATCCAGACCGTGGTGGGCAGTTCGGTGTCGATGGGGCTGCGCAGCCTGTTCCAGTTCATCGGCGGCATGGTGATGCTGGCGGTGACGAGCGTGCAGCTGTTCGGCCTGATCTTCGGGCTGATGGCGGTGCTGACCTTGCCGATCGTCGCCATTGGCCGCCGCGTCCGCACGCTGTCGCGCGAATCGCAGGACCGCATCGCCGACGCCTCGGCGCTGGCGGGCGAAATCCTCAACGCCATGCCCACCGTGCAGGCCTTCACACAGGAACACAACGAAGCGCAGCGTTTTGCCGCGCGCAGCGAGACGAGTTTTCAGACTGCAGTGCGGCGTACCCGGGTGCGGGCGCTGCTGACTGCGCTGATCATCGCTGCGGTGATGGGCACGATCATCTTCGTGCTGTGGATTGGTGCGCAACAGGTGCAGACCGGGCGGCTGAGCGTGGGCGAATTGGGCGCGTTCGTGTTGTACGCCGCGCTGGTTGCCGGTGGTGCGGGCACCTTGGCCGAGGTGTGGGGCGATGTGATGCGCGCCGGGGGCGCTACCGAACGTCTGCTGGAACTGCTGCAGGCCCAGTCCGCGATTCGCGAGCCGGTTGCGTCGCACGCCATGGCCCGTGCGCCGCAGGTGGGCATTCGTTTCGATCACGTGGGCTTTGCTTACCCGGCACGGCCGAACGTGCGCGCGCTGGATGACATCTGTCTGGATGTTGCGCCGGGCGAGCGCGTTGCGCTGGTGGGGCCGTCGGGGGCGGGCAAGACCAGCCTGTTCCAGCTCGTGCTGCGCTATTACGACGTTTCGAGCGGGGGCATCCACGTCAATGGCCAGGATATCCGCCAGATGGCACTGCGCGACTTGCGCGGTGCCGTTGCCATCGTGCCGCAGGACCCGGTGATCTTTTCCACCAGTGCGCTGGAGAACATCCGCTATGGCCGCCCCGGTGCGAGCGATGACGAGGTGATCGCCGCCGCACGTGCTGCCGCCGCCGACGAGTTCATCCGTCGTCTGCCCGAGGGCTACGCCACCTTTCTGGGGGAACGCGGCACGCGGCTGTCGGGCGGCCAGCGCCAGCGCATCGCCATTGCGCGTGCCATGCTCAAGGGCGCGCCGGTGTTGCTGCTCGACGAGGCCACGAGTGCGCTCGACGCCGAGTCCGAGAGGCTGGTGCAGGACGGCTTGGCCGCGGCGATGCAGGGCCGCACCACGCTGATCATCGCCCACCGCCTGGCAACGGTGCAGAAGGTGGATCGCATCGTGGTGCTGGATGGCGGGCGCATCGTCGAGACCGGCACGCCGGCCGACTTGCGTCGGCAGGGGGGCTTGTACGCGCGGCTGGCGGCGCTGCAGCTCGAACTGTGACCCGGGGCTGGGCGCGGACTGATGCCGTGGTGGTCAGACACTGGCCTGGGATGATCGCGCGGGTCTGAACTGGCGGGTGTCGTCGTAGTAGGCCGCCACTGTGTTATCGGCCGTCACGCCGGGAATCCCGAGTAGTGGCAGGGGCGAGAAGGCGCGCGTGCTGAGGCTTGGCCGGCGTTGGCTGAGGTGTTGTGCCAGCCAGCGGTCGGTGTCGGCCAACTGGGCGGCGGTGTCGAGCTGGAGCCAGGTCGCAGGGACGACCCGATACAGCGCCTTGGCGCACAGGCCGAAGAACGGTGTGCGCAATTGATCCCATGTACCGTGGCCGAACATCAGAAAACGGGTGCTGGCCAGGAGGTGTGCCCGGCGGTGCCAGAACGCGGCCGCCCATTCGTGTGCGGCAAGCAGCGCGGGAATCTTCGGGTCGCTCGACACCACCACGATGCCGCATTCATCGAACTGCGTCAGCGCGTCGCGCACCGGGCCACGGCCTGTCAGGCCGGCTTCGTGCCGGGCGCGGATCTCGGCCAGATGCAGCGCGTTGAAGCAGGTCTTGCTGATCGGCCATGCGCACCAGGCAAGCGCGTTGAAGAAGTCGTGCCAGTTGTCGCTACGGGTGGGGATATCGCCGGTGGCGTGGATATGGGCCTCGTAATTGCAGAGGCCGTCCGGCGGTGGCACGAACCGCAGTGCTGCGCCACTGCCGCTGCGGGCTTCGGGTGCTGTTTCGGCCAGCAAGGTGGTCAGACGGGCGGGGTCGGGT